>JACCDN010656382.1_pt1 | contig 10411 bp, 6 predicted proteins | sample 7441691 | NCBI WGS metagenome assembly JACCDN01 (sample SAMN15323439, study PRJNA562643) | freshwater metagenome | isolation source: river surface water | place: USA:Blue River Watershed | collected 2017-08-16
AAGACAACGGAATCATCGAAAAATCCAACGGAATTACGGTGGAATACTCTCTTTCTACAGGATTCTCCTAGGATTTTCCAAAATATTACCCCAAAATTACCAGTTCAACCCCCATTTTCTGGTAAGAGTCCCTCTGTTTTACTGGGGGATTTTGGTTTTGAGTAAAATAAATATTGATTTCATCAATATTTTTTCTTGAGTCCTAATCCATTTCTTCTTTTGAAAAAAGGATTTCAAAAGTGAAATTATAATATTGATCCAATAATCGTTTTGAAGTTTGATTTTAATACCTGAGAAAATTTTATATGACTTATATTTTTAATATCTGCAATTTTTTTCTCAATGTAAACAATGTCGAGGGGTGAAACTATTCTGCCATCGAGTTTTATAAATGGCCCATCTGTTTCTGTTAATATTCGATTTATTGGAATTCGTTTAATTATTTTTACTCCATTTTCAGATTCTGTCATGGCAGAATTAATAGAAAAATAGTATCCTGATTCAGCAATACTATCTATCAATCCTAGTGGGCCTGAATACCAATGAAAAATTGCATTTTTCACATTGTATTCCAAAAGAAGTTTAAGTATTTCTTTTTCGGCTCTCCTTGAATGCAAACTCACTATTTTGTTTGAATTCTGCAACAATTCTAGTATTTGATTAAAAGAAATCAACTGCTCTACTTTAGTATTTATTCCTTCGCTAGAAAAATCTAACCCGATCTCTCCAATGTAAGAAGTTTTAGAAAAATTCTTTAAAAACAATGGCCATTCTTTTTTATGTTCCTTTGCGTAAAGTGGATGAAGACCAAGCGATAATCGGACTTTTTTCCTGGAAATAACATGAGGATATCCCATTTCAAAATGACTTGGCAAATTGGTCATGCCTAGTAAAGTAATTCCAGCATTTTCACAATTTTGGATTAATTCAATTGGATTGGGATATAAATCAATATGGCAATGAGTATCTAACATTTAATTCCTGCTTTCCGTTTCACATCTGAATTACCTACTTTTTTTACCCATGCTTTTAATTCCAATCTGGTATTAATTACAACATTAGCAAATTTATTAAGTTTTTTTAGGTCTTTTATTCCATTGATAACAAGCTCTTGTTTTATCTCCTCCTTTGATAATGGCGTACCTAAAAAATCTAAACAAGCGCCAACATCTTGTGATTTTTTAGTTTTAAAAGGAGCTAATGTATTTATTGAATGTCCGTAAGTGGTCTTGTCTTTAATTGTACTCAATGATGCTTGTCTATAAATGCAAGGCATGCATATACCGCAATGAGAAGAATCTTTCTTGCCATCTTCCCAATGCGCTCTGTGCCCTCTTTTTCCACAAGAATTAGATATTTCAACCAAATTCAAAAGATTAGTCGAGTCCTTACATTCACGAACCATTTCACCTTTAGTATTAAACTCATAAGGGTTTTGTATCTCAATTTGAATTCCTATATCAGATAATATTGAAACAGTTTTATCAATAACTAAAGGATGAGTTGTTCTTGTACTGCATGAACTACGCCTTGACGCACTTAGTGGGTAATTTAATGAAACAGTACCATTTTCAGGAACTTTAATTTTTGAGACGTTTTTTGCTTTGGCTACTAATACCGCTATCCCTAAGAAAAGTATTGACCTACTTCTGAATGTGGTTTCTCTTATTTCTGTGGATTCTTCTAATGCAACCCTTAAAGATGGTAAATTGACGAATTGTTTAGGATATAAGAGATTTAATTTTTCAAATAGGTCCATTTGATCCTTTTTAGGTCCCCTCATTTGACTATCGTAATGAGAAACAAATAAAATATTTTCTTTTGGTTTTGATTTTAAAAAATCCAATGCTCCAATCAAAGAATCTAAACCTCCTGAAAATAAATTGACTTGACTAAATGTTTTTGAATATCTCGTATCTAAATTTTCTTTCGGAAAAATAAATTTCGACATATGGAACTCCACTTGCCAGTAATCACCAGTTAAAAAAGATAGTAATTCTTGTAGTTTGATTTTAACTCCTTTCCATTTATTCGTATTGGAAACAGGAAAACTTACTTTAAATTCTCTTGACCAACCATCAACTGAATTAATTTTCCGATTAACAAATCTATCTATTCCATAAACAGCTGACGTAATTATGAAAAAATCAAGTACTTGGTCTTCTACTAAATTGGCAAAAGGAAGTAATGTCTTAAAGTCAATATTGAGAGTTGCCTTTTCTTCTTTGCTAACACTTAAAACTACGGAGGCAAGACCTGAAGAATGGTCATAAATCGGTGTTTCTACTTTAATCGTTTTCATCGCAAATAATCTTAATTATTGAATCAAAAATATTTTCTATTTCTTTTTTCCCATCCTTTCCCTTCCAATCAATTTTGGTTACAGGTCTTTTATCATTTAATACTTTGACTTGACCCAAAATATCTTCCTTGATGATTTTAAAAGTTTCTTTTGATACTTCCGATTCTTTTTGTTGTCTAACTTTTTCTTCAAATCTTTGAGAAAGATGTTCAAAAACGTAAAGACCCCAAAACTTACATAAAATATCAGCTAATCCTTTTCCATCAACAAGTTTTTTAATCAAATCTTCAAATTTCGAGAGATCATTTTCTGACTGCAGAGCTATTTCATTCATGACCTCACAAGATGCTTTGTTAGCTGCAGTTTCATCCATTCCTTCATTTGATTCGGAACAATAAACTAGAAGGAAATCAATTACTTCTTGGAAAGAGTTACTTTGTATGGTTTCAAATCCAACTTCAGTTAATGCTCGCTCGATGCCATTACTTCCAACATTAATAAAAAATGATGTAATTCTATTTGCTGACTTTTTCCCAGCTCTACCAATAGACAATGATTTACCACTTGTAATCCCTTTTCTTCCACCACCAGTTTTGATAAGGTTTCGATAAGTGTTTTTAATATGTGAATTTCTTCGTTTTATGAGTTTTATATAATCTCGTTCTATTTTAATGATTCTGATTTCATCGGAGTCTTCTCTTTTAGGAATTAACTTTTCTTCTTCAATTCTTTGTTCCTTTTCAACCGTTTTCGCAATATGAGTTATCGATTTATTAAGATCTCCCCAATTAGGCTGTCCCTTTACACCTGGGACTATGCGTTGTGTTGTACCCATTATTTTTTAGTGTTTGAGTTTTTTAATCCTTTGGAAATTTGTGACGTGCTATCAAATATTTCATAAATAGTATTTATTGCATCATTCTTTTTTTCTGCCAATTGAAAGTCATTACGTAAACTAAAAGGAATTTTACTATTGTCAACTTTCTTAATAACCCTTCCATATGCTTCAATAGAATTAGATCCTTTTTGAGACATTATTTCAATAAATACCTTGTGTATACTAGTGTTTTCAGGAGATTTAACCAGTTCTTTTTCCAACAAAGACAGTAAGTTTTCATTTTCTACATCACTTAATTTCCCAATAACCTCCTGTTTAACTCTATGTTCTAAGATTTTCCCAGAACCATGATCAATTAATTTTCTTGATAAACTTCTAATATGTGGCGAAATTAAAGATGCTCCACTAATTGTCGTAGAAAGTTGATCCCTTGAAATCCAATAGTAGTCTCTAAGATCAATATTTGAAAGTTTTGGCTCAGTAGTTAGCCATTTTAAAACTTTTTCGGAAGACCATTCAGGTGAAAATTGTTTTTTAATTTCTTCCGTATTTTCTTCAGTAGCAAGTTTTTCAAGTTCAATGAGTTGTTTAGGTTCTCCTTTCTGCAAAGATTGCCAATTGTGTATGTCTCTAAACAGACTTGTCTCTGTGTATTCTAATACCATTAGTTTGGCTAAAATATCTGTCTTAAACTCACTCAAATTAGCTACTTTAACAAGTTTACTTCTTAAAGTGAAGGTGTTGAGAAATCTCTTTATTTGTCTAGGATTACCCTTCAGTCCTTCAGTTATAATTGGAGATAAAGACGCTATTAATGAGACACTTTCAGTTAGCTTTTTGTTTTGCTCAGGACTTAGTATATTTTGAATATCTCCTAAACCAAAAACGTCATAACGATTGATTTTTCGATTTTTTTGAAATTCCTCTGTCACCTTTTTAAAATCAGATCCTAACTCTCTTTTACAAAAAAGTAAGGTTAAAAATGTTTCTACTTCATTATCTGTCAATTTTGGTAGAAAATATGGTACTTGTATTAGTTTTTCCAAATAGTCACTTACGATACGTTTATTTCTACTATCCAGATCATCAGAATTTTCAATACTGTCAGTTTTGTAACGATGTTCAATTGCGTGTCTGACAATTCTAGGATCTGCTCCAATTACAAAAGCTGTTTTCTCAACATTTAGAAACAATTTAATTGCTTCAAGGTTCTCTATTAGTCTATCCGGTGCACATCTATCTAAATCATCAATTATCACAACAAGCTTTTTAATCTCAGACTTATTAATCATTTCCTGAAAGTCATCACGAAATTCTCTTACGATAGTGACATCTTCATCTTCGTTCTTTCTTATTATTTCTCCTAAAAACTCCTCAGCTCCATCACCTTGAAGTTTTTCGACTAACTCATCAGGTTTAAGTTGAGAAAAATGGCCTGCTAAAAATGGCAACAAAGTTGCCCCACTACTCAAGTAGGCTGATGCCCCTGGAATAATTACCTTTTTAAAACTTAAGCCCAGCAAACGCATCCATTTAACAGACCTAAGTAATTTGGTTGTTTTGTCTTTAACCTTGTTCCCGATCGATTTGTGTTTGTCGAACTTTTCAATTATAGATTCAAGTAATGCAGCCTTCGCGTCATCATAACCTTCAAATACCCATCCGTTGAAGTATAAAACTAAAGTCCCATCATAAAAACCATCTTCTTCACCATTTATCAACTCCTGTTCAACAATTTTCAAGATACTTGATTTACCGCTCCCCCAATCACCGAAAACACCTATTGTTACGGGTAATACGGCGTCATCTTTGATGACGTCAACAAGTAGATCTGCATGTACTTTAAATCCCAATAAATCTTCTGATGTTTCATTATCTGCCCACATATCTAATATTTTTGTTGAATAGGTTCTTTAATTCAATCGATTTTATTTTTATGTAATTCAAAAATTAATTCTTCCTTAAAATCAATTAATTCTTTTTTTATTTTTTTGAAGTATTTACTTCTTTCCTTCCTTATTATATTTATTTTCTTACTCAGTATTATCGGGAATTGATTTTTTATTTTCCCTTGATCTGATTCACTAATATTTGTAAAATCAATTAAATCTTTAATCTCAATCAAATCTTCCGAAAGCTTGTGAATAGAACTTAATTTCATTTTGATTTCATTATACATTTCCCTATTTACCGAAAGATTTTTTTGTTTCAAAATATCAACATAAAGTCCATTTTGTCTCTTGTCTTGAATTGATTGGAAAAAATCAATTTTATCTATGAATGATTCCGTTTTTAAAATACACCATTTCAAAAATGAATTTTGTAATTCGTTGTTATTTAAAAGGTTTAACACCTTCAATTTATATTCTGGGTCTAGGTGCATTTTATTAAGTTCACTTTTTAGATCCTTTATTATTTCATACAAACAATCTATAACAAACCCTATATACGATCTAGAATCGTGATGACTAAAAATGTATTCCCAATCCTTAAAATCTATTTTTATAGGAAATCCAATAATTGAAAGTTGTACAACTAGTGCTTTAGTTCTTTCTTCAAAAGCTGTGATAAGGAGTGAAGATGCGGAGTAAAAGTCACCAATCTCAGTTAACTTTTCAGCTGAAACTAATTTTTGATCTGCATTTTTCATTAATTCCTGAAAACTATTCGCACTAAAAGTCATAACGGGTAATTTTAAGACCGAGGATATTGGCTGTGAGATTTATAAAATTAAAAACCAAATTAGACTTTACTATTTGATTTTTTGGTCAAAAATCACCCTCCATCCGAAAAACTAGAACCCTTTCTATTTTACTTAGAATCGATTCTATTTTTTCGAAAATGGATTTTAACAGTCAATTATTCGCTATGCCAGAGCTGTTAAGACTTTGAGTTGATCGTCAACAAAATCTACCATTTCACAGGTCAAATCCGCCTATTTTTTTTGAATCTTTTTTACTCTAATTTGAAGCGGTTTTCAATTTGCAATAATCATAAATTATTGAATAACATGTAATTAAATGTATTATTCAAGATTTTGTTATTTACAAGAGTGAAAAACCACAGGATACTATTTGTGATGATTTTGATGTAGGTTCAACCACTTCAGGTTAAAAAATATTGACAGCAAATGAATCATTTTAGAACCAGGAGAAAAATTTGACTCGAACACTCCTCAACTCAAAGTAGAGCACTACCTAAATTTTCTATTATGAAAAAACACTTATTATTTTTTAGCCTTTTTGGCTGTAGTTTGGCCTTTGGTCAGAATTTAACGGACATTCCAATCGTCACATTGCCACTTTTCCCTAATGAAGTGTTCAGATTTGACCAAGGATTTGCAAGTCAAATCCAAAATGGAGTAGGATTCGGAACAGGTCCTAGTAATAGATGGCTTAGTTTTGGTGAAATCAATACAGGTTCTCAAACTGTTTATGGCAACCGATTTCAATATAATGAACGAGCTTTAGTCACTGGATATACATCATTATCACCTAATAATCCGAGAATTGAATGGATTCACAATGGAGGCTCCACAGCTGGAAATTTACAGTTTCGTGTTGCGAACAATTTTAATAGTACGAGTAGTAAACTTGTAGCTGAAATGACGCCACAAGGAAACACATATTTTGGAGGAATTACTCCAAGTTTATTCACTAGCTTGGATCCAAAAGTCGCAATAGGATTTGATAAATTTTCAGGACTCCAGATTAGTGCTAATAATCCGATTCCTGTTGGCATTGACCCTATTGCTGCATTTATTGAGTATCAATTTCAAGGAAATACAGGTATTGGTTTACTAGCAAGTGTATTTGGCGGAACCAATTCAATTGGTGTTTTTGGAAAAGCAGGTGGTCTCGAAACATCTTACGGTGTATTTGGAAGATCATCTTCAAGTGGTAGTTTTAGCGCAGCCATATATGGAGAACTACCAGTTAACCTAACAGGAAATTATTGGGCTGGCTATTTCGATGGTGAAGTATTTTCAACCGGTGGTTATTTTCATATGTCAGATGCTAAAATGAAAAATAACGTTTCAAAAGAAACATCCGCATTAGAAAAAATTGCTCTCTTAAATCCTGTTTCTTATAATTACAATCAGGTTGAGGGAATAAACTTACCTCAAACGTTGCAACATGGATTTATTTCACAAGAAGTTGCAGAGGTATTTCCTGAACTCACCAAAGATTGTACAAAACCTATTCTTGATGAAAATGGAAAAGTAACATCCGAGATTTCATTCAAATCACTGAATTATACGGGATTAATTTCGGTTTTAACTGCGGCAGTTCAAGAGTTAAACACTGAACTCACGCAAGTTCGTCAAGATCTTGATGAATATAAAGCAAATGATGCCGTTAGGGGGCAAATTATTCAAAATACGCCTGCCGTTAATGGATATTCAATCGAGCAAAATGTGCCGAATCCTTTCTCTGATAGAACTTCAATCAAATTCCAATTGGCTCCAGGTGTTGAATCTGCAACATTATCAATTTTCAATTTGAATGGGGCTTTTGTTAGAGATTATCTGTTAAATGGTAATTCAGGTGAGGTAGAAATTCTTGCATCTGAAATTGGCAAGGGCATGTATATCTATAGTCTAAATCAAAATGGACAAGAGATCATTTCGAAAAGAATGATTATTAAATAATACGTCCTTCAAATTAGCACCACTATTATTTTTAATAGTGGTGCTTTTTCATGTTTATAAACGCTTAAAGAATCATTCAAAAATTAAACTTTTCATAATATTAATTGTTAACTTGCTACAAATGAATTGTTTTCAAAAGACATATTTAAGATTTTTGGTGTTGTTTTGCCTGTTAAGTTTTTTTGGAATTTCCCAAAATAGTATTCCACACACCCTATATCAACAATTCAACGGTCCATTCGATTACACAATTATAGGAAAATCACACAATTCTCTTGATAATAGACAATTACCTTCACCGCCTTGTGTCATGTTAACAAGTTCTTCTGCTACATTAAATCTAGCAGTAAATCAAAATATTGTAGGTGCTTATTTGATTTGGGCAGGAATTGGAAATGGTAATGGTGCAAACATTACTTTGAATGGCACTAATTTTTCACCAGACTTTATAAATCCTCTAAATTCAACACCAACAGCCAATTTCCCAACTTACTATTTTACTGCTGTCAAGGACATAACAAGTTTTGTACAAACTACGGGAAATGGTGTTTATCAGGTAACAAATTTTAATCTAAATCCAATAATCCAACCAAATTTTTGCAATACCTCTCAATACTTTTCTGGTTGGAATATAATAATTGTTTATACCAATCCAACATTGCAAAACAAACAAATTAACATATACGACGGGCATATTGTCTTGGGTGGTGGTGGTGGAAATGCCTTGATTTCAAATTTTGCAATATCTAATTTAAATGTAACAAGTACGATAGGTGCAAAAATGACATACATCGCTTTTAACGGAAGTTCTAACCTCTTTCTTAATGAATCGGTACAAGTAAATGGAAATACTCTGAGTAATGCTCAAAATCCACCAAATAATCCATTCAACAGCACCAATAGTTTCACAGGCAGTAATACAAGTTGGAATATGGATGTGGACACTTATTCAATTAACAATTATATCAATATTGGAAATACAAGTGTGCAAATTACAATGAACTCCTATGCAGTTCGGACCATCTCCACCATCATTACCTCCATTCAATCTGAGCTTCCCGATGCAACAATTTCTCTTGATAGTATAACAGGTCAAGACATATGCCAGAACAGAGATCTAACCTTAGATTATACCGTTTACAATGTCAATTCCAACGATACCTTACTGGCTGGCACGCCTGTTTCGGTGTTTGTGAATGATAGTATTTTGATTTCTACTGTTTTGTTGCCTTCGAATATTCTCATGGGTGATAGTCTTAGTTTGAGCACACTGGTGACAATTCCTACGGGTATTTCTAGCCCATTCTCTTTGAGTATGGTGGTGAATCAAAATGCGACTCAATTAGGGGTTTACCCGGAGAGTAATTTCACGAACAACACTTCTAACGATTCTACAATAAGCCTCACTGAAATCGTGTATCCTTTCTTCGGGAATGTGGGGCCATTCTGCCAAGGTGAGAATTACACGCTTCCCACCACGTCGTTGAATGGAGTTGCGGGTACTTGGCTGCCAGCAACTTTTAATAACCAACAAACTACCAACTACACATTCACGCCTAATGACACGACCTGCAATCAGGTCATTCAAGTTACCGTAACCATTGTACCAAACTCCTCGCCTTCTTTCAATATTGCTTCAAACGTTTGTGTCAATGGCAATTTGGTTTTCCCTGTTGCTACCCAAAATGGGGCTTTTGGTACTTGGGCACCTGCTTTCAATAACCAAGCCACTACAACATACACCTGGACACCTACAGCGCCCACACCAGCGGTTGGTTGCCCTGTACCTGCTCAGTACACAGTCAATATTATTCCGCAAACCCAACCTGTTTTCTCTTTACTTGATTCTTTGTGTCAAGGAACTAGCTATGCCTTGCCTGCACAGTCTAACAATGGCATTAGTGGTGCGTGGTCTCCAGCTTTCAATAGCCAAGCTACTACCACCTATACTTTTACGCCTACCACTTACAACGTCATTAGCGGTTGCCCGGCGACGGCCACACATACCGTTTTTGTGGCACCTAACTTTACGCCGAGCTTTGGTTTGCCTTCGGCTTTGTGTATTGGTGATGCTTATACTTTACCTTCAGTCTCCAACGAAGGGCTTTCTGGAGCGTGGTCACAGCCATTTAACAATCAGCAGACTTCAACTTATACTTTTACACCAAGTAGCACGGGCTTAACTGCAATAAGTCAAGGTGTTGTGTGTCCTATTTCCGGGACTTATTCGATTGGGATCAATACGCCTGTTACGCCCACATTTACTTTACCAGATTCTATTTGTGCGGGCGCCACAGTTACGTTCCCATTGGTTTCTAACAACAGCGTAAGTGGAACTTGGGCACCAGCGTTTGATAATCAAAATACAACAACTTATACTTTTACACCCGCTGCAAGTCAGTGCCCAATTACAGTGCAACAAACTATTGTGGTGTCTACCTTATATGATCCTGCTTTTAGTTTACCAACTACAATTTGCCAAAATGAAGCCTTGACTTTGCCACTCATTTCAGATAACGGCGTTTCTGGTACTTGGACACCAGCTTTCTCTAGTCAGCAGAGCGGTAGCTTTTCTTACGTTTTTCAGCCTGCAGCTGCTGTTTGTGCTTATGATTACCTT
>JACCDN010753005.1_pt1 | contig 10410 bp, 5 predicted proteins | sample 7441691 | NCBI WGS metagenome assembly JACCDN01 (sample SAMN15323439, study PRJNA562643) | freshwater metagenome | isolation source: river surface water | place: USA:Blue River Watershed | collected 2017-08-16
ACAGCGATTCAAAGAACCGCATGGTCTCGATTGGCCGCGATGTCGAAGCCAAGACCCTCACCCAGGGTGTGCGCTGGTTTGCCGAGCACCGCGTGCTGCTCGATGGCGATCGCACCGTCATCTTTAGCTAGTCACCTGCCCTAGGCATAGAGCCGCTGCAATCTTTTGCTCGGCCTGGTTCGCCTCGCGCTGATGCCCTTCGCGATTCCAATGCCCAGCGCCGTTCCGGCAACGCCGCCCGTTGCCAAATAAATCACCGGCATCGAATCGATTGGCGTTTCACCGCTTTCTTGGGGCGCCGGTTGGCTTGGGCTCGCCTCCAGCGGCTGCACCGGCTCGTTATTAGGGAGAGGCAAAACCTCTAAAGTACCCACGGATGTCGGTTCGCTCGAACTTACTTTTGCCTCCGGAGTCGTCTTGATTGCCAGCGGCCTAGACACCAGAATTTCGGAACCGACGAGCACAGGAATCGGTGCTGCCCCAATCGGTAGGTCTTCAACTGGTTCAAGGTCATTAGCCGGTTCGGGCTCGGTCTGAGTTACTGGCTCAATCGGATTCACTGGATCGATCGAAACTTCTGGAGCGGGCACAACTGTCGGTGACGGCTCAACAACTACCGGGGTTGGTGCCGGCTCGACAACCGCTGGCGGCTGGGTTGGCGCAGGCTGGATTTGAGCGGCAGGCGGGGCCTGGACCGGAGGCGATTGAACCGGCGGCGCAACCACTGTTTCGGGCTGGGGCGCCGGCGGCGTTGGTGGCTGCACCGGCTGAACCACAGCGGTTTGGCTCGGTGACGGCGAGGGGGATGGCGTCGGCGTTGGAGTTGGCGTGACCGCAACAACCGCTGGAGCAGCCAAAGTGGCAACCGGTGAGAGCATCGCCGAACCTGAATTGCCGAGTAGATCGGTGAAGGCTGCTGAAGCAGAGGCCAGCTGAACCGTACCCACGCTGCAGCCGGTTAGGTGAAACAGGAAAGACCTGCTCGACTCAACTTCGTGCATGGTGAGATTGCAGTTTGCAGCAGAGCCGACGATCAAAAAGTCGGCCAGCGCCAGGCCACTCACCGATTCGGCGAACACCAAATCAAAGTCGACTGCGTCGAAGCTTTCACCAATCAGGGTGGCAACCCAACTAGGGGTCGGCGCCGTGCGATCAATCAAAGTCGAACCACTCGAAATTGCGGCTGCTGGCCCCAGGTTTCCCAAAGAATCGACAATCGAACCGGCCGCCAAGCTAACTGAGACGCGTTCGGTGTCGCTGCAACCAGACACCGCGACTCGATAGTCGAGAGCATCGCCGGTTAGGGCATCGATGTGGCAGCCAGCGCCCACGACCGCAAAGTCGGTGGCAGTCAAATCTGTAGCGGCTTCATTCAAGCTGAAACCAAACTCGAGGGCGTCGGCACTGGTCGAGGTAGGCACCTGCCCAAAATTAGCTACTGGGCCAACTCGGTCGATCTGAACAATCGAACTACTTTGGCGACTAGCCGGGCTTTGATTGCCGGCGATATCGGTAACCGCCAGCGGTTTGATTGCCAGAGCCAAAGCAGCGGTGTCGCTGCAACCGGCGACCGTGACCAAATAATCGGCAGCATCGGTGGTCATCGCGGTTGGCGTGCAGCCCTGCCCATCGGCCTCAAAGTCATCGAGGGTCAAACCAAAAACAGCCTCAGATGTTGCCACGCGAAACTGCACTGACGCGGCATTGCTTGGCCCAGTCGGGCTGGTGATGGTCAGACTTGCCGGCAAAGTGTCGGTCAAGGACGAACCGCTGACCAAGGAAGCAGGAGGCGCTAGGTTACCTGCCACATCGGTGGCCGAGCGGGCAGCCAAAGTGAGAACCACGTTGGAACCAGTTGCGCAAGAGGCCACCTTGACGGTGAAAAACTCACCCTGGTTGATTGGCGGTTGAACCGTACAGCCGCTACCGGTAACACTGAAGTCACTCGCGGTTAGCCCAATGAGTGGCTCGCTTGTCGATACTCGATATTCCAGGGTCGTGGCATTGGTCAAACCGTTCGACCCGGTCAAGGCGAGAGTTGGAGCAACTCGGTCGATGGTTAGATCGGTTGCCAGTCTTGATTGCTTTGGCCCAACCAGCGCTCCGGTTACCGAATCCGCCCGCAGCCTAAGTTTTAAAGTTCCGTCGGCGCAACCGGCAAGCACTATTCGATAGGTGGTTGTCGATCCCGTCACCGTCGTCGAACTGCAGGTCGGCGAACCGGCATCCAGGCTGAAATCGGCCGAATCTAAACCGGTCACACTTTGAGTGAAGGCTAGGTTAAAGCCGACCGAATCGGCGTTGGTAAGGGCCGCATCGGCATTGAAAAAGCTAACTTCGGGCGGAATTTGGTAACTGATGACGGCTTTTCCACCGCCAGCCTGAATGCCCTTGGTGTTTACGCTCAGCGAGGTCATCGAGGTGTTGTTCCAAGACGAACCACCACCGCCACCGGCTCCGTTGGTGCAACATGGGTCGCTGTCGGCACCGCCACCACCGCCACCAAAATAGCCGCCACCGCCGCCGCCACCACCAGACTGGTAGCTGCTTCCGCCGGTTCCTCCGACGGCACCGATTCCGGCCGCACCCCAGGTGCCTCCGTTTGGATAACCGCCATTACCGGGCGCGGTAGTCGAACCACCAAAACCACCCTGACCCTGACCGCTGTTGCCCTGGCTTCCCTGAGCGGTTCCGCCGGCGCCACCGGTAGCGCCGTTGAGACCACCAGACCCACCACCACCTGCGGCCACAACCATTCGATCGGCGAGATTTACCGTTGTGCGAATGTCGGTAGCGCCGCCGCCCGAACCTTCGTCGTTAGCTCCGGCTCCGGCCTGCCCACCACCATTAAAACCACCGGGTGCGTTGTTTCCAGTCAATCCAGCACCGCCGACATAAATCAAAATCTCACTCGGCATGGTCACAAAGGTTCCAGAAACGCGACCACCCAGGCCTCCGCCTCGGCCACCCTGGGCGCCATAAAGGTCAAAACCAAAATTCTGCGCATTCACCGGAGGCGACCAGCGATAGTAATCGCCGATTGCATCAAAGGTAACCGTGCAGTTTGCTCCCACACATACTGGTGCAGGATTGCCGCCCACCGCCCGGACCGATTGACTTACCAATCCCCCGAAAATGACAGCAAGAATCGCGGCGGCCGAAAGGATCTTCGTGCCTCGTAATGTTGAGTTTCTGTTCATCGGGCAAATCTAAAACCAGGTTCAAACACCCCGCCAAAGTTATCCACAGGCCGGTTGAGATACTTCTGTTATTTCGAACGGTTAGCATCGAACCATGAGCGTTTTTTCAGTGAAGACCGTAGCCAAATTTGCCGCGATTGCCGTGGCGGCGTCGTTTGCCATGTCATCGATTTCGGCAGCAAATGCCGAAGAGGCAACGGCCACCCCGCAGCCCGAACTAACCACCATGGCATCACCGATTGCCAAGGGGTCGGTTGGCCTGCAGATGTTCGGCTACAACTGGAACTCCATTGCTCGCGAGTGCACCACAACGCTTGGCCCCGAGGGCGTTGACTGGGTGTTGACCATGGCTCCGACCGACCACATCAAGGGCAATCAATGGTGGATTCACTACCAGCCGACTTCATACGAGTTGAACTCGGATGCCGGAACCCGTGCCGAGTTTGCCAACATGGTAAAGACCTGCGACACCGCCGGCGTGAAAATCATCGCCGACGCCGTGGTGAATCACATGGCCGGCCGAAGCGGCACCAGCTTCAGTGGCATTCCCTATGGCACCGACCTAAATTTTGCCGGCATTTACAAGAGCGAAAATTTTCACCGAGGTCTGCCAACCTCAAGCCCGAATTTCTGCGACAAAGACATCGTCGACTGGGACACCCTGTGGGAGCGCACCAACTGCCAGTTCCCGGGCCTACCCGACCTAGCAACCGAGCAGCCATACGTGCGCGAGCAGATCGCTAAATACCTGAACGACATGCTCTCACTTGGTGTTGCGGGCTTCAGAATCGACGCCGCCAAGCACATGCACCCAGACGACATCGCTGCCATTCGCGGGTTACTAACCAACCCGAACGCCTTCATTGTTCAAGAGGTACCTGGCGGCACCGACCTGGCAAACGAGTACACCCCGAACGGCAGCGTTTGGGCCTGGGATGTGCCGGCACTGACCCTCGAAATGTTCTCGTATGCCGGCAAAGCGCACCGCGCCAAGCTTTACGACAACATCGACACCCCCGATTTTCCGAACACCGACCTAGCAATCACCTGGGTCAGCAACCACGACACCGAGCACCACGCCTCTGGCTCGCTGACCTATGACAACGGTCGCATGTTTGAGTTGGCAAACATCTGGTTGCTGTCAGAAAAATACGGCACCCCGATGCTCTATACCGGCTATGCATTTAGCAACGGTGATCTTCAGGCACCGCAAGATGCAAACGGCAACATCAAGGATGCGGTCTGCGCCGGTGGCACCAAGATCAATACCGTGGCCAAGCAGCCAACCGTTGGCAACTACAAGACCGGCAGTTTTGTTTGTCTTCAGCGCTGGACCTCAATCAAGGGCATGATCGCCTGGCGTGATGTGGTTGGCGAGACCGACAAAGCCAATGTCTACGGCAAGGCCGGCGTCTATGGTTTCAGCCGCGGCGACAAGGGTTACTTCTTGCTCAACAGCGTTGGCGCAACCACGAAGGTGGCCAGCCTGGCAACCGGTATGAAGCCAGGCACCTACTGCGACATGGTTACCGGTGGGGCTAAGTCGATCACCACCAAGACCATCAACAAGAGGGCAACCAAGGTCTGCGTGGGAACCACGGTAGTGGTTGGCGCCGGTGGCAAGTTGACTGGTTCGGTTGCCGCGTTGAGTGCTATCGCCATCTCGACCTCGAGCAAACTGAAGTAACGAGTAGGTAGCAGCACGCGCAAAGCAGAAAACCCCGACTCTCGGTCGGGGTTTTCTTGTGCTCGAAGGCGAGAGCTCAAATCAGCGAGTCTCGCCAAGCCTTGTGCATCTTGGCAAACTTGCCGGTTCCGGCAATCAGGGTCGCCGGAGTATCATCCTCGATAACTTCGCCGTGTTCCATCACCAGAACGCGGTCGGCAATCGAGATGGTCGACAGGCGGTGCGCAATGATGATCGAGGTGCGGCCGTTCAACAGGGTCTTTAGACCGTGCTGAACCATGCGCTCGCTTGGAATGTCGAGCGAAGCGGTTGCCTCATCGAGAATCAACACGGCAGGGTCGGCAATGAACGCGCGGGCAAACGAAATCAGCTGGCGCTGGCCGGCCGAAACTCGGCCACCGCGCTTGGCTACATCGGTGTCATAGCCGTCGGGCATGCTCACAATAAAGTCGTGCACCCCGACCGCCTTAGCCGCCGCAATGATCTCGTCTTCGGTGGCACCCGGCTTGCCCAAGGCGATGTTTTCGGCAACGGTGCCCGAGAACAGGTATGCCTCCTGGGTGACCATCACGATTGCGCGACGAAGATCAACGTCGGCGATGTCTCGAAGGTCAATCTCATCAAGTTCAAGTTTGCCGTGGGTTGGGTCATAGAAACGCGACACCAGTTTTGCCAGAGTCGACTTGCCGGCACCTGTGGTGCCAACCAGTGCAACGGTTTGACCGGCCGGAATGTTCAGGTTGAACGGCTTCAGAACCGTGATGCCGTTTGAGTAGTGGAACTCGACATCCTTGAACTCGAGGTGACCCTTAGGCGAAACCAACGGCTTCGGGTTCTCGGGTTCCGAAACGGTTGGTTCTTCTTCTAGAACACCCGAAATCTTTTCGAGCGCAGATGAGGCCGACTGGTAGGCGTTGTAGAACATCGCGAGGCCTTCCATCGGGTCGTAGAAACGACGCGAATAGAGAATGGCTGCGGTGACAACGCCGATTCCGATCGAACCATCGATGACTCGAAGACCACCGACAAGAAGAATCATGGCAACTGCAACACGTGCGATGGCGATTAGACCCGGGTCATAGATTCCAAACAACTGAATAACCTTGGCGTTCACCTTGCGGTAGTCCTCGGTTAGCTCTTGATAAACCTCTTGGTTGCGCTTTTCTTTGCGGAAGGCTTTGACCGCGCGAATGCCGGTCATGGTTTCGACGAACTGAATGATCAGTTTGGCCGACGCGACGCGGGTTTTGCGGTAGTTGATACGCGTGTGCTTCTGGAACCAACGGGTTAGGAAGGCAAGCGGAATCAGGCTAAGCATCAAAATGGCGAAGCTTGGTAGGTCAAGCAGCACCAGGGCAACACCGGTGAAGATCATGTAGAGCACGCCGGCGATGAGTTCGCTGCTGCCCGAATCTAGAAGTTCCTTGATGGCATCCAGGTCGCTGGTTTGACGAGCGATTACTCGACCAGATGTGTATTTTTCGTGAAACTCGAGGCTCAACTTTTGAGTGTGCACGAACACTCGGTTACGCAGGTCGAAGAGCACATCCTGGTTGACCTTGGCGGCAAACCTCAAGAAGTATGCAATCAGTGAACCGGTGGCAACGGCCGCAAAAAGGTAGGCGCCGACCGACAACCAAAGCGGCGTCATGTCGTTTTTGATTGCTGCCGGCAGCGCCGTGTCAATTGCATATGCAATCAGCATCGGGCCGACCACTCTAAATGCCTGGCTAACGATTACGAGGGCAAAGCTGAACGCCAAACGCCATCTGACCGGGTGAATCAGTGAGAACAAAAGTTTCAGCGATCGCGCTCGAACCGCTTTCTGCTGCTCCTTGGTTAGATCAATCTGATCTTCGTTCTCAACTCCGCGCATTCCTCCGCCGTGACGAGCCATTACTTCACCTCATCTTCGACAGAAATCTGGTTGCCGGCGGCATCCAGGCTTGAAATAACAAATCGATAGTGATCGTTGGTGGCAATCAGATCGCTGTGCAAACCAAAGGCCGCAATCTTGCCGTCTTGCATCAACGCAACCTTGTCGGCCAATTGAACCGTGGATGGTCGGTGGGCAACGATCAGCGCGGTAGTAGCGGTGAGCACGGTGCGAAGGGCGTCTTCGACCATTGCCTCGGTGTCAACATCGAGGGCCGATAACGGGTCGTCGAGAACCAAAACCGCAGGCGATGCGGCAACGGCGCGAGCAAGAGCCAATCGCTGACGCTGACCGCCAGAGAGGCTCATGCCCTCTTCGCCGATGGTGGTGTCGAGGCCATCGGGTAGGTCGTAGGCGAACCCGGCCTGAGCAATTTCAAGCGCCTGATCAAGCTCTGCCTCGCTGGCCTCTGGGCGACCGAGCAGCACGTTCTCACGCACGGTAGATGAGAAAAGGGTTGCGTCTTCGAAGGCCATGGCGATGTTGGAACGCAGGTCGTCGCGGGTCAGTTCGCGAATGTCGATGCCGTCGAGCGTGATCGAACCTCCGGTCACTTCATAGAGTCGAGTCGCCAAAGCGGTGAGAGTGGTCTTGCCGCAACCGGTGACGCCAATCAGGGCTACCGATTCGCCAGGCTCGAGCACAAGGTTTATGCCGTTCAGCAAATCTGGTGAATCTGGGGCGGCATCTGGGTATCTAAAGTGAACGTCTTTGAACTCGAGGCGACCCTTTGAGACAGCAACCTGACGCGGGTTCTCTGGGTCGGTAATGTCGACCGGCGCATCGATCACTTCGAAAAAGCGCTGAACCGCGCTGGTGGCATCGATGGTCATCGACAGCAAGAAGCCGATCGATTCAGTAGGCCAACGAAGCACCGTGGTCGTGGCTAAGAAAGCAACCAGAGCACCAACGGTCATTTGACCATCGGCAACCAGGCCAATGCCGATGAACAGCGAGACACCGACGGCAAACTCGGGAATCAAAATCAAGAACAGCCAAAGGTTGCCGATTAGGCCAGCCTTCTTTAGCTCGGTGCCACGAAGTCGCAGGGCATCGGTGGCAAATTTGCCGGCGGCGTGATCGCCACGGCCGAATGCCTTCAAAACACGGATGCCGTGCACGCTCTGCTCGACCGATGTGGCCAGGTCGCCGGCCTGATCTTGGCTCAGGCGTGCGGTGGTGTGGTACTTCTTCTCAAAGTTGAAACCGATGATCCAAATTGGAATCGAGATCGCGAAGTAAATGATGCCCAGCACGAGGTTGAAGCCAATCAGGATGACAAAGCCAACGATCAGGGTGATGCCGTTAGCGACCAGAAGCACGAGGCCAAATGACAACCAACGCCGAATCAGGCTGAGGTCGCCGGTGGCGCGACTCAGAAGCTGGCCGCTGGGCCATTTGTCGTGAAAGGCAACCGGAAGATCTTGGAGTTTGGCGTAAAGCTTGGCACGCATGCCGGCTTCGACGAAGGTGCCCGGCGTAAGCACAAGCCAGCGGCGAAGCAAAACCATGACGGCTTCTAGAATGCCTAAACCGAGAACTACAAAGACAAGTGGCAGCAGGGCTTCGACGGTTCCGATGGTTTCTAGGCCGTTGATGAGGTCGCGCAATACCTGTGGAATGCTGAGGGCGAGCATGTGCCCCCCGAGTGCCGCAAACATACCAAGCGTGATGCGTGGAAGCGCGCGTTTGGCATAGGGGAAAATGCGCAACAGAGTCGCGACAGTGCCTTGTTTGCTCATCTTTAAGCCCAATCTGCAGGCCTAGAAAGTTATTCCAAATCTAGGCAGCTTTGTAGGCTAACACGATTAGAGCTGGTCTAAAGAATCACGACACGGATGACGGGCCAGCGCCCGTAGCTTCTAGTGGAAGAAGTGTCTCTCGCCAGTGAAGTACATGGTGATTCCGGCAGCCTCGGCCGCGGCGATAACTTCTGCGTCGCGCATTGATCCACCTGGCTGAACCACTGCCTTCACACCGGCATCGATCAAAATCTGCAAGCCATCGGCGAACGGGAAGAACGCATCCGAGGCGGCAACCGCACCGCGTGAACGAGACTCTGCGCGCTCGACGGCTAGCTTGCATGAATCGACTCGGTTTACCTGACCCATGCCAACGCCAACCGATGCGCCCTCGCGAGCGAGCAAAATACCGTTTGACTTGACCGCACGGCAGGCACGCCATGCGAATTCAAGGTCGGCCATGGTTGCGGTGTCGGCCTTCTTACCGGTAACTAGCTTCCAGTTGACGGTGCTGAAGTTGCTGAACTCGTCTGACTGCTGAACCAGTAGGCCACCCGAGATCTGCTTGATTTCAAGCGATTCGCGAGAGTAGTTAGCCGGTAATTCAAGAACGCGAAGGTTCTTCTTTTCGAGCAGAATCTGAAGCGCCTCTAGCTCGTAACCAGGGGCGATGATGACCTCGGTAAAGATGCCAGCAACCTGGCGAGCCATGGTTACGGTTACGGTGCGGTTGGTGGCAATCACGCCGCCGAAAGCCGAAACCGAGTCGCACATGTGCGCCTTGGCGTGGGCGTCGGCAATCACATCTGGCGCATTTGGGTCACCTACGGCAATGCCGCAAGGGTTGGCATGCTTGATGATCGCAACTGCTGGCTCGGTAAAGTCGTAGGCCGCGCGAAGTGCTGCATCGGCGTCAACGTAGTTGTTGTAAGACATCTCCTTGCCGCCAAACTGGCGGGCCTGAGCGATGCCCGCAACGGCGTCTTCACCAACGGTGCGATAAATTGCGGCTGCCTGGTGTGCGTTTTCGCCGTAGCGAAGCACGTTGCCAAGCTGACCCTTTAGCTCAACGGTCGAGGCAAAGCCTGGGTTCTTGGCTTCGTTCTCGGCGCTCTGGCCGGCATCGCGCTGCCAAGCGGCCTCTAGCTCGGCACCAAACCAGTTGGCAACCGCAGAGTCATAGCGAGCGGTGTGCGAAAAGGCTTGGTATGCCAGCTCGCGGCGCTGCTGCATTGTGGTGCCGCCCTGTTCGACGGCGGTGATGATCTCGCCATACTTGGCAGGGTCAACCACGATGGCAACGTTGGCGTGGTTCTTGGCTGCCGCACGAACCATGGCTGGGCCGCCGATGTCGATCTGTTCAACAACTGCGTCACCCTTGGCACCAGACTGCACGGTCTGCACGAACGGGTAAAGATTTACGACAACTAGCTCGAAAGGCAATACCTTCAACGCGTCCAGCTGACCCTCGTGAGCAATCAGGCGCATGTCGGCAAGTATGCCCGCGTGAATGCTTGGGTGCAGAGTCTTTACGCGGCCATCCAAGGTTTCAGGAAAACCGGTGACCTGCGAGGCCTCGGTAACCGGAATGCCGGCAGCCTTGATAGCGCTGTAGGTGCCGCCGGTCGAAATGATGTCTACACCGGCTTTGTCGAGCGCCTGAGCAAGTTCGAGAAGGCCGGTCTTATCTGACACCGAAAGCAGTGCGCGACGAACTTGAATGCGATCGCGGTGACGGTAGTCGGCTGGCTGGTGGTCGTTGTGAGCTGCCAAGATGGTGCCTTTCGAAGGTGGTTAGAGCGTAATAGTCTTCGCGGCGATAGCTTTCACGGTTGAAACCAACAG
>JACCDN011224361.1_pt1 | contig 10410 bp, 8 predicted proteins | sample 7441691 | NCBI WGS metagenome assembly JACCDN01 (sample SAMN15323439, study PRJNA562643) | freshwater metagenome | isolation source: river surface water | place: USA:Blue River Watershed | collected 2017-08-16
AATCACGTGAAAATAGGAGGGAATGATTGTTGCCGTTCACACTCCTGAGGTGCTCGAAGGACGAGACGGCGCCTTCTGGCGCCTCCTCAGTGCGAACGGCTGCTTTTAATTCGTGGGGATGTATCAGCTCGGGATGACAGCGTGATTTATCGATGCGGCATCAACCGCGGCAACTGACTCGCATCAACACGCTCTTGCGCACTGTGATCGCCGGTAAAAGTCGCCAGATCACTGTTGCTGCGACTCAAACTCGCAAAATCTCCAAACACCCAACGTCCTTGTTTAGCACGAGTCAAAGCAACATTAATGCGGCGCGAATCGTTAAGAAATCCCACAGACTCACTCGTACGTACCACAGAAATCAAAGTCATATCACGCTCTTGACCCTGAAAGCCATCCACCGTACTCACCACCAGATCGCGCCATTTGTGTTGTTTCCCTAAGGTCTGATGTAACTTCTGTTTAATCAGCTCCACTTGCGCGGCATAAAACGTAATGACGCCTAGCTGCGTGGCCTGTATGCCACACGTCAGTAACAGATAACCCACGGCGTGCACCACTGCCACCGCTTCTGCCTCATTGCAAATACTCGCGGACCATTCATCACCACGTCTGTCTTCCTTACCTTTCACATCGAAAAACACACAGGGTAGGTGAAACACAGGCGACACATGACTGGGCAGTAGTGTAGGGCGTTGCGCCAATCCCGCTGCCGTTTGCAAGTTACCGCCATAATACTGCGCGGAAGGCCACGCGCAAATGCGCGGATGCATGCGGTATTGCACGTCTAACATGCGATACGGTTCTTGCTCCAACCAATGCATCATCGAGTTGGCATAGCCACCCACTTGTGCCGCTTTAGACGTCACAGTGGCAGGTAATTGTTTGGGATCACCCACTTGCACATACACCTTTGGCGCAAAACGCAAGGGGATCAATGCTTCAGGCGCCAAGGCTTGTGAGGCTTCATCCATGATCACCCGCGGAAACTGTACCACTTGTTTTCTTAACCATTCTCTACCCGACGCAACCAAGGTGGCAAAAACAATGTGCGCACGCTGCACCAAAAAGGATTCGATCACATGTGCATTCTGCTTTAGGGTCAGAATACTTTGTTCCAACACATCTATCAGGGCGACGACAGACAAATCCATTGCCGGCTGTTGTCCACGCACATCCGCGAGTAGCTTTTGCATTTTTTCTTTGATCTCTTGCATCACCACCATGCGTGTGGGAGTTTGGATTAATCGATCCAGCTTATCTAACGCCTGTTGATAAGCGGCCGTGATAGCAACTGCCAATGCAGGAGTAACAGATAAGGCTGTTTTCAGCTGTTTTTTGACTAAAATGAGTGGATCATACAAACGCTTCGCATACTTATGCACAAACACATCGGACATCTCATCCGCCAAGTCTTTGCCTATACCCGTCAACGCCATCGGTAACTCCGGCAATAGCACTTTAAGATAGCTGAGCACCACCCGCACCGCTTGATTGGACGGCGCACACACCAAGATGCGCTGCTCCGGACGTGTAATCACCCACTGGCGTAACAAACTCACCACCGTCGTCGTCTTGCCGGTACCCGGTGGGCCTTGCAAAAAATACAAACCCGCTTGTGCGATCTGCAAACTCTGCCCCACACGCCGCTGCGTGTCATTCAAGTGCCCTAGCATAGCGTCATCGTTCACCCGCACCTCATCGGCTGGCCATGCGGGTAACTTGCCGTAGATGAATTGCTGCTCGAACCCCACCTTAGGCATATCGCGACACACTTGATACATGCGTGAAGCAGGAATTAAACCGACTAACCAATGGATCTCCAAGCCTTGTTTTTGCCATGCACCCCGGTGTTTATCGTATTCTTGTTTAGGCAAAACCAAGCTCAGATGATCCTCTTGATTATCCGCATCATCGTCTTCATCACGCTGGCGATCCAGCGAGGCAATGGCTAACACGCCGGCTAGGTGCTCCCTTTGCTGCTGTGGCGCAGATCCCCGGCCATTCCTGTGCCGTGCTGCAGAAGCAGACGGCGCAAGCAATATCAACACCGCCTCTAAATAAAAGCCATGATCCAATTTGGGTAACTCACGCGTACACGCCGAGATACGCACCAATGCGCTGTCGTTATCTTTTTTATATCCTTCCTGCAAGGTCGCCGCAAACGGTCTTAAGTATTTCTTACTAATCAGAGTGAGTCGCGCCTCCATAGCCGCACGCAGCTCTTCGCGAATATACGGAATGTATTGTTGGAAGTATTCACTGGTATCCGTGCCCTCGGTCAAACAACCGCGAATAGGCACCAAGCTAAGCGGCTGCGTCAGTTCTGTTGCGAGTTTCAATACGCTGGTGTTAAACGTATCTTGCAGCACCTTGGCAGTGACGACCATGCTGGAAAACGACTGTTCCATTGGTTCCATCCTCGCAGGCGGCAAGCGAAAAGCAGGTTGCGCATAGTACGCAGTATGGCGCTGCAACAGTGCATTTTCTTGTTGCAAGCGCAACATTTGCTGCTGGAAGCTTGCATTCTCCTGCTGTAGATCGAACTTATGACCCTGTAGTAGTGAAACTTGCTCTTGCCAATAGTCGCTATCTGCTAACAGCTGATCCATCTGCTCATGCAACTCACTAACCGAGTGCTGCAATGCCACTATCTCTTGTAACAACGACTCAGGGCTGCGCGCCGCTACCGCTTTATCGATATAAGGCGTTAATTGCGTGCTTAACCACGCCTGCCACCCCGCTTCATCTTGACGTAAAACAAAATCTTGGGACACAGCCACCACTATCCATAACGCTTGCGCCTTAGCAAACTCCGGATCTTCTTCGCGAGTCAAGCAAAAGCGACTCGCCCACACCGACCACAGTTGTTGTTGTTCCAATATGTGATTAACCATTTCGCCTTGACGCGCGGGAGCATCACCTCTGACTGCGACCAACGCAACGATGGCAGATTCCAGGTACTGCCGTTGCTGTTTAGCCGCTTGCAGATACTCACCCAGTGTCTTATACGCTACAGGTCTGTTCTGTGCGGGTAACTGATGATCTTTGAATAAGGATCCACGCTTGGCGTAATAGTAATGCATGAAGTAAAGGGTATAGTAATACACTACACAATTAACATCACTGAAGCGATGGCCTAAGCGTTGTTCTAATGCAGTTATTTGTTGTTTTTCGATTAACATGGCGAGTCTCCCTACCGCAAGCTGATATTGAGCGAGCCATGCTACGTCATATAACGCAGGAAACCAACAAAAATCATAGCGTTGTAATCACTCAGCGTAATCGCGGTGGGGTCGCGCCAACTGCGGCATATCACTGCCTAAACCCGCGGCATAACGCATAAAAACACGTTTTAGGGGCAAGCACCTATCGACACACGACAAACCTACACTGCGTGCAGTAACGACTGCCGCATGTTCATTGCCAAATAAACGTTGCAACGCATCCATGGCGTATAACATCGTCGTCACTCTGCCGCGACAACTACGCTGATAACGCCGCAGCGTATCTAACGCACCGATGTCACGCTGCTTACGCTGCGCCGCACCCACGACTTCAGCTAAACTGACGGCATCTAACAATCCCAGATTGGCACCCTGTCCCGCTAATGGGTGTATGGTATGCGCCGCATCACCGATCAATGCGATGCGGTCTTGTACATAGGTTTGCGCATGACGCCGCACTAAGGGCCACACCAAGCGCTGATCCACCGCGTGCAATTGTCCTAAGCGATAATCAAATGCCGCACTGATTGCGTCAGAAAACACGGCAGAATCGGCGTGTTGCAGCTCCTCTGCATGCACCGGATCGGTAGACCAGACAATGGAACAACGGTGAGGGTCAGCCAACGGCAATAACGCCAGTGGTCCACGCGGTAAAAAACATTGCCATGCGGTGTGCTGATGCGGCAACTCGGTTTGCACTGTAGTCACTAATGCACTGTGGCCGTAATCCGCTTGCGCCACGGCAATGCCCATCTGTGCACGCAACCACGAATGCGCACCATCCGCACCGATGACTAAACGCGCTTGCAAGCGCTGCCCATCCTGCAACTGCAGATGCACCGTCGCCGGATGACAAGTGATCTGTTGCACTGCGTTAGGTGAAAATACCGTGATGTGTTGTTGCCGTAACTGCTGCCATAAGGCCTGTTGCAAGACGCGGTGTTCCACAATATGACCCAGCGCAGTGACAGACAAAGAGGAAGCGCTGAAATGGATCTGGGCTTGACTGACGCTATCCCACACCTGCATCTCACTGAACGGCGTTACCCGCAGCATGCGTTGCCATACACCCAAATGGGTAAAAATATGTTGTGTCGCCAGATTGAATGCGCTTACGCGTAAATCGTCGCTTGCCTCATCCCAGTGTGGTGGTGGGCTGGCGGCTTCAATCACCGCTATGCGCGTCACACCGTGCTGCGCCAACGCCAAGGCGCAAGTCAAACCAATGCTACCACCGCCTAAAATAATCGCATCGTAAGTAGTATCCACGCGGTTTATCCTACCATCACGCGACTACCGCTGAGCTTAGTCACCAACGCTCGTTGTAACGGCGGCAATAGTGTCATACTCAACATCCCCAACTGACGTGCCAGCACAAAAGGGGGGAACCGATTAGAAAACAAACGGACTAGTCCGTCGGTAAAGCGCAATAGGCCTTGTTGTGCTTGCGCACGGCTGTGTTGATACGCGTGTAATTGCGTTGCCGTACCTAAGGTCTCTTGCGGCGCTTGCAGTATTTGTTGCGCTAAGCTCATGACATCTTGCAACCCCAAATTCAACCCTTGTGCGGCGATGGGATGTAAGCTGTGTGCCGCATTACCCAACAACACCGTACGTTCAGCCACGATCTGCTTAGCCTTGGTCATCTGTAACGGATACACATGGCGTTCTGCCATCTGCAGCAATGTTCCTAAGCGATAACCAAATTGCTCTTGCACCTTAGTGATTAAATCAGCAGATGATAGTGCCTGTAACGCATCCACTTGATCGCGCTTAACCACCCACACTAAACCGCAACGTTGATCCAATTGCGGTAACACCGCTAACGGCCCACTCGGGGTAAAGCGTTCGTATGCCGTCGCCCGGTTGACGCGTGAAAAATTCACGTAGGTGACAATGGCACTTTGCTGGTAATCCCAAGTTACAGTAGGGATCTGCTGCAATTGCCGCACACTAGAGGCTTGCCCATCTGCACCAACTAACAAACGCGCTTGCAAAAGCTGCCCCGTATCGGTAGTCAATGCAATGTGTTGGTCTGTGACGTTAATGCTCTGCACACGCGCCGGACAAAATAACTGTAAATTTTGTTGTTGTTGTAAGGCGCGCTGCAATACCTGGGTCAAATAACCCATGCCGATCACATAACCAAAGGCGGGCAAAGCGTAGGCTTGCGCGTGCAAACGCAACGCGCCAAACTGCCCTTGATCAGAGATCTCGACGTGCTCTATCGCCTTGGCGTAGCCCGCCAGTGCTGGCCACAGTTCCAATTCCTGTAAAAACTGTTGGCTCGCGCGGGTTAAGCTAATGCTGCGTGTGTCCGTAAGATTGATGGGGATAGCCGACGCTTCCACCAACGCCACGCGCAACGATGACTGTGCTAACGCACGCGCTAAAGTCGCGCCGACGACGCCATTGCCTACGATAATTACATCGTAATGATCCTGCACGCTAGCGACCCGCCATTAACGCTTCTATGTCCGCCACCGTCTTAGGTACTGACTGAGTTAACACATCATGTCCTTGTGCCGTAATCAAGATATCGTCTTCTATGCGCACCCCAATACCCTGCCACTTGGCATCAATTCCGGTGAGATGCGGCGCGATGTAAAGACCGGGTTCTACCGTCAATACCATGCCCGGCACGAGTTGACGCCATGCATTATCTACTTTGTAAGTACCCGCATCATGCACATCCAAGCCTAACCAATGCCCTGAATTATGCATGTAAAAGCGTTGATACGCTTTGCGTTCTACCAATTCGGTCAACTCGCCTTGCAACAAGCCCACATCGATCAAGCCTTGCGTGATAACCTTGACGATAGCGTGCTGAATGTTGGACCACGGATTACCGGGACGTGCTTCGGCTAAGCCAGCCAATTGTGACGCTAAAACGATTTCATAAATAGCCTGCTGCGCGCTGCTGAAACGGCCATTAATGGGAAACGTACGTGTGATATCCGCCGCATAGCACTCATGTTCTGCACCGGCGTCTATCAACAACAAATCGCCGTCACGCAACACATCTGTGTTATCGGTATAATGCAATACGCACGCATTAGCCCCACCCGCCACAATAGAGTTATACGCGGTAAAACGGCAACCGGCCTGCTGAAACGCATGTAACAATTCCGCTTCGATTTGGTACTCAAATAAACCCGGACGACACACCTGCATCGCACGACGATGCGCTTGTGCCGACAGCTCGGTAACATGGCGCAAACAGGCTTGCTCAGCCGGTGTTTTGATTAAGCGATGCTCGTGCAACACCCTATCTAAATTAATAAACTGTTGCGGGAAAAGTTCGCCCTTACGCGTTTTTTTACGGTAATCTTGCACATAACCAAATAATAATTCATCCAACCATGGCATGCTGCCCATAGGGTAATAGATGGTGTCATAGCCCTGTAATAGTTCGGGCAACAACTCTTCTAAATCGGCAATAGAAAAAGCAGCGTCTGCACCGTAATCGCGACAAGCGCCCGCTTGACCCGCACACGCACCGTCCCACAACGCTAACTCTGGATCGTCACTGCGATTAAATAAGATGAATTCACCTTGTTTGCCGTGCGGACACAGTAACGCAACCGCATCGGGTTCTGCAAAACCAGTCAGATAGTGAAAATCGCTGTGTTGTCTGAACGGATGTACGCAATCGTGATTGCGTGGCTGCAGCATGGCTGCAGGGATAAGCGCTACGCATTGCGTGCCTAACTGTTGCAAAAGACGCGACCGACGCTGTTTATATTCTTGTTGTTCCACGTTGTTTCCCCCCGTAACAGAACTGTTGCGACACACGCAGCATCCATACCGGCCCGTCGTGCATTGGATTGGCGTTGATACCGCGAACGGTATACCCAGGTCGATTATCCTAGAATTGCGCCAACAATAGCAATCATTAACCGATCACTGTCGACAAATAGCACGCACTACCATCACCGCACATGCCCATAAAATGGGCTGCATGATGCCGCAAGTCGCTGCCAATGACACCTGCTTACATCATACATCTTGCCTAAGCGGCACAGATAGGAAACAATATCCGTCTCATTCTCATAAGAGGCAAACCATGAAAACGAATCATCAAATTACGACGGTAAACATAGGGAAACGGCAACTTACCATCAAATGTCCCATAGAAGAAGTCACTGGTTTGCATGATGCAGCGCGTATACTTGACAAGAAGGTAACAGACTTAAGCAATAACATACAACCTGCAAGCACCGAAGAATTGGTGATTGTTGCTGCACTCAATATCATTCAAGAGCTCGCCCAACAGCACCTACAACTTGAAGACTATATTCACAATCTCAACCGGCGTTTACACAGTATGCAAAATAAAACTGAAAACACCGTTACAAAACAGAACGAATTGGAGTTATAATCCAAACGCTGCTTAGTTGGGGTCTTGTAATCTTGAACCGATAAGATAAAGACCGGGGTTCCTCTCTGCGACGCTGTTGCGCATGCCAATTTATTGGAAGCCTGATGTGTCGCATACCGTTCCCCACCTCTGGACCCTGGGTTCAGATATCAAACCCCAGCTGAGCGCCTACTTCCCATTGAATACATACCTCTAGCGAACGTGGCTTATGCGAGCAACAGACTCAACAGTGATGCGCGACACGATACGGCGCACCTTGCGTGAAAAACGCCAACAACTCTCTACTACGCAACAACAACAAGCCGCGCAAGCGATAGTGACGCTTGTCACGCGCAGCCCCTACTGGCAGCGCGCACAACACATCGCATTTTATATTGCACAACAAGGTGAACTCGATCCCTGTTGGCTGCAGCAACAGGCGGAGCAAGAAGGCAAGCAGTGTTACGCGCCTATCGTACAACATCCGCAACGCACCCTCACTTTTGCTGCTTACACCCGCAACAGTCAATGGACGGTAAATCGTTTCGGCATTGCCGAACCGATTAGCGCCGATCATTACAGCGCGCAACACTTGGATCTCGTGTTGTTGCCCTTAGTCGGATTTGATCGCCAAGGACATCGCTTAGGGATGGGCAGTGGTTATTACGATCGTACATTTGCACACCGTCCACCACTTACGCTATGCTGCTTGCTGGGCTTGGCGTATGCCTGGCAAGAGGTGAGTGGCATCACGCCAGAATCTTGGGATGTCGCACTACACGGCATCGCCACCGATCAAGAATTAATAATGGTGTAACTATTTCGCAACATTAAAATAGGATGATTTTGCTTGAAAATACAGGGTGTTCTTTACGCGATGGGGATTCTCAAGGGGAGAATCGCGTATCGATCCTGAGAATGCCGTTACGCCCAGTTTTACTGGGCTAGGCGTCAAATTAAGGTGAACTAACCCATGCGTTATTGGCTTATGAAATCAGAACCCAGCACTTTTAGTCTAGATGACTTGTGCGCGAGACACACCGAACCCTGGGATGGCGTACGCAACTACCAGGCACGTAATTTCATGCGTGACAGCATGCAACCCGGCGATTTAGCGTTATTCTACCATTCCAATTGTCGCACCCCGGGCATCGCAGGCATCGCCACCATCAGCAGTGCGGCGTATCCGGATGCAACCGCGACCGATCCACAGCACGTACACTATGACCCTACCAGCCGTCCCGACCAACCACGCTGGTTTTTGGTGGATGTCAGCTTTAAACGTAAATTCAAACAACTGATCACGCTGGAACAGTTGAAACAACAACAGGTGTTAGCCAATATGCTCATTCTACGCAAAGGTAACCGCTTATCGATCACGCCGGTGACAACCGAAGAATGGGATGCAATATTAGCATTAGCCAATAGCCATGCATAACGCCGACACCCTACAACGTTTTTTATTTGCTGACTATGCGGTACGTGGCATCTTCGTGCATCTCAACACGAGCTTGCAAACCATCATGCAACAACACGCCTACACGCATCCTATCACGCAGTATTTGGCTGAATTATTGGTGGCAAACGCCTTGCTCAGCGCAGATTTAAAATATAAGGGTACGCTGACCATGCAATTACACGGTCAAGGGTCGATTCGCATGCTCGTGAGTAAATGCACCCATGATTTACGCATACGTGGTTTGGCAAACACCGCCAGTGACGTACCCGCCGCGGCGTTGCATGCCGACTTTGCACAAGGCAAGTTAGCGGTTACGCTCAGTGCTGACGACAACACGCAACCGTATCAAAGTATTATCCCCATCAACGGTAACAGCATCGCTCACGGCATAGAACACTACTTCGCGCAATCAGAACAACTGCCCACGCGCCTGTATATAGCCACCGCTGCTGACTGTGCCGCTGGTTTGTTGTTACAACAACTGCCACAACCCAACCATCCAGATGACTGGCAACACCTGCTATGCCTCAGCAACACACTGACGACACACGAATTATTGCACGTAGAAACCACTACGCTGTTAACGCGATTATTTCACCAAGAAACCATCACCTGTTTCACCCCACAGCCGATTGCATTCGGCTGCAGTTGTTCGGTGAAAAAAATGGAAAATTCACTGATGCTACTCGATAAAAATGAAGTGTACGCTGAATTAAACAATACCCCTTATTTGCGTATCACCTGTGAGTTTTGCGGGCAACATCACGACATCAGTAAAGACCGCGTCGCGCAATTGTTTAAATTGCACTAGTGTCATCCCGAACTGAAAGACCAATAAGGATGTCATCCCGAACGGTGTGAGGGATCTCAGGAATGTTTGCATGGTGTTGTTAGTGAGGCCGTGCCGCTTGCACGAGATCCCTCGTTACCCTCGGGATGACACCTTTCTTTGTCATCCCAAACGGTGTGAGGGATCTCAGGAATGTTTGCATGGTGTTATTAGTGAGAACGTGCCGCTTGCACGAGATCCCTCGTTACACTCGGGATGACACCTTTCTTCGTCATCCCGAACGGTGTGAGGGATCTCAGAAATGTTTGCATGGTGTTATTAGTGAGAACGTGCCGCTTGCACGAGATCCCTCGTTGCACTCGGGATGACACCTTTCTTTGTCATCCCGAACGGTGTGAGGGATCTCAGGAATGTTTGCATGGTGTTGTTAGTGAGAACGTGCCGCTTGCACGAGATCCCTCGTTACCCTCGGGATGACACCTTTCTTTGTCATCCCGAACGGTGTGAGGGATCTCAGGAATGTTTGCATGGTGTTGTTAGTGAGAACGTGCCGCTTGCACGAGATCCCTCGTTA
>JACCDN011033807.1_pt1 | contig 10408 bp, 4 predicted proteins | sample 7441691 | NCBI WGS metagenome assembly JACCDN01 (sample SAMN15323439, study PRJNA562643) | freshwater metagenome | isolation source: river surface water | place: USA:Blue River Watershed | collected 2017-08-16
ATTTCTTTATTTTCTTCATCTATTATTTTTTTATTTTCTTCATCTATTATTTCTTTATTTTCTTCATCTATTATTTTTTTATTTTCTTCATCTATTATTTTTTTAATCATTTTTATTTATTTTTATATTTAATCTTAATAATCAATTTTTTATTTTATAAAAAAATAACTTAATTATTAAAATTTTAAATTATAATTTATTTATGTCTTATAGTGAGTGAGGATTAACTTGATTGGTGAAGCCAATCAAGTTGCCGAACGAACAACTTTTCGGCTTTGCCGAAAAGTTATAGAAAAGTTATGTGTATATATTAAATCCTGAGAAATGGAAATTAGTTAATTCAGTCATTCCAATTCTAACAAGAATATCCCCTTCCCAAATATCCGTTCCAAAAGTTATACGTTTACGATTAACTGTATTAGATAATTCACCAATATCAACAACTCCGCTACCATTGATTAATGGATTACCAGTAAATGGTTTATTACAATCAAGCCATATATTGACATTACTATTAACTACATTAACATCAGTTTGTGTATCAAGAGGGAAACCTATTCGTTTTCTTGTGGCTGTATGAATTGGTGAATTTGCAATATTACCTGAACTAACAAACATTATATAAAACTCAAATCCAGTATTTCCGATTATACCAGGATCATTTCCATTACTTGTTAGATTAGTAGAAATTCTATTTGTATCACCAACACCAATACCACCATTATCATTAACAAATTCAAATAATAAACTTTTAATTCCATCAGCTATACCTTTACCAGTAGTATTAGGTCTAATACTATCACGATTAATTAGGAAAGTACAATATCTGAAACCAGTTATAGTAGAATAATCGACATTTAAAGTTGTAGGATAATATGTTGTAAAATTGCCATTTGGATATCTATAAATTCCACCTGTTAATTGAAGTTCAACATTATAAGGTGCAAGATTTAAGCTTCTTGTATTATCATAAGCAATATTAGAATAAATATCAATAACATCAGCGATATTTGGGTTTCCTGCAGTTGAATTTGTTCCACTTTTAATTCTATAAAAACTACGAGTAGTTGAAATTGTATTTTCTTTAATATGACTACCTGAATATTCGTAAAAGTAATTTAATGATTTAGCTAATATTCTAGCATCAGCTAAATTAGGATTACTACTTGAATTCAATTCAATTGAACTTGGAAGAGTTAAATCAGTTGAACTAATTACACTATTCCTTAAGCTTCTAACATCAATCAAAACATTTAATGATGCAGATGGGTTATTACTTACAAAGGATGGTGGTATAAATGAGCTGGCTCCAATAGTTATAGAATCCCATCTTCTAGCTTCACAATAAGCTCCTAAAAATGTTGTTGAAAGTGGTCCAGTGTATAAATTATAATAAATATTATTTTTAATACATGTTCCAATAGTCATATCTAAATTATTAACATAATAAGGAGTTGTAGAATCAACAACAAATGCCAAATCACTTAATGGCATATTAATATTATTATCAATTAAATTATCAGTATTAAATACTGCATTTGTTTGATTATATGGCGATGGTCCATATTTTATCATGTTAAAATCAATAGCATTTGATTTAGATATAGTTAAGTTAGTATCTAAATCATATACTAATAAACTAGTATTAAATATATCACCTTTGGTTTTATTAACATTATTAATTTTAGGTGCATTGTTAGTATTAATGCCAACATCTGTTGTTAAAGGTCCAGGTAATAAAAATTTATGAATAATATTATTAATTCTAAAACTAGTTTTAATAACATCATTAATATTTAAACAAGGAATTCCACTTACATAATTAGAAGAAACAACTGTTAAACTATTATTATTTATAATCTCAGTTGAAACATCAATATCAGGACTTCCAATCAAATTTATATCACTTGTAAAAAATCGTATTCTAGGAAGTATAGTTGATGGATTATTAACTAATATAGGATGATCAATTGAAACTGTATGATCATTAATTAAAGGTATTGAAGCAACAGAATTACTTAATTCAGGAAATGTTATAGGTGTTCTACCACCTCCACCATCAGCATTAATATCAGTTAAAAATACCCTAGTATTACTATCAAATGGTGTAATTGCAGCAACAGTATTATTAACATCATAATAAGATGTTTCTTTAATTCTAACGCACCATGCAGAAGCATTAGTTTGTGGTGCGGATGAACCTGAAAATGTAAAATAACTAGTTGTATTTAATGGAAGTGGATTAACACCTGCTAGATTATCTAATTCAAATGAACGAGATGTTAATGTATTAACACCTAAATTATTTTTAATATTAAAAATATAGTTAATAACTGTATTTCCAGGACCACCTGATAAATCTTTAAAAATAGGTCCAATAGTTGGTTCATCTGAATTACTATCGTCAGCAATAAATTTTGCATTTATTGAATTGCTATTATATTCAATTAAATAGGAACTATCAAATTTATATGAATTAGTATTGCTATAAAATGGTTTAACACTATAACCAATATATGGTGTTATAGTATTATATACATTACATAAAACACTGTTAATATTTGTCATAGCAACACCAGGAATATTATATGCTTTTCTTCCTAGTAATGTAGGTAAATATGGATAATTATTATTATCAACAAATGGTAAAATAGTCTTATCTAAATCTTGAGATGAAATATCTTTAATTCTTGGCGGTGTATTAAAAATAGAACTTCCGTCAAAATAATCTTTAAAACTAGGTAAATTTTTAAATAATTTATTACTAATTCTATCAATAGAATAAACAGTTTTACTAAATGCATCTGCAATAGTATCCGTTGCAGTTATACCTGTTATATTTCTAGTTGTTGAATTAAGCAAAACGCCAAAATCAATATTAGTAGGAACACCAACTACGCCTGTTCCTGAACTATTAATTGCTACCCAATTTATATTTTGTCCTAATGGAGCAACAACTCTACCAATAATATAAGCATAATCAACAGCAGGATTATATTCGATAGTATATTGTTGTCCCTTAGAATTTCCATCTCCAATTAAAACAGTTGTTCCATTAAATAAATCATCAACATTTCCATCATATGTTCGGCGAAGAATAAATGGTTCTTCAAACCCAACATTACTATTTCCTTTTTGAATAATTTCATAAATACCATTAATAATTCTAATGGTTTGGCCAACTTGAACACCTGGAGCAGGAAATACCATATTACCTACACCTGTAACTAAACTAGGAATAGGAACAGGAACCATATTTTGAGTATTAATTAGAATTCTATCACCAATATTAATTAAACTATATCTAATTCCATCAATACCTTCACCAATAATATCATTACATATTTCAATGTCATTATTACTTGTTATAGTAGCTAATTCTCCGTCATTATTTGGTCCATTATAATAAGTGCAATCACTTAATGTAAAATTGTTTGTTCCACCTCTAGAAAGTAATCTAACACCTTCTTTATATTTAGTCCCTGAAGCAACAACAGCATCAACATAACTTTTATCAACTACACCTTTAACACCAACATATTTATAAAAATTAATTCTTAAAATAGATGTTTCGGTTATCGTTATAGTGTTATGAATTCTTTCAGCATCTTTAATTAATAAAATTCCACTTGCAGGATCAATAATCTGTCCACCTTTTGTTATTTCTAATTCTGTATTAGTTGCATTATCAACAAGATAATATCTATAACTATAACTAGATAAACCAGTTGAAGTTAAATCATAAGTTGGCATTATAATATCATTTAAATCATTTGTTTTAATTAAACTTCCAATATTAGCAACACTCATAAATGCAATTTGTTTAATTATAGTATTATCTGAATTTTTATAAATAATACTACCTGGAACTGGTTTTAAAATAATATCTTTTTTAATCATAACATTATTATTACTAATAACTGTATCAGTAGCAATAACAGGTGAATTAACAATATTAAAATATCGTGGTTGTAAGTAACCACTACATGAAAAATCGGAATTAGCATTAACATTTGCTGCAAAATTTACTGATAAAGTTCCTACTGTTATTTGATTATTGCTAAATGCCGTTACAGTAGCAAATTCACCTATTCCTGGTCCTGATGTTATTGTTATAACTCTTCCAACTAAAATATCACCCGATCCTAAATCACTAGTTGAAAAATTAATATTATAAAGACTACCGCTTGTTATAATAGCAATTATTTTACCATGTCCACCTTGAGGATGAATATAGCTTCTATTTGGAATAGGTAAATAACTACTATAAACAGTTTTACCATCAATAATAACATTTGAAGCAAATGGTTCTTCATAAATATTCGAATCACTTCTTAAACTAAGAACATTATTAAGTTTCTTAAATGAAAAATCAGATTCATCGCTAAGTGTTATATTATTATTATTAATACCACTAGAATTATTTCCACCTACTCCACTTGAACTTAATCCATCTGAACTAATTGAATTAGATTTGTTAATAAGTTTATAAAATGAAATTTTATTTGTATTATTATCATTTCCATCTACATCTATTTGATTATTAGAATTAACTAAAGGATTATTTATATTATTATTACTATTTACACCATTTGACGTTATATATGTTTCACCACTTGATGTTCCTTCTAAAACTAAAACAGACATATTTTTATAAATTGGTGAAGCAACAGTTCCACAAAAATCTGAAACACGTCTAATTTCCCATGGATTAACATTAATGACATAATAAATACCATTATGTTTTTCATCTACACCTGTAAAATTGTCAACTAAAATTCTATCATTAATATTTAAAACAATATTATCAATAACTAAAGGTCCTTGAGGATTAACCATTAAATCAACTCTAATTGTTTTTAAATCTTTAATAAATGGAGGAGGGGTAACAATTGTATTTGGAAATGGAACTTGTGTTTTAACTCTAACCGGTAAAATACTACCTTTAATATTTTCAATAATTCTAGTATATGTTTGTTCAGCATTTACTGATGGTGTAGTATCAACTGGACCAATAAATTCATTTAAATTGTACATACCAGCATTAAAAGCACCTTCATTAACAAAAACAGTATCGCCCTTATTCAAACTATTATCAATAGAAATACCATTAACGCTACTAATTGTTCCATTTGCATCACTACTTCTAATTAGAACAAATTTAGACAAATCTGAACCTGCATTAACACATCTATAAATTCCATTATGTTGTTTAGTTGAAGCTAAATTAACTAAAATTCTATCATCAACATTTATATTTATATTATCAATAATTAAACTACCTATAATATTACCTGTTAAAGTTTTTGTAGATTGAGAACCTACTGCGATAAAACTAGGTAATGTAGTTGCACATACACGACAACTTAAAATCATTTTTATTTATATATTTATATTTAATAACTTTTAATAAAATTAAAATATAACTTTTAATAAAAGTTATATTTTAATAAAAGTTATATTTTAATAAAATGGATATATATATGGTATATAAATAAAAAAATAAATAACTTTTATTTAATATTAGACTATGAATAGTAATCTTATCAAAGCTATTAAAAATCGTGATATAGATAAAATTTATGATTATATTAATAACAAAAATGTTAATATTAATCATAGGGATAATTGTGGATGTTCCCCTTTAATGTTGGCTAGTCAAGAAGGATGTTTAGAAATTGTTAAATTTTTAGTTGAAAATGGTGCTAATGTTAATGATAAAGATAAACAAAGAAATAATGCTTTAATATTGGCTACTGAAAAAGGACATTTAGAAATTGTTAAATTTTTAGTTGAAAAAGGTGTCAATGTTAATGATAAAAATATGTTTGGAAAATCTGCTTTAATGTTGGCTAGTCGAGACGGATATTTAGAAATTGTTAAATTTTTAGTTGAAAATGATGCTAATATTAATTATAAAGAAATTAATGAATGGACTGCTTTAATATTGGCTACTGAAGGAAAACACTTAGAAATTGTTAAATTTTTAGTTGAAAAAGGTGCTAATATTAATGATAACAATATTCATGGATGGACTGCTTTATTATGGGCTATTAGATATGGATGTTTAGAAATTGTTAAATTTTTAGTTGAAAATGATGCTAATGTTAATTATAAAGATTTTATGAAAAATAGTGTTTTAATGATTACTAGTCAAGAAGGACATTTAGAAATTGTTAAATTTTTAGTTGAAAAAGGTGCTAATATTAATGATAAAAATATTTATGGAAAATCTGCTTTAATGTTGGCTAGTCAAGAAGGATGTTTAGAAATTGTTAAATTTTTAGTTGAAAATGGTGCTAATGTTAATGATAAAGATATTGATAGAAATAATGCTTTAATGTTGGCTAATCAACAAGGATATTTAGAAATTATTCAATTTCTAGAATCTTTAAATAAAGATAAAAATGATAAAAATTTAATTCAGAAAAATATTTCATGTCCTAAATGTAGGAAACATTCAAAAATTAATAAAGAAATTATATTAAGTATTAATATTGAATGTGATATTTGTCGAGAAGAAACAAATAAACTAATTGCATTTAATTGTAGACATTGTTGCTGTTGCAAAGAATGTTATATTAATTTACCTGAAATTATTAAAAATATATAAATATATAAATATTTAATAATGACTGAATTATATTATAAAATTATATATAATGAAACAGAAAATTATGAAAATTTTAATTTAGAATATTTTTGTAAATTTATTAAAATAAAATTACAAAAATTTTTAAAATATTATATTAATAATTGTGATAATCAAAAAGAAAAAATTAAAATATCATTATATGATAATTATGAATATACGTATGATTATCTCGATATTATGATTTTACCTAATATGAAAATAATATTTATTGATGGTTTAGAAACTAAAGATGTTATTTTATTAAATAATTTATTAAAACATGATTTAGTTTTAGTTGATATTAGAAAATATGTTAAATTAATTTCATTTTTACCTAAAACTAATTTATTATGTTTATAATTAATTATATTATAATTTTTATCAAAAAATTAAAAAATATATTTAATATAAATATCTTTTTAAATATTAAAAGATATTTAATTAAAAATGTCTGAATTTAATTATAAAAAAAATTTGCATTTTAATAATAATTTTGATATTAATTATTTTCATAAATTAATTAAAGATACTATAAATATACCACCATCTATAATAGTTAATGGTGATGATATTAAAATAATTTTTGAAAATGGAATATCGGATGAACAATCTGAAACAATTGAAATTTTATTAAATGTTGGTAATACAGTTAATAATTATAATGTTATTTTACCAATGACAACATATAGAAATCCTAAATTTTATTTTAACACTAGTAATAGTTATTCTATAAATAGTATCAATTTTACAAATATTAAAACTTGTATTTTACCTATTTTACCATTAGGTGTATATAAATTATTAGTTTCTTGTAAATATTCTTACCAAAATAAAAATAATAATTTAACATTGAGAGTTAAATTTACAAATATTCATTCAAATTTAATTCTTGATATTTTTAAATCTACTACATCTACATTTATAGCTAAAAATTGTTATATTTTAAATAAATATATACCAATAACGCAAGAATCTGAAAGTCATATTTATTTAGATTGCGCATGTCAAAAAAATAATGAAACTGCAATTATTAATGATATTAGTATTGAATTAATACCAATTTAATAACTTTTTAACTTTGTTAAAAAGTTATTTAACAAAATTAAAAAGTTAAATGTTAAATTTTATTTTTTTATTTATTAAAATAGAAAAATAAAAATTGAAATAGTTATACTATAATTATATATTATTAAAATGAAATATGCTTTATATAATACTAAATTAATTATGTCTAAAGATATAATAGATAAAAGTAATAAAAATTTTAAATGTATTTTATGTGATAATAATGTTAATTTTATCAGAGAATCTGAAAATGGTAGTAGTTCATATTTTCGTCATGAAAATGATTGTGGAGATAATATTATTTGTAAACAAGAAAATCAAACAAATAAAAATAAAAAAGAAAGTTATGAACATGAAACAGCTAAATATATATTAAAATTTATTATTGAAAATAATATTAGAACTAATATTATTAAAAATTGTAGAAATTGTAAAAATAAAATTAATTTAAATGATAAGATTCCTAATTATAATAAAGATAATAAAGATAATAATATTGAAATAGAATATAATTTCACATACAATGGTAAAAATAAAAAAGCTGATATTTGTTTTATATTAAATGAAAATGAAAAAATTATATATGAAATATATAGTTCTTCAGTAACTGAAGAAGAAGATAGACCTGAAAAATGGTATGAATTTGAAGCAAAAAATGTAATTGAAGAATTTGAAAAATATAATAGTATTAATAGTGTTAATAATGAAATTAATTTAATTTGTATTAGGAAAAAATTTTGTAATGTAATCTGTGAAAATGAATATAAGGATAAAAATAATGTTCTTTATTTTAATCAACAAGGGGCAGGTTGTGGCAAAACTTATAAAAGCATTCAATTATTAAAACAAGAAGAAAATTTTACAAAAAATAAAGATGTATTCATCTATATTACAAAACAACATAGTGCAAAAACTGTTATATTTAATGAATTAATGAAATTTCAAAAAGATAATTATCTATCAAATTTGGAAGATGATGATAATGATGATAATGATGATAATAAATATAAAATTGGTAAACAATATAAAATAAAATTCATCAATAAATTAAATAAAGAAATTATTGTTATAATTGGAACAGTTGATTCGTTTATTCATAGTCAAATAGATTTAAATAAAAAACCACATTATAAATCTTGGAATGTATTTAAATCAAACTGTTATGCTATTAGTAATGATGATCTCAATTGTATCAAAAAATCGTTTAGATATGGTAATGAATATTTAAATCATCATAAAAATTATTTATTAATAATAGATGAATCGCAAGATCTAGAACCATATTATTTTTATGCATTTGAAAAACTTTTAACGGAAAAAAATATATCATTATATTTAATAGGTGATAAACTACAATCTATTTCAGGTGATAGTAATATATTTACAGAAATAGATTTTAATGAAAAAAAAGAATATGTAATTAATAATGGGATACCGATTAATAATGTCATGAGATTTCATAATCAAAAACTTGAAATATTGGTTAATGATATTATAGATTTTAAAAAATATAATTTAATTCCTATTAGTGGAATATGTAATATGTCTTGCGATTATAAAAAAATACATGATAATAAAGAAGACCCTTATAAAATATTTCATCTACCCAATTCATTTTCAAATAAACACTTAGAATTAAAATTTGAAAATGTTAAAAATGTTATTTATAAAAAAATTCAAGAAATTGAAAACTATATGAATATTGAAATTGAAAAAAATAATTATTTACCAAATAATTTTATGTTTATATTTCCTATATTAGCAAATAATACATTTGCAATTGAATTAAAGGAACAACTTAAAAATTTTTGGATTAAAAAATTTAAAGATGAAAATTATAAATTGATGATTCAAACTAAAAATAAAGAATTACAAACAAAAAATTTTAATAATGATTATAAATATTGGATTGATAATGATTATGGTATTAAAGATAATTATGAAGAATTTATATTTTTACATAAATCTCAAGAAGGAACATCTATAAATTTAGAAGAATCTAAACATGCATCACAAATTTTATCTATTCATGCTTCAAAAGGAAATGGAAGGGAAGTAGTATTTTTATTACAAATATCTGAAAACAATCTTAAAAAATTTACTATGAATAAAATAAATTTACAGTATGAATCATTATTACATGTTGCTTTAACAAGACAAAAATGTAATTTATATATTGGTATTGATAATAATGTATATTGTAATATTTATGATAGATTTAAAAATAAAGGGTATATTACAGATGAATATAATAACACAATAGATAAAAAAATCATTGTACCTGAATTTAATATATCTAAAAACAAAATTATTGAATATATTAAAAATGATATCGAAAATTTAATTACAGAAAATAAAAAAAATAAACTTATGTTATATTGTGATGAAATTACCGAAATAATAACAAAACAAATTAAAAAAACATCTAAACAAATTCAAGAAACTATTGATCATAATATAAGATATTATGCAAGTATTTTTAATTTAATGAAACATATATTTAGTAGTAAAGGAAATATTCAATCTCATCAAATTTATTACAAATTAATTGAAATTGGTAAATGCATAGTTAAATTATATAACTATGAAGAATATAATCGTCGATTATATGATATTATTCAAAATAAAAATAATATTATTCAAAATAAAAATAATATTATTCAAAATAAAAATAATATTATTCAAAATAAAAATAATATTATTCAAAAT
>JACCDN010479477.1_pt1 | contig 10406 bp, 8 predicted proteins | sample 7441691 | NCBI WGS metagenome assembly JACCDN01 (sample SAMN15323439, study PRJNA562643) | freshwater metagenome | isolation source: river surface water | place: USA:Blue River Watershed | collected 2017-08-16
CGCGTGACATTGTCGCCCGTGCGATCGACTCGGTGATGAAGAAAGACGGAGCCCCGCACGTGCTGCTCGACGCCACGCAGGTCGCCAAAGGTCACCTGCCCGAACGCTTTCCGCACATCTATGAGACCTGCCGCAAGGCGGGCTTCGACCTCGCCAAGGAACCGGTTCCGGTGGTGCCCGCCGCGCATTACCTCTGCGGCGGCGTGGCCACCGACCTGCGTGGACAGACGACCTTGGCCGGCCTCTTCGCGGTCGGCGAAGTCGCCTGCACGGGGCTGCACGGGGCCAATCGCCTCGCCTCGAATTCACTCCTGGAAGCCGTCGTCCTCGCCCATGACGGCGCCGCCGCCGCCCATGAGGAGATCGTCCGGACTTCCGCCCCCGCCAGCGCCCTGCCTGCTTGGATCGACGGTTCGGCCGGCGACCCCGACGAACGCGTCGTGCTCACGCACAACTGGGACGAGCTCCGCCGCACGATGTGGGACTACGTCGGCATCGTCCGCTCCACCAAGCGGCTCCAGCGCGCCCGCACCCGCATCGGCACCCTCTCCGACGAGGTCCGCGAATACTATTGGAACTTCCGCGTGGAACCGCGCCTGCTCGAACTGCGCAACCTCATCCAGGTGGCCGAGCTCATCATCGACTGCGCGCTGCAACGCCGCGAGAGCCGCGGCCTCCACTTCACCCTCGATTATCCGACGAAGCTTGCCGAAGCCCGGCACACTTCCGTCCGTCGTCCCCTCGGCCGCGCATGAAGATCGCCATCGTCGGAACCGGCGCGCTCGGCGGCTGGTATGCGGGACTGCTGGCCGAAGCCGGCCATGAGGTGCATTGTCTGGCCAGAAGCGACCATGTGGCGATCAACCGCGACGGGCTCACGCTTCGTAACAAAGGCACCCAGCGGGTCGTCCGGGTCGCTTCGGCCACCTCCGACCCCGCTCACATCGGCCCGTGCGACCTGGTGGTCGTGACGATCAAATCCACATCCAACGAGTCCCTGCCTTCGCTGGTCGGTCCGTTGCTCGGTAAGCAGACCTTGGTGGTGACCCTCCAGAACGGCATGGGCAACGTGGAAGCGCTCGCGAAACTCCTGCCTGCCGAACGCATCGTCGCCGGCCTCTGCTTCGTCTGCATCAACCGCCTGGCCCCGGCCGTCATCGACACGACCTTGGCCGGCTATGTGCGCATGGCGGCCGCGGAAGGACCCCTCAATCCGGCCGTCCTGAAGTGCGTCGAGGTCTTCGCGAACGCCGGCGTGGACTGCCAGGCCGAGGCCTCGTTGGAAGCGGTCCTCTGGAAGAAGCTGTGCTGGAACATCCCCTTCAACGGACTCTCGATCGCCGGCGGCGGCATCACGACGGACCTCATCCTGGCCGACCCTGCGCTCAACGAACGGGCCTACCTGCTCATGAAGGAAGTCCAGGCGGCCGCGATGGCCCGAGGACATGGCTTCGAAGACACGCACATCAAGCGCCAGTTCGTGGTCACGGTCGGCATGGGCCCCTATCGTCCGTCGAGCCTCATCGATTTCCTCGAAGGCCGTGAAGTCGAAGTGAACGGCATCTGGGGCGAGCCGTTGCGTCGCGGTCTGGCCGCCGGTGTCGCGATGCCGGAGACGCAGAGACTGGTCGATGACATCAAGGCGCGTCTGGCCGCGCGCAAGTAAGACGCCTCAGCGTACGAACGGCGCCTTGCCGAGTTCGGTGATTTTCCGGCCCGTCTCTTCAGCCACGCGATCCTTGCTCAGGAAGCTCAGCAGGGTGCCTTGGGCCACCTGAGTCGCGAACAACACTTCCCCGGTGCGTGACTTGAGCACGAGTCGCAAGGTCACCCGAGGTCGGCCATCCGCCGGCAGATCGGTCTCGGAAACCCAGCCAGCCTCGAGCGTGGCATCCGCCCCTGCTTCCTCGGTGGCGTCCTGATAACCGAGAGAACGCAGTCGGCGCACCGCGGAGTCGTGGGCGGCCTCCCCGCATAGCTTCAACTCCTCGGTCAGGCTTCCCGCCGGCTCACGGACGAAGATTCTCCTGATTTCCTGAGGGTGCCTGTCCTGCGCTGGAATCATGGAGCAACCGGACAGGAATGCCGTCAAGGCCATGAAAAGCGCGGTCCAAGACTGTCCTGCTCGGTGCATAAGTTGTTTATTACCCGTTCTCGCCCTGCGTCCAGCAGGGACATGATAGGACGGGTTGACCTTTGCCCCCGGTGAAGGTCCCCTCTCCGCACATGGCCCGAGTCCAAGCCGTCACGTTCGACCTCGCAGGCACCCTGCTGTTCCCCAACCCCTCGGTGGGTTCGGTCTACGCGGCCTGCGCCAAGGCGCACGGCGTGGAGATCGAGGCGGGCGTCCTGGATGCGGCCTTCCCGCTGGCTTTCAAAGGGGGCCCGAAGAACGCGAAGCCGGAGATGTTCTGGCGAGAGGTCGTCCAGCGCTGCTTCGGCCCGGCGCTTCCCTCGTCCAAGAACGAAGCCGTCTTCCGGGCCTGCTGGGAGGCCTTCGCCAAACCTGAAGCCTGGCGACTCGCCCCTGGCACCCTGCAGGCGATCTCCGCCATCCGTTTCCTCGGCGTACGCGTCGGCGTGCTCTCGAACGCCGACTCACGGATGCGACAAGTCCTCGAAGGTCACGGACTCATGAAGCACCTCGACGGCGTCTTCTTGTCCGAAGAGACCGGCTATGCGAAGCCGGACGCTCGCGCCTTCGGGCAGGCGGCTCGGGCGCTCGGAGGATCGATCTCGGGCCTTGTCCATTTCGGCGATAGTCCGGCTGAGGACGGTGAAGGCGCCCGTGACGCCGGCGCGACCGGCGTGGTCGTAGGCGGCGCGCACGCCCCGGAACGATGCCTGCGCAACGAACGGATCTCCGAAGCCCCTTATGCGGTGCGTGCCCTGCTGACCGAAGGAAAACTCAAGGGCAAGTTCTCGCGTACCGTCCAGAACCTGCTCGCCAACCTCCGCGGCCTGCCCGAGGACCGCGGCCGTTCGAGCGACCGCCCGATGAAGAGCATCGACGATGCCGTCCAGGACGCCTTCAAGAAACTGCGGCTGGACAAGCCCGTGCCGGAGACCGCCATCGTGGCCCATTGGCTGGAACTGCTGCCCCTCAAGCTCGCCAAACGCTCGGCTCCCGTGCGCGTCCTCGAAGGCGGCAAGCTCGTCGTACAATGCGAGAACTCCGTGGTGAAATCGGAGATCCGCTTCCACGAACGCGCGATGCTGGCGAAGATCCGGCTCCTCCGCGGCTGTCAGGAGGTCCGCGCGATCAGCTTCGTCAACGCCTGATCAGTTGGACTTCGGCTCGAAAGGACGCTGGAAGACGTCCTTGAAGTCGTACACGTCTTTGAAATCCTCGAGGTCATCCTCTTCGGAGCGACCGAACAGACCGGTCTCGATGATGTTGAAGACCACGTTGCCGACATCGACCGACTTGCGGAGCCCCCAGTTGTGGAGCAAAGGATAGGACATCGGGCCGTAGGTCTCGAGGACGTGCTGACGGAAACCCTCGAGCAGCTGAGGGCCGGAGACGTGACGGTTCACGATGCTCTTACCCTTCTTGGGCTCGCCGTGGACGATCTTCTGGGCGTGGTCGAGGCCGAGGCGCACGACGTCATAAGCCTGCGGCTGATAGCGAGCGTCCTTCTGGCGGATGAGTCTGACGGCTTCGTCGAAATCCATGGTCAGAGCTTGGCGAGTTCGGCGAGGAGGCGGGCGTTCTGGGCTTCGGTCCCGACCGTCAGGCGCAACCAGCCCGTCATGCCGTAGCCGCGAAGCGGGCGCACGATCACACCGGCTTTCTGAAGGAGGGTGAAGGCCTCTTCGGCCTTGGGAACCTGGGCGGCCAGGAAGTTGGCCTTGCCGTCGATGTAAGCGAAACCGAGCCGCTTCAGGCCTTCGGCGAGCTGGGCCAGACCGGCGGCGTTGACCTCACGGGTGCGACGGACGAAGGCATCGTCGTCGAGCGCCGCCTCGGCGGCGGCCAAGGCCGGAAGGTTCACGTTGAAGGGCTGGCGGACGCGATTCAACAGGCCGCAGACCTCGGTCGACCCCATCATGTAACCGACGCGCAGGCCGGCCAGGCCGTAAGCCTTGGAGAAGGTGCGGGAAAGGACCACCTTGCGTCCCGCCTTGAGCATCGGACGGATATCGGCCGAGCTCTCGAGGTATTCGGCATAAGCCTCATCGAGGCAGAAGATGACGTCTTCCGGAAGCGAAGCGGCGAACGCCAGGATCTCGGCCGGATCGTCCGTACCGCCGGTCGGATTGTTGGGGCTGGCGAGGAAGACGATGCGGGTGCGCGGCGTGACGGCCGCGCGCATGGCCTTGAGGTCATGACGGTAGCCCGGCATCGGCACTTCGACCGGCGTGGCGCCGTAAAGCATCGTCGCGAGCTTATAGACGATGAAGGCCTGCGAACCGAAGACGACTTCATCGCCCGGACGAAGGAAAGCCTGCGCCAACAAGATCATCACTTCGTTCGAACCGTTGCCGATGACGAAGTTTCCGGGGGCGAGGTCCCATTTCGAGGCGAGCTTCTCACGCAGGAAAGTGCAGCCGCCATCCGGGTAGAGATGGCACTGATCGAGGGCCTTGCGGGCGGCCGCCAGACCAAGGGGCGAAGGACCGAGCGGGTTCTCGTTGGAGGCGAGCTTGATGACCGCGCTCGGATCGAGGCCGAATTCGCGGGCGACGACCTCGATGGGTCGGCCGGCCTCGTAGACGGGCTGCGTCAGCACGGGGCGATTGGCGAGGTCGGCGTAGGTGGCCATGCGTGGGACACTCATGAGGGAGAATGCCCGCAAGGCAAGCGTCCGCGTGACGCCTCCCCGCTTGCCAGCAACGGGGACGGCAGGTAGACGAACGCCCATGAAGATCATCGTCACGGGAGCCTCCGGATTCCTCGGCCGCGAAGCCTGCCTCGCCGCCTTGCGCCGCGGCCATGAGGTGCTGGCGCTGGGCGGATCCCGCGCGCCCGTCGTTCCCGGCGTCGCCCAGGCCCGCGCCTTCGACCTTTGCTCCGAGGCGGCGCTGGAATCGCTCGTCCTGGAGGAGTTCCCGCACGCCGTGGTCCACTGCGCGGCCCTGCCGACCATCGAGACCTGCCTGGCCGAGCCGGCGCGCGCCAGGATTCTCAACACCGAAGTCCCGAAGAAGCTCGCCCAGCTCTGCTTCCACCTCGGCGCCAAGCTCGTGCATCTTTCCACCGACACCGTCTTCGATGGCGTGGCCGGCAACTACCAGCACACCGACCACCCCAAGCCCCTGAACCTTTACGGTGAGACGAAAGCGGCCGCGGAGGTCGATGTCCTGAAGTTCGGCCGTGAGCATGCCGCGGTGCTGCGCACCTCTCCCATCATCGGCAACTCCGTGACCGGCGACCGCGGACTTCACGAACGTCTCTTTGTCTCCTGGCGCGAAGGCAGACCCGCCTCGCTCTTCACCGACGAGATCCGTCAGCCGGTGGAAGTCTCGAACCTCGCCGACGTGACGATCGAACTCTGCGAGCGCAACAACCTCTCGGGCCTGTATCATTGGGCCGGCACCGAGGCCATGAGCCGTCATGAGATCGGCGTGCGGATCGCCCGTCACTTCGGACTGGATGCCGACGCGTTGGTCCGCCCGATCTCCCGCGCCGAAGTCCCTTCCGCCGCCGCCCGCCCTCGGGATCTGAGCCTGCGGCTCCATCCCTTGGCCGGCAAATTGCGCACCGCCGCCCAATCTTTCGAAGATCAGCTGGCCCAGCTGCGCGTTCCCCGCGGAAGCGAAGCCTGGTACGAGCAGGTGACCGGCCGAAAGGTCGTGCGTCGACTCGAAAAGGGCATAGACTTCTGAGCATGGATGTCCTGCCCCGCCAAGCCGCCGACGCCATCGTCAACATGGCGGCCGACCAGATGTTGCTGGAGCACTACCCTGCTCCTGATCGCGTGCGCTTCCGCCCTTTCGCATGGTCGGAACCGAGCTACACTTTCGGCGTTTCCCAGTCCTGGGCGAAATACCGCGCGCTGGTGCCGGCCGAGTTCCCGCTGGTTCGTCGCTGCACGGGCGGCGGCTTGGTCTCCCACCTCGATGACTGGACGTTCGCCCTCGTCATTCCTCCGTCACACCCCCTCTTCAAAGCCGATGCGATGGCGACCTACGCCGCCGTCCACGAAGCCTTGCTCGCGGCGCTCGTCGGACAAGGCCAGCCGGTGAAGCTCGCCCCGCTGCCCGAAGGTCAGCGGGAATTCCAGGCTCCGGATGCCTGCGCCCAGCGCGCCGAGCCCAACGACCTCGTGCGTTCTGACGACGGCCGCAAGGTCGCCGGTGCGGCCCAGAAGCGCAACCGACACGGCCTCCTCATCGAAGGCTATGTCTGGCGCCCGTTCCTTCACGGATGCGACTGGCTTCGCTTCGAAAAAGACTTCGTGACTCAGCTCGGTCGCATCCTGCAAAGCCCCCCGGTCGAGGTAGCCGAGCCGCTCTACGACCAGTTCGACCACGAAGGCACTTGGGCCAAGTTCGCGTCGAAAGAGTGGAACGAGCGGATTTAAGCGAAGAGGTCCAACTCAGGACCTGCTTCCTTGGCTGCTGGCTTGGCCGGAGCGGCCTTCTTAGGCGCGACGGGAGCCGATGGCGTCACGGACGGTGCGGCGCCCTTGACGGGCAAGCCTGAGCCTGCCTCGAGGCCTCCCAGGATCTCACGGGCGCGCTGGACCACCTCCGGGGGCATGCCGGCGAGACGGGCGACCTGGATGCCATACGAGCGATCGGCGGCTCCGGGCACGACGCGGCGGACGAACACGATCTCGTCCTGCCACTCCTTCACCGCGACCGACCAGTTGCGGAGACGAGGACGCGAGTCGGCCAGCTTGGTCAGTTCGTGGTAATGCGTCGCAAACAAGGTACGCGGCCCCGAAGGTCCGTCGCCGTGGAGGTGTTCGGCCACGGCCCAGGCGATGCTGATGCCGTCGTAAGTGCTGGTACCTCGGCCGATCTCATCGAGCACGACGAGCGAACGGGCGGTCGCGTTGTTGAGGATGTTGGCCGTCTCGTTCATCTCGACCATGAAGGTCGAGTTGCCTCGCGAGAGTTCGTCGGAAGCCCCGACGCGGCAGAAGATGCGGTCGACGAGGCCGATGCGGGCCTTGGTCGCGGGCACCCAGCATCCGAGATGCGCGAGCAAGGCGATCAGGGCGACCTGACGGATGTAGGTCGATTTGCCGGCCATGTTCGGACCGGTGAGCAAAGCGATCTGCTCGCCTGAACCTGCGAGACGGGTGTCATTCGGGACGAACGAACCGGCGCCGGGACGGGACTGGAGCATGCGCTCGACCACGGGGTGACGGCCCTGCTCGACCTCGAGCACGTCGGAGTCGTCGACCAAAGGCTGGCACCAGTTGGCTTCGCGGGCCAGGTCGGCCCAGCCGCGGAGGATGTCCACTTCAGCCACCGCCAGAGCTGTCGCGAGCAGCGCCTCGGTCCGCGCGACGACGTCGGCGAGCAGCGCCTGGAAAAGCTCGGTCTCGCGGGCAAGGGCCTGTTCGTCGGCGCGCAGCACCTCGCGCTCCTTGGCGCGCAGCTCCTCCGTGGTGAAACGCTCGGCGTTCACCATCGTCTGCTTGCGGATATAGTCAGCGGGGACCGCGGAGAGATTGGCCTTGGTGATCTCGATGGCGTAACCGAATGCGCCGTTGTAGCGCACCTTGAGGGACTTGATGCCCGTTCGGTTCTGCTCGTTGCGTTCGAACTCGGCGATCCAGCCCTTGCTGTCGGACGCCAGCGAGCGGAGGCGATCCAGTTCGGCGTCGAAACCGGCACGTAAGGCGCCGCCTTCGGTGAGGTCCACGGGAAGTTCGTCCGCGAGGGCTGCTTCGAGCCGGCTCAGCAAGGCTGGCTCGGTCTCGATCCGTCCGGCCAAGGCGGAGAGCGTGCCTCCGGGCAAGGCCTGCAATTCCTCGCGCAGAGGCGGCAGAGAACGGAGCGTGTCGCGGATACCGCCGAGTTCGCGGGGATTACGCAGACGGTTCTGCAAACGTGCGAGGATGCGGGCGAGGTCGCGGACTCCGCGTAGAGCTTCGCCGACACGGGAGGCGGCGCCCGGATGCCTGACGAATTCGCCGACGGCGGACTGACGGCGACCGATCAGACCGAGGTCGGTCGACGGTTCGGCCAGCCAGAGAGCCAGCAAACGTGCGCCCGCAGGCGTCTCAGTCCGGTCGATCGTCTCCAGCAGCGAACCTTCGCGCGCACCGCCGGAAGCAGCGAAGAGTTCGAGGTTACGGGAGGACGCGGCGTCGAGGAGCACGGAATCTCCGAGCTTGGCCTCGATGAGGCGGAACAGGTTCTTCGGACGGTCGCAGAGCGAGTCGGTGACGTAGCCAAGGACCGCGCCGGCCGCGCCGAGGGCCGGATGCTCGTCGGTCAGGCCGAAGCCTGCCAGGCCATGGACGGAAAGCGTCTGCGCCACGAGTCGCGCGCCGGCCGCGCCATCGAAATTCCAACCTGGGAGACGGGATACCGCCCTGCCCTGTAGAAAGACCTCGAGGGCTTCGCGGTCGTCGGCCGAGGGCTCGAGTCCTTCGGGCAAGATGATCTCACGGGGCGAGACCGAATGAAGCAAAGGTAGAAGGCGCGAAGGACCGGTGTCGGAAGCCAGGCGGAAGTCCGCGGTCGACACGTCGAGCCACGAGGCGTGCCAGCCCTGCTTGTCCCAGCAAAGGGCGGCCAGGTAGTTGCCGCGGCGCGAATCGAGCTGCGAATCTTCCAGCGCCGTCCCAGGAGTGAGGATGCGCGTGAGTCCGCGGCGGACGAGCTTGCCGGCGACAGGCGCCTCGAGCTGGTCGCAGATCGCCACCTTCCAACCGGCGGCGAGGAGGCGGTTGACGTAAGCCGGGGCGGCATGGTGCGGCAGACCCGCCATCGGGGTCTCGTGACGCTTCGTGAGCGTCAGGCCGAGAACCTTGGCGGCGATTTCGGCATCCTGACCGAAGACCTCGTAGAAATCCCCGAGGCGGAAGAGCAGGATCGTGCCTTCCGCGAGCTTCTCGCGGAATTCACGGTACTGCCGCTGCATCGGGGTCTCTTTCTCCACACGAAGGAGCGAAACCCCCGGAAGGGTCTCCGCAAGTGCGGACTAACGGCCCCGGCCCGGGCGGACCGGGAAGTTGCTCACATCAGCTGGGCGGCGAGTTCGGACAAGGCGCTGCGCACCCCGCTGAGCAGACGGACATTGGCCGTGATGGCGTGCCCTTTCATGCGTTCGTGGGTATGGATCAGGCCGTTGGACTTGCCATCGAGGTAAGGCGTATCGACCTGGTCAAGGTCACCGATCAACACGACCTTGGAGCCTTCGCCGATACGGGTGATGACCGTCTTGGCCTCGTGAGGGGTCATGTTCTGCGCCTCGTCGACGATCATGAAGGCATGACCGATGGAGCGACCGCGGATGAAAGTCATGGCCTCGATTTCGATCAGGCCGGAATCGATCAGCCACTGATAGGGCTTGCGCGGCTGGTTGATGGCCTGGAACTGGGAGCCGAAGATCGGCTGCGGCGTCTTCATGGCCTGGGCCTTCTTCTGGCGACGCTGCGTATCGGTCGCGACGGCCTCCTTGGCGGTCGGAGTGGCGGCGGCGTTGCCGTTCTTCGAGAAGAGCACCTCGAGATTGTCGAAGTACGGCTGGATGTAGGGCGAGAGCTTCTCTTCCTTCGAGCCGGGCAAGGCACCGATGTCCTTCCCGATCTGCACGACCGGACGGGACACGTAGAGCTTCTTGTACGGAGAGAAATCGCTGAGGACCTGCGACAAGGCCGCGGCGATCGAGAGGAAGGTCTTACCCGTGCCGGCGCGACCGAAGCAAGTCACGAGGCGAATCTCCGGATTCAAGAGCGCGTCGAGGAAGATCCACTGCTCGAAGTTCTTCGGGATGACGCGCATGCCGCGCGGCATCTGCAGGCCCTTGCGGGCGCCGCTGTCCGAGGACATGAATTCCCGGTAAAGACCCAGGGGGACGAAGGCACCGTCGCCAAGGTGGCGGGCAGGCTCGCTCCACGAGTCCGAGGTGAACATCACGTATTCGTTGATGAGCAGCGGCGGCTCTTCCTTCACCTTGACCTGCACCTGGCCGAGCTCGCGGAAGTCCCGCATCGCGGCGGCGGTCACCTTGATGGTACGATAGTCGCCGACATCGCTGGTCTCGACGCGGTCGTTACGGTAGTCTTGGACCTCAAGTCCAAGAGCCTGGGCCTTGAGCGCCATGCAGGCGTCCTTGGTGACGAGGATGACCTGCCCCTTCGTGGTGTCCCGAAGGTAGATCGCGGAGGCGATGATGCGGTGATCGGGGGCATCCACCTGCATGAACACGGCGCGCAGGCGTTCGGCCTTGGGGCCGCTGAAATGGTCACGGATCAACGCCTCGTTGATCACGATAC
>JACCDN010659846.1_pt1 | contig 10406 bp, 9 predicted proteins | sample 7441691 | NCBI WGS metagenome assembly JACCDN01 (sample SAMN15323439, study PRJNA562643) | freshwater metagenome | isolation source: river surface water | place: USA:Blue River Watershed | collected 2017-08-16
CGGGCAATTGCCCGGGCCAATTCTTTTGCTCTAGTTCTATTTGCCGACCTTGATTAGGGCGAATCGACCTTCTTGGTGAATGATCGAACCCTCACCAGTCAGGCTCAGAGACCCGATGGCCAAAACATAGTCTTTGTCATCAGCAACATTGTCTAGATTGAGTTCACCGTTTTCGGGAATCTCTTCTCCAGTTACATTTACGTTGTCGACCCAAAACTGCGCCTGCTGAACATTTGGCATAGCGTTTCCAACAATGTGAAGGTGGTCTTTTTGCTCGTCGGTTAGGTTGTCGTGTGCCCAACGTGAAGCCTGGGTGTAGTTACCGATTACAGAACTTGTCACAGTGAAGTTCAAGTGGGTGCTGATTGCAAATACAAGCACCATCAGGGGAGCGAAAGCATAAACCCAAACCTTTTCACCCTTTTCGTGGTCTTTGATCCAGTAAAGAGCGGGAATCAGGCTGACAATCGCATAAATCCAGAGTGGAATGCCAGATTTCACAGATGATGCGATGAGGGCAGAGTCAGTAAATAAAGCAGGAACATTTGTGATCATGTTAGGCAATGCGATGATCAACCAGAGGGCAAAGCCACCAGCAATGACCCAACGAGCGCCCTTTCCAACATGCTCAATCTTGTCGCGCACTGCAATCAGAACCAGAGGCAAGAAGGGAAGAAGATACTCGTAATAACGAACCATCACACGAGCCTGTAGCATTTCGCCGAACGACTCCGATGTCGCCACAAACACTCCAGCAACAAGCACCAGTGCGCCTAGCGAGGCAACCAACAAGAACGAGATCTTCTGCAGCTGGTTTGGCTCGGTCTTTGAGCGCATCGCCTTGATCGCTTCAATTGAAGCGAGGATTAGCGGAAGACCCAAGAAGATAAGTAGGAATGCAACGTGGAAGGCAAGTTGCCAGCCGACTGATCCCAAAACTCCAGTGTTGTAAATCGGGTTCGCGCTTGGAGCATCAGGCTCGGTATTAGTTTGAAGGCCGTTCGAGATGATCCCACCAGCAGACGAATCGTATGACCCACCAAATAGTCCGAGTCCGCGTTCGCCAGCAAACGCAAAACCCAGACCAAGCTTTGTCGCCAACGTGGCGGCAAGAATCGCCACCGAGTTGACGGTAAGCTTCAAGACTCGCTTGACGTCACACTTGAGGGCTAGGAAAGATGCGTAGACCACAAACGGTGGTGCCAAGAAAAGCGCGTGTGGCTTTACTAGAGCCAGGAGGCCAAGGCCAACGCCAATCAGAAGCCAGGTCCACCAAGGCGATTTGCTGCTGATCCTGAACAATCCATAGAGCAATGCAGCGGCACCCGCAAAAAACATCATCTCGGGGGTGAAGTAAGAGGTGTAGGTGCTGATTGGTCCAAGCATCGCCAAAACGGCAACCCAGAAAGAAGCGGCGGGGCGAGCAACCAGTCGAGCTGCCAGGTAGACAAAAGCAACCAAGATCCCTAAGAACACAAGGTTCAGGCCTTTGGCGCAGTAATAGAAACCGTAACCGCAGCTGTTTGTCGACTCAAAAAGAAGTGCAAACAAATAGTTCGGTACCGAAATGTCTGCCAAGTCGGTCAGTCGCGCATTTCTCGAATAGATAAGTTCGTCACCCATGATTTTGGGCAGAACTTCCCAGACTCTGCCCGCCACCAAAAAGAAGAGAACCATGAAGGCCGGCACAACCCAGGCGAATGTCTGCCAGAACTTCTTCGGGTTCTCTTTTATCAGTTTCCAGTTGACAGGTGAGTTCTCAACAATTGCCATGATTTAGTCCCTTTCGAGCTCGAACCCATGCCGGGCTCGCTTTGGTGTCGAAGAAATGTCGTAAGACAAGAAAGCCAGTATGAGCTGGAAACCAAGGATCAACGGTACCGCCGAAAGCATTACGGTTCCGGCTGAGGCCGCCGCTGCACCAGCAGTTGACTGAGCCAATCTAACGAAACCAGTGATGAAACCGAAAAGAACCATCAGAACTCCCAGGGGCAATTCAAATGATGCAATGTTTAGTTCTCGCAGGTAGTACTGGTAGAAGATTCGCTTCAGATAGTTTGCAAAGTGTCTGCGTGGAAACTCCCACACCACCTTGCTGATTTTCAGGTTACTCTTTTCGTCTCCATAGGTTGCGTCGATTGGAACATCCCAAACCACGGCGCGCATTACTGCAAGGCGGTAAAGCATGTCTGACTCAAAGAAAAACCGCTTATTGACCTTCGCCATAGGGAGCTGGCTCAAAATTCCGCGGTGAATCGCTGTGTAGCCATTGGTCGGGTCGGTGATGTTCCAGTAGCCACTAGACATTTTCGACATCAGCGAAAGAACTGCGTTTCCAAAGATTCGAATCTTCGGCATTTGCTCAAGGCTTTCAAGGGTGTCAAAGCGATTGCCCTTTGAATAGTCGGCTTTGCCCGAAACTATGGGGGCAATGATTTGTGGTAGCAGCGATGGATCCATCTGGCCGTCGCCGTCAATCTTCACAACAACGTCGATGCCATCTTCCAGGGCCTTTGAATACCCGGTGAGCACGGCTCCGCCAACGCCTTGGTTTTTTTCGTGTTTCAAAACAGTCACTCGACTGTCCTTGTTTTCCTTTGTAACCAAGTCGCCGGAGCCGTCGGGGCAAGCATCATCAACTACATAGATCTTGCTTACCTCGGTGCCAATGCTCGCAATGACATCAAGAATGTGTCGAGTCACCTTGTAACTCGGAATCACAACTGCGATTTTCATGGTGAACACCTCGTGACTTCAAAGACAATAGTAGAAGTTTCGCACATAAGACCTGGATCAAGACCAATCAACCTGTCACCTGACCACCGATTAGAACTATGCCCAAAATCACAAATCCCAAACCCAAAAGGCTTTGAAATGTCCATTGTTCTCCAAAGAACATTGTGACGACGACAGAAATTAGCAATATCACAATCCCGGTTGTTAGTGGATAACTAATTGATGCTGGCAGCCTGGATAGGAGTTCGCGGTAGGCAAGAAACGACACGAAGTAGCAGAGCACACCAACTATGGCGCCCATATCAAGGTGTTTTGGAATGTGAGATAAGACTGCAACTTTTCTAATCGCTGAATCACCATATTTCAGAGCGACTGTAGCGCCTGCGTTAGACAAACTTGTGAGCACAATTAGAAAGAGAATCATTTCGGTCCTTTAGTGCGGGTTTACTATACAGTCAGACGAAGATGGTCGGTCACGAACGCTCCCGGTCGATGACAAAAGCCCGAAACAGTCGTTGGCTAAAAAAAACTTCCCGCCTGGGCTTCGCCCAAAGACCCGTGGTACGACTCCTTGATATTCAATTATCGTGGAATCCACAAAATCGCCATTGTCCGAAAATTCCATATACAAGAAACTTGATCCCTCTACCAAGGTTGTCTTAGCTAATTGATCGAATCCCCAATCCCATCGCGGGAGGACGCCCATGAGCTTGATGCCTCGAATTTTCAAGGCCCCGTCGAGGTCCCATGCCGTGCAGAATATTTCGATATCAGATTCGGCTTTGGGCAACAGGCAAGGCACATCAGCAACTAGAACGATCCCTTTGTCAATTCGCTGAGTTCGCTCGGCAATTTGATCTGCAATGTGGATGCGCATCGTGCTGGCAGAATTACTTTCTTCAACTTTTTCAGCGAACCAAAGGAAATTGGAGGCACCCACGATAGCAATTACAAAAGAGGCTACAAAACGACGTTTCACGAACTTAAAGCAAAACAGCAATAAACCAATAACAAGAAGTAACCATGTCGATGTGAGACCTCGGTTTACGTAGCCCGTGAGGTCAGCAGTTGCGCCTGAACTGAAAAATAACCCACCGCATGTTGCAAGGGACAGAATGAAAGGCTTAAGTAGATTTCTATCTTGTATCGCAGGTGAGTTGTTACTAGTCCGAGTAAACAATTTAAAGCCCAATAACAAAAAGGCAGTCAAGGCGACAAATGGCAGAAAGTTTGATATCGCAACTCGAAAGAGTTGCGCTGGTAGTGAAATAATCAGGGCATAAGCAAAAGTCGACAGTGAGTACAAGCTCGTACCCTTTGCTCGAGAAAAGTCGGATTCCAGAAGAATAGGCGCACCGATCTTCTGCCAAAGTAGAGCTGTAACTATAGCTCCGATAGCTGGCCAAAGATTAAAGAGGCCTGTCTTGATCGACGAACTCCATTTGCCATTTGGTTCAGCCGTTTTGCCCGCGAGACAGGTCCAAATAATCAACGGTAAAGCTATCTCATAGGTCAGCAGTGATACGCAGAAAAGTGCTAGGACAATGAGTTTCTTCGCAGTTCCTATCTTGCTCATTCCTTGATTCGCGACTAAGTGAGCGGTGGCAGCGACCGCTAGCGCAGTGGTTGCCGGGATTTGGTTGACCGGCGAAAATATGACCGTGCTTGCAATCGCCGGAGTCGCTGCGAGAAAAATTCCAAGAATCTTCGCGGAGGGCGTGTTGATCGGTGGAGCCTTCCAAAAATATACCCAGATTGAGAACCCAAAGAATAGGCTGTTGAGTAAGGAGTATAGAAACCAAAGTGTTCCGAAGAGGTGAATAAAAGCTGGCAGGAGAAATAGGCTCACAGGCCGGTATCCCCACAGTGGCACCCAATCGCTCACGTGCTTTTCGTAAGGTACATCTGAGTAAGGTATCTGACCGAGGTCGTCTACCTGGAAGTTGCTAAAGAGTAGCCACGATGTGTAGGCGAATGCAATAAGGGACAGGGCGGTTAGGGCCCAAATTGCAATCGACTTAGATTTCAAAAGCCGGCCAGTGAGTCCAGAAGGGGAATACTCACGAAACTGAGGGCAATAGCCGCGATTAGAATAGCGGACACCCAAACGTGGAGCCCCTTTTGTTTCCAAAGTTTCTCCGGCGCGATTGCTGAAATGTCTTGCAACAATGCCATTTTCAGATAGTGCTGGAAAAGGCCGATGACGAATGGAATCAGCAGCATGTATTCCAGCCTGTAGCCTGCCAGCAGGATCCCGAGAAAGGAGCAACAGACTAACGCTCCGGTCATCGAAAAGGTTAGAAGTGAAGGCAATGTCCAGCGGGCAAACGAAGGTCTGTAGGCACTCATCAAATTAATGTCTTTTACCAGCGTCATTTCAGTATGTCTTTTCAATGCCATTAGGAATATGCCGCCGCCCCAAAATGCTATGAAGGCTGACGCCGGTACAGGGTGAACATCAGTTACGCAGTACCAACCTAGAGCCATCCGCAGAGGATTATTCACTGATTCACTAATTACGTCTAGGTACGCCTTGTCCTTTGTTCTGATGGGTTTCACGTTGTAGGCAAGGCCCATTATCAAGAGGGCTAGGTTACAGGCAAGCGCTGCAAAACCGGCTGCCGAAGTTGCCGATATTCCAACAACTGCAAGAATGGCCCATTGAGACCAAACCAGGAAAGGGTTCAGATCCGACTGAACTGCGGATCTATGGTTCTTCCAAGGGTGCATCTCGTCAAATTTTCTATCAAGCCACTCATTGATCGTGTAGTTCGCTGAGCTAACAAGGCAGAGCCCCACAAATCCAATCGAGAGGCGCCAGAAAGAAACTGTCAGAGCTTGGCTCGATGACATTTGAAAACTTGCTGCTAAAGCCGCACCAGGCAACATGAACAGATTTTTGCCCCAATGGTCAACTCGAGCTATTCGAAAATAATCTCTCACAAACGCCCCCCGTGTTTCATAGATGTTCGCATGTTGAATATGCCATCTGAAGAGGCTCGATCTCGGAATTCGATTTGCTAATTTGTCGAATTAACTTCTCGTTGAACTTCACAAGGTAGCCGCGGCTAGCAGCCCTAAAGACAGGAACATCTGCCATGCTGTCTCCAATATAAGTGAAAGCACGATGCTGAGTCATTGATTGAAGGACTTGAGCCTTGTTGTGGCGAGTCAAATTTAGGGTGGTCGATGAAGACACAAAGGGTAATTCCAGGGCTGACTTCGCCAAGAATCTGGTGATAGTTGCATGTGAGGCACCCGTTGCAATCACGACATAAGTCCCCCTGGACTTTTCGCGCCAAATGATTTCAAGCAAAGTTTGATTTATGCACTTGTCGTAATCTAGCGCTGGCGCAAGTTCGCCTACTCTGGCTTTGATCTTTGCCTTAGTGAAGCTTCGAGTCCTTACTAAGTCCTTGAGCATCTCTATGCTTCGTTTTTCAGCGATGAGTGCAAAGAGTTCGCGGTGAAATGAATTGCAGGCGATTAGTGTTCCGTCAAAATCAATCGCGAGAAAACCTTCAACCACAACGTCGTTATAAGTTTCGGCCATTGCCCCAGTATCCCACAGACGTTTGACCGCTGCTTTGGCTGATGTGCGGCTCCACAAATTCAAATCGTCCTCAAACGTTGTAAGTAAAAATAGAAGCAGGAATGGCTTTTGGAAGAGGTAGATTGTTGGCATGCCTTCTCGAAACCTCCTTTTTGTTCACGAGGTGAACTACCAAAGCAAGGTCATTTTTGAGATGCATGAGTTTCCTGAATCATTGGCAGCGCGAGGGAACAAAATTGTCTATCTTGATTTTCCAGAGGGACACAAATTTTGGCATGGACCGCGACCAAAGACCCAACTAAAAATCGCGGGCAGAACTCAACCACAGATCTCTTTTCAGCTTGAGCGACCTTTCACTTTGGGCATCCCAGGCGTTGACCGTTTGTTGGCAACCATTTCAGTGATTCCCAAAATTATTTCGCTGTTGCGCTCTAACCGTTTTGACGCTATCGTGCTGTACGCCGTTCCAACTTATGGAGCCCAGATTGTTTGGTTAGCAAAACGCTGTGGGATTCCAGTCATATTTAGAGCGCTCGACGTATCGCACAAAATTCGCAAATCCATCTTTTCTAGCGCGATCAGGGCTGTCGAGAAATATATCTACAAAAATGTTGCTCTGATTTCAGCAAACAACCCTGCGATGGCTGAATACTGTGTCGAGTTGAGCGGTCGCACTGGGGAGGTAGTTGTAAATCTTCCGCCCCTAGACCTATCGCATTTTACTAAGAGTGCGCCTGACAGCGGTCTTCGAAGCCGGCTAGGCATTGATGATGGCGACGATGTCATTACTTACCTCGGTAGCTTCTTTTACTTCTCGGGCCTCGACACCGTAATCAGGGAATTTTCTGGGCAGGTCGCCAGCTATCCTCAGGCAAAACTCCTGCTGATAGGTGGGGGAGAGCAAGACGGCGAGCTCAGAAGTTTGGTGTCCGAACTAGGCCTAGAAAAAAGAGTTATCTTCACTGGCTTCATCCCCTACGCCGACCTTGGCAAGTATTTAGCCATGACAACCGTTGCCATCAATGCGATGAGGCCAGGCTTGGTTTCAAATACCGCTTTTCCGCACAAGGTCATTCAATACATGGCCTCTGGCTTGCCAGTCGTTTCGACCAAGCTCACCGGGCTTCACAAAACATTCGGTGACGAATCAGGGTTGACTTGGTCTGATTCAACCGAGGGGCTGCTTGTCAAAGCGTTAGAGCTTTCAGTCGATAAGCAACTTTGCGAGTCCAACGCCTCCATACAGAGACATCTCGTGTCCTCAAAGTTTGGAATCGAAAGTGCAGTCGATGCTTTCGAAGCCGCCATAATAAGCGTTAGCAAATAGGCTCTAAACATGTCAAAAGTCGTAATTCTCGGTGGCACCGGCATGATTGGCAGCGGCCTTGCGCACGCATTCGTCGAAAGAGACTTTGACGTTCGAATCACCAATCGGTCCGGGAATCCATTGCCTGGCCTGCCAGACGCAAAAGTAAGCCAATTTGATGCCTTCACCGATGATCTAGAGCAACTTCTTACTCAGTTCTCCACGGGCGACTTCGTCATCAACTGCATTGGCTTGGTCAAAGCGCAAATCGATGATTCCTCGAGGACTTCTCGTGACAAGGCTGTCGCACTAAATGCAGAGTTTCCAGGCAGATTAGCCGCTATCGCTGAAGCAAAGGATTTGCGCGTCATTCAAATGGCTACTGACTGCGTGTTTTCAGGAATCTCGAGTGCACACAATGAATCCGCTCCTCACGATGCGCATGATGTGTATGGCAAAACCAAGAGCCTCGGAGAAGTTCCATCTCCGGCAGTCATGAACCTTAGAGTCTCGGTGATTGGTCGCGGCACTCAAGGGCTATACCGCTGGGTCGCATCGCAGCCTTCGGGAGCGAGCATTCAGGGTTACACCGATCACATGTGGAACGGCATCAGCAGCGCTGCCTACGGTCGAATATTGGTCGGGCTAGTCACAAATGCTCTTTTCAAGGCTGGTATTCAGCACATCGTGCCGGCGGACTCGGTTGATAAAGACGCGTTGGTTCGCTTGATTGCTTCGCATGAGGGCAGGGCTGACCTGCAGATTGTTGCCAAAAAGTCTGGCAGAGCTGTTGACCGAACCTTGGCGACAGAGCAGCCGGATTTCAACGAGAAATTGTGGGCTGCCGCCGGCTATTCACCCATCCCAACCATTGCTCAATTGGTCGCCGAGATATAGGCAGCTTCGGGCTAAACTTGGCTCAGCAAAGGGGTTAAGGTGTCTAATCGCAAAATTAAGGGCTCAGTAGTCACAATCACTGGTGGCACCGGGTCATTTGGATCAACCATGGCCAAGCACGTGCTTGAACAAGGTGCCGCCGAGCTTCGCATTTTTAGCCGCGACGAAGCCAAGCAAGACTCGATGCGTCATGCACTGGGCGATGACCGTGTTCGTTTTTACATTGGTGATGTTCGTGACCCACTGAGCGTTAAGTCTGCAATTCAGGGAACTGACTTACTTTTCCACGCGGCTGCCTTAAAGCAGGTTCCTTCGGGCGAATTCTTTCCGCTTGAAGTCGTGAACACCAACATCCAAGGCAGCGCCAACGTTGTTCGCGCAGCCATCGACGCAAAGGTCAAGTCAGTTGTGTGCTTGAGCACTGACAAAGCGGTTTACCCAATCAATGCCATGGGAATGTCTAAGGCCTTGATGGAGAAAACTGCACTTTCATTTGCGCGCAACGGCCAGGCTGGTGAAACCGTTATTGCGGTTACCCGCTATGGCAACGTGATGGCATCTCGTGGTTCTGTGATTCCGTTGTTCATTCAGCAAATCAAGGCCGGTAAACCTATTACTGTCACCGAACCTCAAATGACCAGGTTTTTGATGAGCCTCGGCGAATCGGTCGATTTGGTGAACTACGCATTTGAGCATGCAACTTCGGGCGACTTGTTCGTTCGCAAAGCTCCGGCCTCAACCGTCGAGACTCTCGTTGTAGCCATCAAGGACCTCTTTGGTGCGAAAGGCCACCCGGTTCAGGCAATTGGCGTGCGCCACGGCGAGAAGCTTTATGAGTCTTTGTTAAGCACCGAAGAGCGTGCGACAGCTATGGATCACGAGAGTTACTTCCAGGTTCCCCTAGACACCCGTTCTCTCGACTATTCGCTTTACTTCGATGAAGGTGAGAAGCGCCCAGTCGAACTTGAGGCTTACACCTCTCACAACACCACTCGTCTCGATGTCGAAGGTGTTAAGAAACTCCTACTAACTTTGCCTGAGGTGCAGCGAGAGCTATGAACAAGCCAACCATTGTGACTATTGTGGGCACCCGCCCAGAAATCATTCGTTTGTCGCGCGTAATCGCCAAGCTCGACGAGGCGGTCAACCACATTTTCGTTCACACCGGTCAGAACTATGACCCAAAGCTGAATGATATTTTCTTCAGTGAGCTGAACGTTCGCACTCCCGATTACTTCTTGAATGTCGACACCTCGAGCCTCGGCGCAGTAATGGGCGACACCTTGAAGAAGACCGAAGAGGTATTTCTAAAGCACAAGCCAGACGGCGTTGTGATCCTTGGCGACACTAACAGCGCCATCGCCGCAGTGCTAGCTAAGCGCATGCACATTCCCGTTTACCACATGGAGGCAGGCAACCGTTCGTTTGATGAGAACGTACCTGAAGAGTCAAATCGTCGCATGGTTGACCACGTCTCAGACTTCAATCTGCCATACAACGACTATTCATACGGCAACCTTCTCAACGAGGGCATTCACCCTCGTCGCATGCTGAAGACCGGTTCGCCGATGCGTGAAATTTTGTCTCACTACCTGCCTGCAATTGAGGGCAGTAAGGTTCTCGAAACCTTGAAGCTCCAAAAGGGCGGTTACTTTCTTGTTTCTGCCCACCGTCAAGAGAACGTAGACAACCCTGCTCGTCTAGCTGACCTCCTTGAAACATTGAAGGCCATCCACTCCGAGTGGAATGTACCTGTGCTGGTCTCGACTCACCCACGCACTCGCAAGCAGCTCGAAAACCTTCCTGGCTACGGCGAGATCCCAGGAGTAATCTTCCACGAACCGTTCGGCTTCCTCGACTACAACAAATTGCAGTTGAATGCGCTCGCCGTAGTTTCAGACAGCGGAACAATCA
>JACCDN010506421.1_pt1 | contig 10405 bp, 11 predicted proteins | sample 7441691 | NCBI WGS metagenome assembly JACCDN01 (sample SAMN15323439, study PRJNA562643) | freshwater metagenome | isolation source: river surface water | place: USA:Blue River Watershed | collected 2017-08-16
CAGTTCAAGCTCTGACATAAGAGCGTCGTACTCAGCGTCGCTTACAAGGACTGTGTTTTCTTGGTAGTAGGCGCGGCGATATCTGTTGATTTCATCAACTAGAAAGGCAATTCTTTGGGCTGGTTTCTCTGGCACCTGATAAGCCTAAACAGCACCCTCGACACTAGAGCCAATACTCGCCGAGGCTGTTGAAAAAGAGTCAACTGCTGACACTGTGTGATCAATAGTGGTCTGAGCGAGCACTCTTGTGCCTAAGTAAATAACCGCAGTCTGACCGGGTGCGACTCCGTAAATAGGTTCATCGCACCTGATGACCATGGCATTGTCTATTACTGCCACCTCACAGGCCACCTGCTCACCATGAGCTCTTACTTGGACGTGAGCCTTGAAGAATTCTTCTGGATTGTTTTGCGGCTTACCGCACCAAGTGAACTTATTACCAACTAGTTCAACTACGGCAAGAGCCTGTTGTGGACCAACTACAACCTTGTTGCTCTTCACATCAACGGCAAGGACGTAACGAGGTTTACCATCAGCAGCAGGCTTACCCAGCTGAAGACCTTTACGTTGACCAACAGTGAAGCCATGGGCACCTTTATGTTCACCTAGAACATTGCCCTGCATATCAACAATTTCGCCTGTTGTATTGCCAAGGCGATCGGCTAGCCAGTCTTGGGTGTCACCTTCAGGTATGAAACAAATGTCATAAGAATCAGGTTTTGCTGCAACTGATAAACCACGTTCGGCAGCCTCTGCCCTGATTAGATCTTTGCTTGCTGTGTGACCCAGAGGAAACATTGAGTGTTGCAATTGTTCAGCAGTTAGAACACCCAGCACATAGCTCTGGTCTTTTGCTAAAGCCATCGACCTGTGTAGTTCCAGGTTGCCTTCATCATCTGTGAGGATACTCGCATAGTGTCCGGTGCAAACTGCATCAAAACCTAGAGCTAGGCCCTTTTCAAGCAGAGCTGCGAACTTGATTCGCTCATTGCATCTCATGCAAGGGTTTGGAGTTCTTCCAGCTTCGTATTCACTAATGAAGTCATCGACTACTTCTAGCTTGAATCTCTCGCTGAAATCCCATACGTAATAAGGAATACCGATCACATTCGCTGCTCTTTGAGCATCCATGCTGTCTTCAATAGTGCAGCAGCCTCTAGAACCCGTTCTTAGGGTGCCAGGCATTCTAGATAAGGCTAGGTGAACACCGACTACTTCGTGTCCTGCCTCAACAGCACGTGCGGCTGCAACAGCGCTATCAACGCCACCGCTCATTGCTGCTAATACCTTCATGACCTAATTCTCTCTTAACTCGTTAGACCAGCTCGAAGAGCACCTTCAAGGGCTTTAGGTAAAGCAGCAAGAACTGCATCAATATCTGCATCGGTAGTGTCTTTACCCAAGGTCATTCGAATACAACCATTAGCTTCTCGTTCTGTTCTACCCATTGCTACTAGAACGTGGGAAGGTCCATTCACACCTGCTTGGCAAGCAGAACCAACAGATACACAAACGCCTTGCTGATCCAAGAGGAACAGTAGCGAGTCTCCTGAACAACCTTCAAAAGTGAAGTGTGCGTTGTGAGGCATACGAGCAACTGATCCCGCAGTGTGATGAGCAAGAGGAGTCAGTGCTTTGACTCCTTCAACTAATCTGTCGCGCAATGCTTGAAGCCTCTGTGTTTCAGTATCTAGCTCCGCAACCGCGATCTCGGCAGCCTTTGCAAATGCCTTGGCCACCGGAGCGTTCATAGTTCCAGATCTCATGCCTCGCTCTTGGCCACCGCCGTGAATGATTGAAACAAGTTTGGTGCTTCTAGAAACTATTAGCGCTCCTGCTCCAACAGGACCACCAATCTTGTGAGCAGAGATGCTCATGGTGCTTAGTCCTGATTGAGCAAAACTAATCGGAATATGTCCAAAAGCAGCGATGGCATCTGAGTGAACAGGAAGTTCATACTTCTTAGCCAGTTCAACAACTCTATACATGTCTGTTATGACACCTGTTTCATTGTTTGCCCACATCAGATTAACGAGAGCAACTTTTTCATGGTGTTCCGCTAGAAAATCTTCAAAGAACTTGAAATCGATAATTCCTTGATCATCAACAGGTAGCCAAACAATCTCAGCCCCGTCATGCTTTTCTAGCCACTCCATTGGATCAATGGATGCGTGATGTTCAGTTCCTGAAGAAATAATGATTGGACGGCTTACCGCTTCACTGTTTCTCTGCCAATACAAACCCTTAATTGCCAGGTTGTCACTCTCAGTGCCACCGGCAGTGAAGATAACTTCACTTCTATTGCAGTCAACAGATTTAGCTAAAGATTCTCTTGCTTCTTCAAGAGCTCTTCGAATTCGTTGACCTGAACTGTGAACTGAAGAAGGATTACCTAGATTCTTGAGGTGCTCCACATAACAATCGAGAACTTCATCGCGAAGTGGTGAGGTAGCTGCGTAGTCGAGGTAAACAGTCATTGCTAAAACAACTTCACTGCAAGTAACTTACGAGCTTCAACTACAGCAGGGTGAGACTTACCAACGACGTTGAATAGTTCCAGGAATGCAGCAGACAAAGCTGCTCTCTCTTCTGTGTTGGCTTTATCGAACCAGTTCAGCAGAAGATCAAACGCTTCTTCTGACTGTCCAACTGCAACCTGGAAGTCTGCTTTTCGAATTGCCTCAGCAACTGAAGTTGGTTCTATAGATAACTCTTTATCCATGTCACCGTTATAAGTTCTTTCAACCAATTTCACCTGAGCAAGACGAGCAATTAGTTCATCATTGGCAGGGTTTTGCTTTAGTTCAGCCTCATAAATCTTTACCGCTGCACCAAAATCTCCATTGTCCATGGCATCTAGGGCTGCTTGTTCAGATTCAGATAACTGAGGTTCAACTTCCTTAGGTTCTTCACCATCAACCTCAAGAGTTCCATTGAGTCCTTGGCTTGCCGCAACCTCAACCAATTTGCCGATGAATTCAACCAGTGAGCTCTCAATCTGATCTCCCTGGAACAGAGGCTTAGGTTCCCCGCCAAGAATTACCGCAACAGTTGCAGGTAGGTCCACACCAAATGCTTCTGCAATCTTGGCATTAGCTCTAATGTCCACTTTGGCTAGTAGCCATTTGCCTTGAGAAGAATTAGCCAGCTTGTCTAACTTGCCAACCAAGCTCATGCTCTCTGGGTTATCGGTGTTAAAGAAGACAACCACTACAGCAACGATTGAAGATAGCTCAATGATTGGCTTTAGATTGCCTTCATTTAGGTCAACGGCGAATGCTGGAACCTTCACTCTTCTGCCTTGGTCCACCTGGACTGTGCTGGTGCTGGCAAGCTTCTCTTGAACTACCTTGTTGGCTAGAGATGAGAGATCAACTCCCCCACGCATTGCTGAATTCATGTCGCTCAATTTATCGACCGAACACTTAGTAGACCTTGGGATGCGCCAACTAGGCGAATCTTTTCATTCGAACCAGACTCTGGAACATAGAAGAGCAACATGTTGCTGTAGACAATCTTTAGACCTGTTGAGCTGCCTAGGGAACCAAGCAAGGTCTTTTGATCTAGAGCCTTCACAGAAACAGCAGCTCCATTGGCCTTTGGTCTAATCGTCGAAGTGTCATTCATGGTTAGTGCAATCAGACCACCGCGTTCAACAGTTTGAAGACCAATAATGTTTTGGTTTCCAAGTGAGTGCTGGAACTTAATCTTGGAACCGTTTTTCTCAACTTCTTCTTTTTGCTGAATCTGTGACTCAGATAGTTCTGCATAGAACTCATCTGAGGCAAGGTCAAATTCAACAGCGTACTTGCTATCAGTACCCTTGTTCAAAGTGTCACCATACTTGTATGGAATGCTCTTCAAAGGTGTCACTAGGAAGGAATCATCTTTGTTGACCGGTAGTGCACCAATCGCTTGGGCTGCTACGTTAGGGAAGTTTTCATCTGGGAGCAGATCAATCAAATACCAGAGCTTGTAGTTATCTCTTGGAGTTTTCTGCTGCAAAACAAGCATCTGCGGTGCGCTGGTTGTTGAATCTGATTTAGTAACAACCATTAGAGTTCTAGGCTGCCAAGCAACTCCCGGCGTTGGTAGTTCCATAGGCAGTGCAACAGTTATTGGGTTAGCAATAATTGGTGGAAGCTTTGGAATCTTCTTGCTCTTTGACTGCAGGAGGTATTGAATTCTTCTAATCTGAAGTGCTGAACCAGCAACTCTCTTTACAAGAGCCTTATCGTCTCTGCTTGCATCAGCATCTTTAACCGTGGTTGCAACATCAGCAACGATTCTCTGAAGTTGAGCTTCGGTCACAACTACGTTCACTGATTCATACTTAGGCTTTTCAACCTCGGCTGTTGGAGATGAACATCCTGCCAATAACGAGAGCGAAACAATTGCTGTAGGGGCGGCTACGAATCTTCTTCTGTCTGCTCTGCCCTTTGCTCTTCTACCGCGAACAGGAACATCTTTTTGAATCTTGCGACGATACCTTGGGCCTGATGGAGATTTAGGAATTCTTCTTCTAGGGCCGCGAAGCTTTCTAATGTGTCTGAAAGCCAAGTAGTTCATAATGATTGCTGCCAAAAGCAGAATGAAGCCACCAATGATTAGAACTTGAGGCCAATTGATTAGTGGCTTTGAATCCCAGAGCACTGCAATCTTGTCCGGTGCCCTGCTGAAACCGTTGCTTGCCAAAAGAACGGCAGTGTCATCAAACATGGTGACAACATTTAGAAGTTTGTTTTTTACAGTCAGCTGGCTTCGCCACATGTCGCTGCCTGCAGGGTTAGCATCCAATCCGCCTGAAGTAACGGTGCTCACATCCGGCTCAAAAGTCTTCTGATTGATGTTTAGACGGGAGTAATTGGATGTTCCGATCCACTCCTGGATGTCGCTCTCTCGCCCATCTGCGTAGAAGATCTCGTCTACTCCAGAGGCTTCAACTGAAATCTCGCCTTCAAAGGATTTCAGGGTGCTATTTGGGATTAAAACGTAGGAATAAGGTGCTGAAACCTCAAATTCGACCCTTTTGCTAGTACTTTCGGCAAATGGCTCTCTGATGGCATATCCCAGTAAAACGCTGACTGCCGAGGCAATTAGGAGCACTGTGGCTATAACAAAACGCATAATGCTCCTTTCAGGCTAAACTTGGGTTGATTGACGACCCCGTCTATTCTACCCAAGCCCCAGGAGAGCACCCTTGGCAGCCGATGAGACTGATTTCCCGCTAGTAATGCGTGGCTATGACCGCGGTCTAGTCGACGACGCTATCAAGGATTTCCGCAAAGAACTTATAAATCTGACCAATTTGAACAATCAATTGGCTTCTGAGCTCAGGGATGCTCAAAATCGCCTAATTGAGCTCGAATCAGCCGCTCAAGAGGCTAAAAGCCCTAGTTACGCAGGTGTTGGAGCCAAAGCAGCCCAGGTTCTAAGTAATGCTGAAGAACTAGCTATCAGGCTGGTTGCCGATGCAGAAGCAGAGCGAAAAGGCGTTCTAGACGGTGTTGTAGCCGAACTGGAGCAGCAGAGAGCTGATGCTCAGGAATACTACGACGAACTTGTTGCCGAAGCTCAGCGCAGATCAGAACGAATCCTGGGCTCTGCTAAGGCTGATTATGACGAAACCTTAGCCAAGGCAGCAGTTGAAGCCCAAAGAATTATTGACGAAGCTACCCGAGAAGCAGGAAGCATCAGAGGTGCTGTTGCAACAGAGGTTGCAAGAATGAGAGCAACCTCTAAGCGTGAAATTGAAGTTAGAGAAGCGAACTCAGCCAGAGAACTAGCAGAACGAAGACTCATTCTTGAACGCCAGCTAACTCAGCCAATAAGTGCGACCCTAACTTCTGCCCTACTAAGTGAGCAGGAACGAATTGATCTGGATCTTGAGTTGACTGCCAGAAGAGCAGAAGCTGAAGCCAACTACCAGAAGAAGTACCAGGAAGCTGTTGCCCAAACTCAGCGTTACCTTGATAACGCCAATGCTCAACTATCAACTGCCCTTACCAAGGTTGCTACCGCCCGTCTTGAAGCAGAGACTCTGGAAGCTGCGGCTAGATCAATCAACAAGGCTTCCACCGAAGTTGCCAGGGCTAAAGGTGAAGAAATCATCGTCGCCGCTGAAAGCGAAGCGAGAGCAATACTTGCCTCGACAAGAAAGAAAGTCGCTGAAAGACTTCACTCAATGGAAAGCGCTGAACGAAAACTCACTCAAGAACGAGAAAGTATTGTTGTTTATCTCAATAACCTAAAGCAGGTTATTGAACAGATGAGCAAAGAGATCAACTAGGAAAAAGGAGCGGTGATGCAAGAAACAAAGAACACTAGACTCACCCACGCATTTCAGATTGGATTCCTAGGAGCACTTGGTGTGCTCACTGCTGTTGCTCTTGGCAGTGCAGTTATTTCAATTGCCGGAATTATTACTTCAATCATTACCGCTTTGTTCATCACCCTAGGTCTTGAGCCATTGGTTCAGCTTTTGCAGAAGCGAGTAAAGAAGCGTGGTCTAGCCATAGCCATAGTTGGTGTTGGTGTGTTCACAGCTCTAAGTGCAGTTGTGTTTGCAATTTTGCCTCCACTTTTCTCGCAAGCAAATACATTCATTACAAACCTTCCAGAACTGATGAAGGAATTTGTAAAACTTCCTTGGGTTGAAAGCATTGACTCAAGACTTGATGGAGCAATCGGAACAGCACTAAACGGTGCTGGCGACTTCTTAGTTGATAGCAAGAACTGGCCAACTCTTCTTGGAGGAGTAGTACAGGTTGGACTTTCAATCTTCAACGGCATCATCGGTTTTCTAACTGTCACGATTCTCACTATCTACTTCATGGCTGCTTTGCCAAGCATCAAGAGAGTTGGCATTTCACTGGTTGCTAACTCAAAGCGAGCAAAGCTAGAAGGAATAGTTGAGAAGGTAATAGGTTCAGTTGGTCGCTATGTGATGGGCCAGGTAGTTGTTTCATCCATCAACACATCTATCCTGTTCACTGTTTTGATCATCGCTGGCGTTGATTTTGCAGTGGTGCTTGCATTCATCAACTTCTTACTGGTGCTTATCCCAATCATTGGTTCAATTACCGGTGCAGCCATCGTGATCTTGATTACAGCTGCTACCTCTCCAACAGAGACAACTATTGGAGTGGCTATAGCCCTATTGCTCTACATCCAGATTGAGGCTTACCTAGTTTCTCCGAGAGTGCTGAAGAGAGCTGTGAACGTTCCAACAGCAGTAATCATTGTCTCTGCCCTAGTTGGTGGCGCACTGGCTGGAATTCTGGGCTCACTGTTGGCTATCCCAACAGCAGCAACGGTTCTACTTATTATTCGTGAAGTATGGGTTCCTAGGCAGGACAAGCTCTAAGCCGTATAGAACTCAGGAAGCGGATAGCTTCCAGGATTCACGACCTTAACAATCTCGTCAAGTACTCGCTTGGTCGCATTCTCGCCAACCCATAGGTGCTTAGCATCTAGGACATTGATGAGTTCAATCTTCTTGATTGCTAGAAACCTTACAGCTGCTTCATCAGGCTTTAGGTAGTCATCTAATTCAGGAATTAGAGCAACAAGTTTCAAATCAACGTTGTTCCATCGCTCAAGTTCTTCAACGCTTGTTCTGTGAAGAGGTGGTGAAAGCAGGATTGCACCTAGAACATTTAGATCAGGTCCATACTTCAAGGCAAGTTCAGTTCCAAAGGACCAGCCAACAAGCCAGATGTTAGGCAACTTGTTTTCTAGTGCATAGTTCACAGCAGCTTCAACATCGAATCTCTCAGCTACTCCACCATCAAATGAGCCTTGACTTGTTCCGTGCGGTGAAGTTGTTCCTCGTGTGTTGAATCTCAAGATGGCAAGATCTGCTAATTCAGGCAAACGATTAGCGGCCTTGCGATAGATATGTGAATCCATAAAGCCACCAGCTGTTGGCAGAGGATGAAGCATGATCAATGTTGCAACCGGAGGCTTGTCTTTAGGCAAAGCTAACTCTCCAACTAACTCAAGCCCGTCTGAAGTTTTCAGGACTAAAGGAATTCGGTTAGAAGGAAGTTCTACCGATGAACGAATTTCTATTTGACTCAAAATAATCTGCCTTGAAACTTTTGCCAGCACTGACTGTGAAAGTGTCTTCTCTTTTCAGGTCCATAGGCACTCTCCCACGCAACAACGTGGGCAATGCCTGTTCCAAAGGTGAGAGAACAGAATGGACAGATCCACTTCTTTGACTCTTCTGTGTTATTTCCAGAAGTTGTCTGAACAAAGAACTCAACACCATTTTTGATAACTGAGCTCTTGATACCGTCTCTCAGACGAATTATGTCCATAGGCTCATCTTCAGTTTCATTCTTTTTGAAACCTTTAGGTTTATTGTTTCTACCCACGACTTAGTACCAGTTGAACTTATTTGAGTGAGCCATCGCTCCACATGGAGCACCGTAACGGTTCTTGATGTAGTTCACACCCCAGCGAACCTGAGTCTCTGGATTGGTTAGCCAGTCAGCCCCCATCTCAGCCATCTTCCTGCCAGGCAGAGACTGAGGGATTCCATAGGCACCAGAATTCTTGTTGTGTGCGTTCCAACGCCAGTTGGACTCTCTCTCCCATAATGCAACTAGGCAGGAGTACTGATCGCGACCCCAAGATAGTGATGCCACTAGATCGAAAGCAAACTTCTTGATTGAGCCTGTTTCAGGTGTATCGGCATTGGCAACATAGATGGCTGCCGCTTCATCACCGGTAACAATAGACCAGCCACCTCTTTTAAAGCTGATCTTCTGTTGGGCTGTGAAGCCATAGATCTGGTCGCCTTCTCCAGTATTTGAATATGTGGAGTTATAGGCATAGGCAGAGTTCAGCGCACCACCGTAAGGGTCAATTACTGTGACCATGGCATAACCTGCAACAAATGAAATGGCTACCAGGTTTGAAACAGCCAGCTTGAACTTCTTACGAAGCTGCAGTTCCTGAAGTTTTGGGGTGAAGTTATCTCCGAATATACGCTGAATAATGCGTTTAGAAAGAGTTGGTCTAACCAGCTCGTATCTACCCATTGATTCACCGCCTTAGTTCAAAACTCAAGTTTACCTCAAGGGTGTCTTTAGGCCTAGGAATAAGCGCTTTAGCCCCTAGGTACCAGTTGATTAGGGCATGTCTTGAGCACTCTAAGCATGGAACTTTTCTCTGCTGAAGTGACCCAAAGCTTGTATTTATACTTCACAGCGATCTGCCTTGACACGTATGAACACCAGTATTTCCTGTTTGGTGGCAACCAAGAGGCTGCGTCACTGTCGCTCTTTTGTGAGTTAGTTGGACCATCAACAGCCAATAGGTTCAATGGGTCGTTATAGAAGGCATATCTCGAACTTGAAGAAAGCTTCTGAGCTCCTTTTTGCCAAGCATCACTAACTGCTACAACGTGATCAACCTGAACAGCATTTGAAGTGCCAACTCCTCTTACGAAGTAGATCTTCTTAGCCGTATATGGGTCATTCAGAATTCCGGTTGCAACAGTGCATCTTGGTGATGACCTCCAGGTAATTGATTTCAAGTCTCTTCGAAGAATGTAGTTCCTGGTGTCACACTCCCCGATGTCACCCCAGCCATCGCTAAACAGATCGCGGTCATAACCGGTTTTAGGTGCTCTACCCTTCACAAGAATCTTGGCGAGCAGGGTTGTGGCTTTTGTACCTGTTGCAGCACTGGCAACTGATGTTTCAGAAACGGTTGAAGTAAATCCAAGAACAAGTGCAAGAGCTATAGAACTAGCGCTTAAAGTTTTGAATAGCTTGTTCGCGCTGAAGTACTTCAACGACTTTCTCGAGGAATGCGTCAACTTGGTATTCTGCATAGCCACCTCTCTTGGACTTGAAAGTTGTAAGTCTTACTTCTCTCACACTCAAGTCTGCCTTATCCTCGAGACTTTTCCCCAGTTGAGAACATAACTTATCGACCTGTTTGATGCTGTAGCCCTTGTTTGGGAACTTTCTAGTTGAGAACTTCTTGTGTTTTGCTCTATTGCAGCGAGCTACTAGTTCTTTCCTCAGATTGTCCTGATCTTCGGAGAACTCAAAGAAACCCTGATTCATAATCTCTTTGGTGAATTCAGAAGCTGCGAAGGTGTCTTCCAACTTCTCAAGAGCTGAGTCAACTACTGAAATTGAATAGCCGTTCTTGACCAGTTTGAAGCGAATGGTTCTGACATCCAGGGATGTGACCAGCTCACGTGATGGATTGTTGAATTGCTGCTTAGCAAGATCTAGGAATTCATCAACTTGGCTAATGTTGTAGCCAAGTTTTCTTTTTCCGGACAGAACGAATGCGTAACTCATGCTTCTATTCTCTCAAGTCCTATTGGAACAATCTGACGCTAAGAGCCATCAGCAGGTAGGAGCTAAGTGCAGCAGGA
>JACCDN010846978.1_pt1 | contig 10404 bp, 11 predicted proteins | sample 7441691 | NCBI WGS metagenome assembly JACCDN01 (sample SAMN15323439, study PRJNA562643) | freshwater metagenome | isolation source: river surface water | place: USA:Blue River Watershed | collected 2017-08-16
ACCCCAAACAACCGAGTTGGGGCGAGCCATACGAATCGATTCTCAAGCGGATGCTGTCGATCATCCACGAGGCCAACGAATCAGTTGTCGATGGCGATGTGGTTCTGGTGACCCACCAGTTGCCGATCGTCATGGTCCAGCGCCACCTGTCTGGCTTCGAGTTGCCGCATTCGCCCAAGAATCGTCGCTGCACGCTCAGTTCGATTACCACGGTTCAGGTGCGCAACGGCAAAATCCAACCAAAGAGCTACAGCGAACCCGCTGCAGACTTGCAGGCGATCGATAGCGGGGCAGTCTAGTGAACAAGCGGTTTAGAAACTCAGCGGCCTTGAAGGCCCTCATCGCCGCCACAGTGGCCGGGCTCCTACTCACAGGTTGCACCGCCAACGACCCCCTGGCCGAACAGTTCAAGGCCGGCGACAACAAGAACTACATCGCCGGTGACGGAACAGTGACCGAGTTCGCCAAGGAAAACCGCGGTCGATCGGTTAGTTGGTCAGGTCAAATCTCTGACGGTCGCACTCTTTCTAGCGAAGCAATCGCTGGCACCGCGGTAGTAATGAACTTCTGGTACGCGGGCTGTGCTCCCTGCCGAGCCGAAGCTCCAGATCTGCAACAGCTTTCTGAACAGTTCAAGGATGTCCAGTTCGTCGGTGTAAACGTTCGGGACTCGGCGCCCACCGCGGCAGCGTTCGAGCGCAAGTTTGGCGTGACGTATCCATCGATTCTGGATGCCGCTACCGGCGACGTCGTTTTGGCGTTCACCGGCGTGGTTACCCCTCAGGCGGTTCCGACCACCCTGGTAATCGACAAGCAGGGCAAGGTTTCGGCGAGAGTCCTGGGCCGCATCGACCCATCCACTCTCAAGGCGCTAATCCAGACGGTGGTCAACGAGTGATTCTTGACTTCAACCCGGGCGAGGTGATCCTTAGCGGATCCCTGTTGGCCGCGCTGCCCGTCGCGGCACTCGCCGGGTTGATCAGTTTCCTGAGCCCGTGCGTGCTGCCGCTAGTGCCCGGCTACCTGGGGTTTGTCTCTGGCTCAACATCGGCACACCACGCGGTCAATCGAAACCGCCTGCTGCTCGGTTCGCTTGCCTTCGTGCTCGGTTTCACAATCGTGTTCGTGGGTTTCGGTGCAATCGTAGGCTCGCTCGGGGGTGCCCTGGTTGCCCAGCAGTTGGACTGGCTGCACCGAATCCTGGGTGTCGTGATTGTGATCATGGGTCTGGTGATGATCGGCAAGATCGAGTGGTTGCAGCGCACGGTGAAGTTTCAGACTCGTCCGGGCCTTGGCCTGTTCGGGGCGCTACTGCTTGGCTTCACCTTCGGTCTTGGCTGGACACCCTGCATCGGCCCGACCCTTGCGGCCGTGCTGACCCTCGCGTCGCAGACCGGAAGCGCGGTCCAGGGCGGCATCCTGTCGGTGGCCTACGCGCTCGGCCTGGGCATCCCGTTCCTGCTGATCGGTGCTGGTTGGAGCTGGGCCGCAAAGTCGGTGGCTTGGGTCAAAAAGCACATTCGCGCAATCAACATCTTTGGCGGTTCACTGCTGATTGTTCTTGGTTTGTCGATGGTCACCGGCGTTTGGCAACTGTTTTCAGCCTGGTTGCAGAATGAGGTGATTGCGTATTTCCCAATCTCGTTCTAACTCAAGCTCTGCCTCGCCATCGAACGAGGAGTTCGGTCGCAAAATCGAGGATGACACGATTCCTGCGCGTTCACCCGAACTGGGCCTCATGGGTTGGTTGCGCTGGATCTGGCGTCAGCTGACCTCGATGAAAACGGCACTGGTTCTGCTGTTGCTGCTCGCCATCGCCGCCGTGCCGGGATCGGTGTATCCGCAGCGTTCGGCCGACCCGAACGGCGTCGTAGCCTACTTCGACAACAATCCAGAGCTCGCACCGATCATGGATTCGCTGCAACTGTTCGATGTTTACACCTCGGTGTGGTTCTCGGCGATCTACATCTTGCTCTTCATTTCACTGATCGGATGCGTCATTCCGCGCACCTTCGTGCACATCCGAAACTTGCGCGAAGAGCCTGTGGTCACCCCGAAGAACCTCAAGCGCATGCCCGCTTTCGAGTCGATTTCGCTGGATGAGATCGGCAAGTCGCAAACCGAGCTGCTTGACCGAGCCGAGGCTCTGCTTCGCAAGGGTCGCTATCGGGTTGCGCGTCGAACCGACGAAAGCGGCGAATCGCTCAGTGCTGAGCGCGGCTATCTGCGCGAGACCGGAAACCTCGTGTTCCACTTCTCGCTTATCGGTGTCTTGTTCGCGGTTGGAATCGGTGGCGGATACTCGTTCGTGGGCCAGCGCGTGGTGGTCGAAGGTGAGACCTTCGTAAACAACCTGGCCGGCTACGACTCATTCAGCCCTGGTGTGTTCTTCGAGCCCGAGATGCTCAAGCCGTTCAGCATGACCCTCGACAAGTTCGAGGTCAAGTTCGACATCCAGAACACGACAAACATCGGAACACCGCTCGATTTCAAGGCCACCGTGAGCGCGAAGATTCCCGACGAAAACGGCGAGATCCGCACTACTCAGGGCCTAATCAGGGTGAATGAGCCATTGGCAATGCCAGAGGCCAACGTCTTCTTGACCGGCAACGGCTATGCCCCGGTAGTCACGATTCGCGATGCCGAAGGAAACGTCACTTTTAGCGGACCAACCGAGTATCTGCCTCAGGATTCGAACTACACCTCACTCGGAATCATCAAGGTGCCCGATGCTCCAGGCGAGCAGTTCGGCATCCTGTCATTCTTCTACCCAACCGCAGAGAAGCTTTCGACCGGGGCATACACCTCGATCTACCCCGACATGATCAACCCGCTGCTCACCATGAACGTTTACGTCGGTGACTTGAGCATCGACGACGGCACCCCGAAGAGCGTTTTTGAACTGGATACGAAGAGCATGACTCAGGTTGCCGGTGGCGATTCCGGAGTCGAGGGATTGGTGCTTGAGCGAGGCCAAACGGTTGAACTGCCGCGCAATCTGGGCACAGTAACTTTCGATGGCATCAAGCGCTTCGCTTCGCTCGATGTTTCTTACAACCCGGGCGGAATCTACGTGTTGATATTCGCGTTGATTTCTTTGGCCGGTGTCACGCTCTCGCTCACCATTGCGCGACGTCGCGTTTGGGTTGCTGTTCGTGACGGGCAGCTCCAGCTGGCGGCTCTCGCTCGAGGCGACGATCCAACGCTGGAAAGAATCTTGGGGGAACTGCAACGCAAGCTAACTCAGGAAGGCAAATCGAATGACTGAAATTGTTTTGAACGAGCCGCTGTCGCAGGTCTCGTTGCTCTTCATTTACGGAGCGATGGCCTTCTACACGCTCGCCTTCCTGGCGTTCACCGCGAACCTTTCCCAGCAGGCATCCCTGAAAGAGGAAGTGCGCAAGTCATCGCGCATCGCCGAGCGCATCGGAATCGTGATGATCGTCATCGCGGCCATCGCTCACTTTGTCGGTGTGCTGCTTCGCGCGATTGCCGCCGGTCGAGTGCCTTGGGCAAACATGTATGAGTTCAGCATCACCGGTTCGCTAATCGTGGTGATCATCTTCCTGGTCACCCTGCTCATCAAAGACATTCGTCTAATCGCGACCTTCGTGTCTGGATTCACGCTGCTGATTCTGGGAGTTTCGACCTCGGTGTTCTATGTCGAGGTGCGCTCACTGATGCCTGCACTGCAGTCGTACTGGCTCGTAATCCACGTGCTAGTGGCGGTGTTGGCGACCGCGTTCTTCAACATTGGTGCCGCAATGTCGATTGTCTACCTGAGCAAGTCGGCGAAGCGAGTTCAAGAAGCCAAGACCAAGTCAATGGCTTTCTTGAAGCGAGTTTTCGATCTGTTCCCGAGCCTCGAGAAAATCGAAAAGCGCGCCTACCGATTCAACATCGTCGGCTTTATCCTCTGGTCATTCACCCTGATTGCCGGTGCAATTTGGGCCGAGCGAGCTTGGCACCGCTACTGGGGCTGGGACACCAAAGAAGTCTGGACCTTCATCATCTGGGTTCTTTATGCGGGATACCTGCACGCAAACGCCACCCGAGGCTGGACCGGTCGTCGCTCGGCCTGGCTCTCACTGGTCGGTTTCCTGGCGGTCATCTTCAACTTCACTGTCGTGAACCTGTTCTTCAAGGGCCTTCACGTTTACAGTGGCCTGAACTAGAAGCAGAAGGGGCGCAAACCCGAAGCTAGACAGCCTCGACCTACGCGAGCGACCGATCGGTCAGGTGCAGTTTGACGAAGTTGTGCTCACCGATTGAAGCTTCACCAACGAGTTCGAGCTTCAGTTTCTCGATCAACAGTGCGATTGGCCTCGTGGTCGGAAAATAGACCGCAATCGGTTTGTCGTGGCCGAAGGAACGAAACCGGGCCAGCGTCTGCGTTGCGATTTCGCGCCCGAGGTTCCAAGCCCAAACATGCAGCACTACGGCAAGCTCATCCTCGTGTTCGCCATCTGGTTGCACTCCTGACCAACCTGCGAATCGCCCGCCCACGTAAACCGCCCAGGGTCCGTGTTCGGGCGAAGGCCATTGCTGTGACTTGGCTTCTTTCCAGTTGTCGATCCAGGCATGATCAACGGGTTCGGCGAGCGGCATGTGCCGCGTTACGCGAGTATCGTTTAGCAGTTCGTGAAGGTCTTCGGTTGCCGCTTCGCGCAGCGGCCGAAAATCAATCGGGTGCACGTCTTTGACTTCGCTAGACAAGTTGGTAGCACCGCTCCAATCTCTCAATCCACCAGTCGTATCGGTGATCTTCGGCTGCGAAAACTTCTAGTCGGGATGCGTCGGCGAACGCGCGCTGCACTGGCAGCTGTCCGTTTTTCGGGGCGAGCGGGGTCGAGCTGACATCGCCGGCAAACAGATTCACCGTTGCCAAACCGGAGTCAAAGTCGTTTGGGTTTAAGGCTGCGAGATGTGCTCCCATGGCGATGCCCACCGATGACTCGAGCGCGCTGCTGACCACCCAGGGCAGACCGGCCTGCTCGGCCACTTTTAGTGCGCGACGGATGCCCCCGAGCGGCGCAGCTTTCAGCACCAGCAGGTCGGCGGCTCCGGCGGCTGCCACCGCAAGCGGATCCTCGGCCTTGCGAACCGACTCGTCTGCGGCAACTCTGATGCCCATCGGGTTGAGTTTCAACCTGAGCTGATAGAGCTCATCCACCGAAGCCGCGGGCTGCTCGAAGTACTCGAGTTCGATGTCGGCATCCTGCAGCAGTTGACTCAGGTTCAACGCCTCATCAATCGAGAAACCGCCATTGGCATCCAGGCGAATCCTGGCCTCGGGGTAAATCTCGCGAACGGCCCTGACTCGAGCCAAATCCTGTTCCAGCGACTGGCCTGGTTCGGCAACCTTGATTTTCACGGTCTTGAACTCGCCAAATCGCGCCAGCTGCTGTTCGACCGCTTCGGCAACGACGGCGGCCAAGGTGGCATTTACCCCGATTGAGCTGCGCTGCGATTGCGGTGGTTCGCTCCAACCGAAGTCGATTGCCGCGGCAAGCCAGTGCGCCGCTTCGGCATCCTCGTATTCGGTGAATGGCGACCATTCGGTCCAGCCGAACGGACCCTCGAACAGCATGGTTTCGCGTTCTAGCAGGCCGCGAAAACGGGTTCGCATCGGCAGGCTAACCACGCGAGCCGAGTCGATGATTTGGGCTAGCGCGGGTTTTGGGGTTTGGGTCACGTTGTTAGTCTAGAAGCATGCCAAAGCCAGTTTCCGAGCTTTTCGATTCGTCCATCTGGAGCGAAGTGCCGGGTTTTGGCGACCTCGAAGACATCACCTACCACCGACACAACTCGCTCGGTGTGGTGCGCATTGCATTCAATCGCCCCGAGGTTCGAAACGCGTTTAGACCGAAGACCGTGGATGAGCTTTATCGAGCTCTCGAAGACGCGCGCCTCAACTCTCGCGTCGGGGTGGTTCTGCTGACCGGAAACGGACCGTCGGCCAAGGACGGCGGCTGGGCCTTCTGCTCTGGCGGAGACCAACGTGTGCGCGGCAAAGACGGCTACAAGTATGCCGATGGCGAGACCGCCGACACGATTGACCAGGCTCGCAGTGGTCGTCTGCACATTCTCGAAGTTCAGCGCCTGATTCGGTTTATGCCGAAGGTGGTCATTGCGCTGGTGCCGGGTTGGGCAGCGGGCGGGGGGCACTCTCTCAACGTAATCGCCGACCTGTCGATTGCGAGCCGCGAGCACGCACGCTTCAAGCAGACCGATGCCGATGTCGCATCCTTCGATGGAGGTTTTGGCAGTGCCTATCTCGCTCGCCAAACCGGGCAAAAGTTCGCCCGCGAAATCTTCTTCCTCGGGCAGGAATACTCTGCTCAGCGCGCCTACGAGATGGGCGTGGTAAACGCGGTGGTGCCGCACGAAGATCTCGAGCGCGTTGGCGTCGAGTGGGCCGAGCAGATTCTCGGCAAATCACCGCAGGCAATCAGAATGCTGAAGTATGCATTCAACGCGGTGGATGACGGACTCGTCGGTCAGCAGCTGTTCGCTGGCGAGGCAACCAGGCTCGCATACGGAACCGCAGAGGCTGCCGAGGGCCGCGACTCGTTCCTCGAAAAGCGCGCGCCCGACTGGTCACCTTTCCCCTGGCAGTACTAAACCCGAACTCGCCTAAATGCCAAAACCGCTCAAGCTGGTAGCCGCGAACGACACCTTTGGTGCGCTCGTTGCGCTCGCCGACGTTCTGGCTGGCAAGACCGCGCTATTCGTGACGCCACCTGAGGTCAACGGCCTGATGCCCGAGGTGCACGGGCTTCACGATGAGGTCGCCGACGACATCGCGCTGATCGTTGAGTCAAGCGGCTCGACCGGCGTGCCGAAGCGCATCCCGATCTTTTTGAAGCAGCTGGACGCGAGCGCGAAAGCCTCGGCTGCTCGACTCTATGTTGACCCCGCCGCTGGCGCCAACCAATGGCTCTTGGCCCTGCCGACCAACTACATCGCAGGCCTAAACGTGCTGGTGCGGTCGCTGTTCGCCGAGACCCAACCGGTGATCATGAACAGCGCGCTGCCGTTTTCGGCCGAAGGGTTTGCCCGCGCGGCTTCGCTAATGAACGGCAAGCACCGGTTCACTTCGGTGGTGCCTGCCCAACTCAACAAATTGGCCGCGGCAGCGCCGTTCGACGAATTTGTGCTAGAGCAGCTGCGCAGCTTTGACGCGATTCTTGTGGGAGGTCAGGCGGTTCCGACCTCGGCGGTGGCAACCCTGACCGACCTCGGAGTGAGCCTCATCGAGACCTACGGTTCGACCGAAACGGTGGGTGGATGCGTCTACGCGGGCCAACCGCTCGACGGCGTTACCGTCGAGCTGGTCGAGGGGCGCATCCGGTTGCTCGGTGAGGTTGTTCACGGTGGCGAGTTGCTCACCAACGACCTCGGCGAATTCGATGCCGATGGGCGACTGCGCGTTCTCGGGCGTGCCGATCGAGTCGTAATCTCGGGTGGCCTGAAGGTTTCGCTCGAGCGCGTCGAGGCCCTGACCTCGATGGTCACCGGCGTGCAAGACTGCGCGGCGACCGCGATTGATGATCAGCAGTGGGGCGAGCGGGTTGCCGTCGTTTACCAGGGCAGCCCCGAGGTGGCCGACAGCATCGCGGCCGAACTCGCCGATACCCTCGGCCCAGCCGGCAGGCCCGTGCGAGTGGTTAGAGTAGACCGCATCCCCAAGCTTTCGAGTGGAAAAACCGATCTGTTGAGCGTAGCTGCGCTCTTCAAGGAGATCTAAAGAATGGCCAAACCAAGTCGCAAGCCGGCATCCCAGAATCGCAAAACCCCAACTCCGAAGACACCAGCGAAGAAGTCGAAAGCCATAAAGCTTTGGCTGTCGGGGGCCAGACTTAGAACTCTGCCGCTCGCTGTCGCACCGGTTGCGCTCGGTGCCGGCTCGGCGGCCAGCCTTCAGGTTTTCTCGTGGCAGCTGTCTCTGCTGGCTCTTGCGGTCGCGCTGTTCTTGCAAATCGGAGTCAACTACGCCAATGACTATTCCGATGGAATCCGCGGCACCGATGACAATCGCGTCGGCCCGCTAAGACTCACCGGCTCGAAGGCCGTTCGCGCTGCGCGGGTTAAGCAAGCCGCCTTCATCTGCTTCTCAATCGCGGCTTTGGCAGGCCTAGCCATCGTGCTGATCACCCAACTTTGGTGGCTTCTCGCCGTCGGAGCCGTCGCCATCGTTGCTGCCTGGTATTACACCGGCGGCAAGCACCCATACGGTTATGCGGGGCTCGGCGAGGTCGTGGTTTTCGTCTTCTTCGGTCCGGTTGCGGCAATCGGCACTGCGTTCATCCAGATCGGTTATGTCGATGAGATTTCGGTGATGACCGGAATCGCGGCTGGTTCATTCGCGGCGGCAGTGCTGATGGTTAACAACATCCGAGACATCAAGCAGGATGCGATTTCGCAAAAGCGCACGCTCGCGGTAAAGGTGGGTCAGCGCTGGGCGAAGATTCTGTTCGCGATTTTTATCTTGGTGCCTTACCCGATTTTGTTCTTCGTGAACCTGCTCTACCCAGCAGTTCTGCCCGCCTGGTTCACTCTGCTCATGGTTTTGCCAGTCGTGCTAATCGTGAGCACAGCTCGCGAGGCGAAAGAGTTGATTTTGGCGCTCAAGCTAACCAGTTACGCGGCACTCGCGTTCGCGCTGTGCGTCGGTTGGGGTCTCTACAGAATCAGCTCGCCGTTCTAGGCGCGGGATTTCGGCAAGCCAGGAATAAGGTGGCCCGACGGTTCGGCGGCAGGGTTGTTAGGCGTTCGGCTTCGAGTCTTCGCTAGAGTCGCGGTCTTCGGCCACGTCGCCATCTTCGGCAAACTCATCCTTGGTGCGCTTGCGGTTTACCCAACGCTCGATGGCCTCAGACATTGCAGCTCGCTGGTTATTGAAGAACAGTAGCGAGAGCGAGAGTCCGACCACTGCGGCAATCATGGCGCTGAAGAACGGGTCAAAACCGAGCGCCAGCATGATGGCGAGGATTCCGGCAAACAGGCCGAGGCGGATCATGACAAACATCAGCACGGGGTTTCTTTTCACACAACAAGTCTATGTTTGACGTCAGCGCTCGAGGTTAGAGTTAAACCATGCGCTACTTCTTACTGTTTCTTGTCGTGGTCGGAATCTTCACCGTTTTCGTGACGGTTTTCGCCGCATCTGCAAACAAGAACGAGGTGCGCACCATGCCGAAGTGGGCTTGGGTGCTGGTTTGCCTGCTGTTTCCGCTGATCGGAGGCGTGCTTTATTTGCTGGTCGGTCGCCCTGTCAGTTCGGGCAAGGGTCAGACTCGAATCATCGCGCCAGACGACGACCCAGATTTTCTGCGCAATCTGAACGAGAAAATCCGCAAGCAAAAAGAACAGGAACAGCGCGAAAAAGAACAGCGCGAGAAAGAGCAAAAAGACAAAGACCAGAACGGCGAAGACTCCAAGGATGCCTGAATCGCCGGCGCAGCAGTTTGCCGCGCATCTTCTTGCGGCGCTGGCTAAAGCCGGGGTCAGAAACTTCTTCCTCGCTCCGGGTGCTCGATCGCAGTCGCTCGCCATCGCCGCTGGCCAGCTGGCTGAAGCCGGCAAAATCGATCTGGTTATTCGCATCGACGAGCGCTCGCTCGGCTTCTTGGCCCTAGGTTCTGCGCTCGCATCCGGCGAACCATCGGTGCTCATCACCACCTCGGGCACAGCGGTGGCAAATCTTCATCCTGCGGTTTTAGAGGCCAATCACGCTGGCGTTCCACTGATTCTGCTGACTGCAGACCGACCCCACGAGCTTCGAGGCGTTGGCGCGAATCAAACCACCAATCAGGTGGGCATCTTTGCGGATGCGGTTCGCGAGTGCGTTGACGTAGCTGCTCCGAGCGGCGCAGACGGAGAAGCAGAGTACGCCGCCGAGTTGGCCATGCACGCAATCGCTAGCTCACTCGGATTCGATGGTGGGCAGGTGGGTCCAGTGCAGTTGAATCTTGCCTTCCGCGAGCCACTCAGCGCGGTAACCCCGAATGCCGCGCAGTTGGATCCGGTCATCGCTCTGCCAATGCGCAACGAGCCTCGGGTCGAGTTCGCAGTGGTCGACGGTGCGGTTCCCACGGTCGTTATCGCCGGCGCTGGGGCGGGTGAGGATGCCGTTGAGTTGGCCGAGTCATTCGGTTGGCCGCTGTTTGCCGAGCCTTCGTCGGGGTCTCGATTCGGAGCTAACGTGATCGTTGGCTACCGAGCGCTGCTCGAATCAGAGCTGGCCGAGCACATCGGTCGAGCGGTAGTTTTCGGCAAGCCAACCCTCAGCCGTGCGATAGTCGGCCTGCTCAAGAATCCGGATGTCGAAGTTGTTGTGATGAAGAACCGCAACTACGGGTTCTTCGATGTTTCTCGCCGCGCGGCTCACTTCTGCGACGA
>JACCDN010948230.1_pt1 | contig 10403 bp, 3 predicted proteins | sample 7441691 | NCBI WGS metagenome assembly JACCDN01 (sample SAMN15323439, study PRJNA562643) | freshwater metagenome | isolation source: river surface water | place: USA:Blue River Watershed | collected 2017-08-16
ACCGGGATGCTCAGACCCGCATCAGCCGGGGTGCCCGGGCCAGGGCTGAGCAATACGGCATCGTATTTTTCTAGCAGTGCTGGCAGCTCGGCCTCACTGACGACATCGTTTCGAAGCACCTCGGTCTGGGCGCCCAGCTGCTGCAGATAGCCGTTGATCGTATAGACAAAGCTGTCGTAGTTGTCGAGAACGAGAATCTTGGTCATGATGCCACAAGCCTACTTTGAATCACCGGCCAGGTGATTTCGACCTGAAAGGCTGAATCTAACGCCGACATGTTTACAGAGGCGGCATCGGCGATCATGGTTTGCCAGCCTAGGCCTGGTTTGAATTCTTTGGTTGCGAAATTTCCGTCGTTTTTTGCGGTCAGTTTCAAAATGGGTTCGTCTGAGTTGCTGAGACCAAAAGCCAGTTGGATGTTTCGTGCCGAGCCGTGCCTGACAGCGTTGGTGAAACACTCTTGAACAGCGTGAGCGACAATTTCACCCAACAGCGGATCGGCATCGAGTAGGTCAGAAATTTCTTGATCAAGATTTAGGTCGAATTCAATGAGTCCTGACCAGCTTGAAAGCAGGTCACCTAGGGCCCGACTAAAAACCGGCACATCCCGGTTTTCAGCGAAAGCTTCGGCCAAATCTTTGCGGGCTAGCTCTAACTGAGCGCGAGCCTTGAATCCCATTTCATCAGAGATCGCTTTGTCGTTTTCTCCTGCAGTCGCGGCGAGTGCTAGCGAGACCGAAGCTAGTCGACCTTGCACCGATCCATGCAGCAGCCGGGCGATTCGATTGCGAACCTCACGAAGTTGACTTTGCAAACGTTCGATGGTCAATTCAAGTGCCCTTGATGCTTTTTCGAGGTCGATTGATCTCTCTTGAATCGAATTAGACAAGCCTTGAATCACAAAAATCAGCAGCCAAATAAGCACGGCTCCGATTGGAACAGCGATTTCGAACAAGTTCAGAATTGATTGAATTTCTTCAAGGTCTCTCGTCAACAGCCGCACTATTTCGACGCCGACCAACACCAGCCCAACGTATTCAACCGGAACGCTGACAACGCGCAGCCAGATAGGCCACCGTTTGCTTATCGCTCGACGGCCACGATCGGTGATCCAGAGAATTGGCACGCCCACAATCAAAGCAACTGCAACTACAGCTGCGGTTAGCCAACCACCAACGGCCATTGCAAGTGAGAATGCCATCAAGCTGCCAACGGCAACCACCCACGAAATGTGAGCCGAACCCTCGACGCTGATGTGAGCAAACTGGCGCCAATTGGTCTTGCGGTTTGGCAAATCGGGCAAAAAATTCGCATTAACCGGCGCAGATAGCTCATGACTAAGGCCACGGATGTCTGCCTCTGAAGCCTCACGAATGCTGGATGCTGTCTCGAGAATTTGTGTGGGGTCAGACTTGAAATTCAATTGCTCGAGTTGCGCAGAGATCCGATCTAAAACACGCTGAACACGCTCGCTGATTTCGGTCTGAAGCTGGGTTTGATGTTTTCGCAATTCACTGTTTGCGTTGTCAACAAGCTTCTGCAGTTGCGCATTTTTCGTCTGAAGCTCGGCATAGTTTTTGATGTTCTGCAGCAGCAAAGCTAGCGCCAAATGGCCCATCAGCAACCAGGCTGCGACAACAATCGCGGATACTGAAATCACCGCCCATGACGAAAGACCGCTTCCGAGGGGAATCCATGGAATGTCGAGCATGGCGATAAGGACAATCGAATCACCGAGGCCGCCGACCAGATAAAGCAGAATTAGCCGCCATGCCGATGGCTTTGAAAACAACCTAAAGAGAATTGGCTTTGCCGACATAACCAAGACTGATGAAGCCAGGCGTGAGATAACCAGAGCGGCGAAAACATAAACGTTGTCATGGTCGGCACTAGGCAAATAGGTGATCGAGCCAAAGAACATCAAAAGCGGGGTGAGCACAAGCATCACCCACGGGTTTGCTGCTCGCGAAGCCGGCAACAACTCAACTAGCTTTGCCGCTGCTCGCTTCACTTAACCTGCACTTTTCCTTGTCGCCACAAACTAACTGCTTCAACTCTAGGATTCTTGTCGCCCCCGTGCGATAGGCCAAGTGCTTTATAGGTGCGCTGGATGATGGTCTCGACACCGCGCAGACTTGTTCCGCGAGATTCAGCGATGGCCTGATTGGTGAATCCCTTACTCAGCAATCGCAGAGTTTCAGCCTGCGGTGCCGACACATAGAAAACATCAAGTTCTGGCAGTTTTTGAAAGCCGCGGCGGCCGGTTAGCTCGTGGGCCATGTTTGATATCGAGCGATAAACCGCAGCGCCGATGTCATTTAGGTCAACGATGGCCGACTTGACCAAATATGCGGCCCCGGATGGAACCTGCCCCTCGCCCACCAAAACTGGCTGACTGTGTGCAGTGAGCACCACCAGTCCGATCCATGGGTAATCACGCGATATCACGTGCAACAGATCGAGCCCGCTGGCACCGGCACCCAGGTCTAGGTCGGTGACCACAACGTTAGGTTCGGCGTCGCGAACCAATCCAACCGCCTCGGCGGCGTTCTCGCAGAGTGTGACCTCAAACCCCTGTTGAATCAAGGCGTTGCCGACCAGCTGTCGAGTGAAAGATTCATCCTCGACAACCAGCACATGCAGTTTGTTCGACACTGATTCCTTGATTTGCCTAGATGGTTCCGGTGAGCTTTAGCGCGATGACAAACATTATTGCCCCGCCAATTCGATACAACCAAACGCGATTGCTCTTCATGATCGGGCGAATCTCATCGACTGGTTCACCGTGGCGACCAAGCATGCCAAGAATCGACAGCGCCAAAAGCGGCAAAGGCAGCAACATAAAGCTTTGAGCTGCGGCGTCTGGGCCACTGAATAGGTTGCCGGCAACCGAGGTGGTTATTGCGGTCACTAGCAAAATCAGGTTCAGGTTGACCAAGCCGGTAGGCAGGGCCAGCCAGATGGCACGGATGTTAGGTAGCTTGTCGGCAAACCACTGCAGTGCGGTTGGCAAAACAAACAGCAGGGCGCCGACCGCAACATAGGTGCTGAAGCCGAAAATCACGCTGGCCAGCAGGATGAAAACTCCTAGCTTGAGCAGCCAGCTGACGATCTTTTGCAACCATGAGGTTTGTGGCAGCCCGGTTTCTTGCAGAGATTCCGCGAGAGCTGGGTTGCTGCGAGCGATGATCTCTTCAATCACTACTCGCAGTGCAGCTGCCGCGGCCAGAGCTAGACCAAAGTCAACCGCGTGGTTTGCGACAACAAGGGTTGAGTGAGCTAGGGCTGGCAGAGTTGCCACTGCTGAGGTGGTAATCCATCCGACCAAAAGAGCCGAAATCAGAATCTGAACGATCAGATCAAAGCTGCGGCTTGGTGCTGCCGGCTGTCGAGTTCTGAACTGCTTGGCCAACATGCCCGGTGCCAACCAGACCAAACCGATGCCAATTAGCAACGCGATTTGCTCTGATGAGTTGATGCCGGCGAGAGCAATTGAAACCGCTGCGAATGCCAGATAGCTAACCGCACCGGCAAATGCATCAAACAAGGCGATGATCGCAAGGGCGATGAACAGCTGCCAGGCCGGAGGCAAAAGTTCTCCGCCGTTTTGCGCGGCTGCCACGACTGCCAATGCGGTGCTTGCCACAACAATCACGGCATAGAACTTGCCAAGGCTCAACTGCAGATATGCACTGCTGTTGATGATCTTGGCTGCCAACGGCGACACGCGACCAACGCGCTGAGCGAGTCTGGCGAGCGCGGAGCGACTGCGTCGAGCGGCACGAGAAGCAAAGGTTGCTGCAACCGACCCAGCATTTGAACTGCTGCTGGATGTCGAGCCGGAGCCCGAAGAGCCAGATCCCGAAGAGCCAGCTCCAGATGCTCCAGAGCCGGCTGCGCCTGACCCTGCTGCTGAACCTGCGGCACCGGCACCGGCCGAGGCGGCGGTTCCGGCAACGCCCGCTGCTGTGCCAGCAGCTGAGCCGGCTGCGCCTGCAGAACCGGCGGCCGCGCCTGCGGCTCCTGCCGCTGCACCTGCTGCACCCGCTGCGCCTGCGGCACCAGCAACTGCTCCAACCGCTGCCGCTGCTGCGGCAGCTGCACCGGCGATTCCGGCTACGGCAAGCGATGCGCCGATTCCTGAAACAACCGCGGTAACAGCCTGAGCTGATGCCTCGGTCGCCATTGGGTCAAACTCTTTGGCCGGTGCACTGTCGTCTCCAGTGGCTCCCAAATCTGGGTTGGCCACAGGCTCACCAGGTGTCGGCACAGTTGGGGTGCTAAACAAATCGGTCAACGCGGCACCAACCGAACCGGGTTCGGTGCCTAGCAAACTGCCTAGCGGGCTGTTTGAAAGCAGGTTGCCCAAAGCGTTAGCAATTGGGTTTGATCCGGCGGTGTTGGTTGATGGGTCGTTGTTTGAGCCAGAACCGGATGAACCGCTGGTTGAACCTGAACTGCCTGAGCCCGAAGTTGATCCTCCGGTCGAGCCAGAGCCTGAAGCTGGATCAGTGGTTCCAGAGCCAGTGGCTCCAGAACCCGAGGTTGAACCAGAGCCTGAAGAGCCTGATGATCCAGAGCTAGACGATCCCGAACCTGATGATCCAGAGCTAGACGATCCCGAACCTGATGATCCAGAACCCGAGCCTGAGCCCGATGATCCCGAACCAGAACCTCCACCAGTTGAGCCGCCAGAGCCAGATCCTGAACCGCCGCCGGTGCCACCACCGGTGCCACCACCGGTGCCGCCGCCAGTTCCGCCTCCAGAAGAACCGCCGCCAGAGCCGCCGCTTGACGGTGCCGGAGCAGCTGGAACAGCCACTGAAACCGAAGCCGACGTGACCAAAAGGTCGCTCGAAATTGTGGTGTTTCCTGCTGAATCGCCGAACGACGCATTGGCAGCCAGATCAAGCGTGCTGGTGCCGGTCTGGCCGGCAGCCACCGAAGAGGTCGCGGTGATTGTGCATCGAGTTGGGTTGGTCTGTGAGATGTTGGTGATCGCCGAGATACCGGTGAAAACAAAGTCAACACCCGAAGTCGATGACACAGTTGCGCAGTCAATCGGTGTTTCTGAGTTCAGCAAGAAGCTCAAAGTTGCGCTCGTGGCCGATGTGTCAACTGCGCTCAAGCTGACTTTAGGCGCAACGTTATCAACCACTACCGCTGAGTTGAAAGCGATAGAGCCGCTTGAACCAGGAGTTGGCAATCCAAGCATCGCAGCCGTGCTCGATCCAGTTTGAACGATGGTTCCACCATTTAGCTCAAGTGACGATGATGAGGCATAGTCAAAATCACTGGTGTTATCGTCTGGCTGAATGCTGAAGCTGAAGGTCAGCTGGTTTGTGCCCGAGCCGCCGGTGTAGGTTGCGAAGTTGTCTTGACCACCAAAGTTGAATCGCAACTGAGGCACGCCGGTTACATCTACCGAGGTGCTGAAGTTCACCTTGACGTCGATAGTGTCGCCAACCTTGAACTGACCGGTGCTTGGCGCAGCCTCAACCGAAGTTACATTCGGTGCAACTACAACCACGTTTGGTGCGGTTTGCGAAGGTGTCACATTCACAGTCAACTGATAAGAATCGTCACCAACACCAGCCAATTGCGCATCAGTTACAGCGGCTCGGCCAAAGGTGAACTTCGATGAGATTCGCGCTGGCGCCTTGACCACCGGCCTGAAGCTGGCACCTCTAACCACTCGTGCCGGCATGGTTATGCCCGTCGGCACGACCACAATTTTCAGTTGATATGTGCCCACCTGGGTGAACGCCATCTGGCCAATGCTGGCAAGGTCGGCTTGGCCGTTGGCCGCTAATGTCTGCTTGCCCAGTGACAGCCAGTCGCCGTTACCGATTCGAATGTAACCCCATGCCTCGTGAGAGTTGCGACGACCCTGGGCAACCTTGAAGTCGGCACCAACTTTGGTTCCCTGGATCACAGTGATCTCGTCGCTGAGCTCATATCGGGTGTTGCCTGGCAAGGCCGAGATGTCTCGCTCGCCCTTCTTTTCAGGTGCAGTTTGAGGAGGCTCAACAATCTTGGCTTGTGTCAAAGCAGTATCAAGCGCAGCCTTAGCAGCTGGGTCGGGTTGAGTGAAACCGGTGGTCTGCTCAGAAGGCGGGGTCAAGTTATAAGTGGTTTGGCTAACCGCGGTGTTCTGCTGGGTTGAAGAAACCGGTGCCGGCGGAGTCGCGGTGATGGTCACCGCGGTTGAACCGTTGGTCAAAGTGGTTGCCGCGTTTCCGGCGGCATCCTTGACCGAGAAGCCGGCAGCCTTGGTCACCGAAATTGTGCCCTGAACGCCGACGGTCAATGTGTGTGCAGCCGAAATTTCACAGGCAACCGGTGAAACCTGCTTGACGACAATGGTGCTGTCATCGATGCCCGATGTGGTCAAATCTGCGGCAGTTAGAGTGCTGCAGTCGATTGACTCGTTGCCGGTCAGGTTGAAGATTGCTTTGTCGTTTACCAGGTTCGGGGTCGCGGTCAGGGTCAGGGTCGGTGCGGTTGAGTCAAAACTGATTGACTGTGACGCGAACACCTTTGAATCCCAAGACGAGTCACCTACGGTCTGGTTTCCATACTCAGCAACAATTGCGATGTTGGCAAATGCGCCCAGGCCGTCTTGCCAAAAACCGTTTTTATCCATGCTGATGTCATCGGCACTCTTGAAGATGTCTGCCGATGTGTTGTTTGGCTCAGCGTTATTTCCAAAAAGATCTTTTTGCCAGTTGTTGTAGCGGCCAGACTCTGATCTTCCGGTTGCAAAAGCATTGTCGCTGCAACCCACTAACCAAAGACAGATCTGATCTTCGTGGGTGAACTTGGTGCCGTTCTCAGGGCCTACATTCCACTTCCAGTCGGCACCGGTGTTGCGCCCACCAAGCCACAGTGGGCTGTTGTCGCCCTTCGACTTAACCATGCTGTTCTCTGCAGCCGAGGTGATGGTCGGCAGGTATCCCGATGCAGCGCCGTAATAACGACCGTTGATCTGACTTTCGGCATAAGACTTGTTGGTGTTTGCGAAATAACCAGCGTTGGTTTCGAGGCGATAGAAGTGACGAGTTTCATATAAGAAGTCGTTGTTTGGCTTGATGGTGAATTCGATTGTGCGGGCGGTTCGATCGGTCGAGGTAGTGCTCCACTTGACTAGTCGAATTGCCTCTTGAAGTGTCGCCGGAGGAATGTATCCGTTTGGATTCGAGACCTCAAGAATTTTGTCGCTGCCCGAAGTTGTCACTGCCGAGACAAGCTGGTGTGAGCCGGTGTATCCGGTGAAAGCCAAATTGTCACCGGTTTTAAAGTTCTTGATGACCACCCTGAAACCAGGCAATGTATAGGAGTCTCCGCGATATTTGATCGTCGCGTTTGGCGCAATAGCGATTGGGTTTGACCCCGAAAGACCGTTAACCGTGCCTAGGCTCAACTCAGGCACAAAGCTGAGAGTTCTGGTGATGGTGGTTGATGCCGGGTTTGGGTTTCCAGCTAGGTCAGTTGCCACCGCTGCCGGAAGGCTGAATGTAACTGTTCCAGACCAAGCCTCGTCGTTTCGCAAGCGCACGACAAAGCTTGAAGATCCGTCGGTTCCGGTGGTTATAGTTTTGGTCCATCCGGCAAGGCCGTTGATGCCCTGGCCGCCCGAACTAAAGCCAAGCACAAAGTCACTTGCGGTCAGGCCATAGACCGGACCATTGAAGTTCACGTTGACGTCAATGGTCGAAGCGTTAACCGCGCTGGTGCTGACGAACGGGTTGCTGGCTGCCCAACCTGGCGCTACTGTGTCTTTGTTCACGGTCACCGCAGTGACGTCGCCAACCAGTGCATTTCCCGAACCAAAGGTGGTTGGGTTTCCGGCCATGTCTTCAACACGACCACCCAAAACCTTTAGGTTGATGGTTCCGTCTGAACATCCTGTGACATTCACAATCACCTGGCGGTTTGTGGTCTCACTGGCCGCTGGCGTGGCCACACATCCGGTTGCCGTTTGGCTAGCGAAGCCAAACGACTGGCGAGCGGCGGTTGAATAGTTGCTGGCATATAGGTGCCGCACGTCTTCGTTAAAGGTCACCGTGTATGAGACGGTGGCAGTTTTTGCATATAGAGCGGTGCCCGAAACTGCCGAATTGGCATTCAGCGCGATTCCGGCCTGGGTCAAAGTCGGCGGTGTGTAGTCGACAATCGATGTTCCTTCGACGCCGTTCGAAGTCACGTTGCCGAGTGCGTCTTGCAGATAGCCTGCGGCAATTTGCAACGTTAGCTCGCCCGAGTCAAGCGAAGTCAAAGCATTGGGGTTGGTCAATCTGACGGTGAGTTGCTTTGGGTTGCCGCTGTCAATCGTGCGCACGCTGGTTGTCCAGTCTGGTGCGGTGCGGGTGACAGTGCCGCCAACCACATAAGGCTTGACGGTTAGTTTGCTGTCGTCAGATGTGCCGCCAACAAACGAAACCGCCTCATCAAAAATGAAAATGAAGTCAACCGGTGAGCTCTTGGTTGATGGCGGGCTCATGCGCACCGAGGCCATTGCTGGGCCGGTGGTGTCGATGAAGCCTTTGCCGCTCATTGTTCCGAGTCCGGGTGCATTGGTTATAGACGTGGTGCCGGCAGCATCAACATTTAGCGTGACTTCGCCATCGATCGCCGATGCATTGGCAACAGTGACATCAAACACCGATGCGCTGCTCGGTGTGCCGTTCACGTTGGTGATGGTTTTGGTCCAGACGCCGTTGGTGCCGCTTGCGCCGGCAAGCGAAAGGTTGCTCACGCCGAATCCGGTGACTTCTTCAGCGAAGGTCACCCGATAGGTGATCGACTTGACTGAGGTTTCACTGTCGGCGTTTAGGCCCTGTGGGGTGACCGAAAGAATTGTGGTGCCGCGATAGGCCAGACGGATCCATCCGTTTTCTGTGTTGCTGCCAACTGTTGAGACACGAGTGCCGTTGACAACTGGAGCCAAGTCTTCGACCGTGGTGATAGTTGTTGCCGAGCTGCCTGGAGCAGGGATCGGCGCGTTGCCCCAGCGCTTAATGTATCCGCCACCGGCGGTAAAGCTGTCTGCTGGTGGGCGAGAGAAAGATGCATCAAAGGCAGCGGTATTGGTCTTGATTGCCGTGCTCAAGAACGACGAACCACCTCCGCCACCGCCATAAACGGCGCCGCCGCCGCCGAAGTAGCCACCGCCGCCACCGCCGGCCGGGCAAGATTCATAGTTCCAGTTATTCACGCGATAGTTGGGTTCGGTGCTGCGTTGCAGTGCACCGGCGTGACCACCTAGACCCGATGATCCGGCGGTTGAATAGTTAATCGAGTCACAGCCGACCCAGTTCACTGTTGGGGCCAATGCGCCCTTCACGCCACCGGCAGTGGCAGTGGCTTGGCCACCTTGTGTTCCGGCGGCAAAGAAAGCACCGCCGAGGCCGGTCAGAGTGGCCGATGCTTCGTTAGTTGCGCTACCTCCGCTGCTCCAAGATTGACTGGTGCAGTATGCATTCTGCGGGGTGCGATCTTCGTAGTAGAGCCATCCCTGCGGGTAGCAAAGGTAGTAGAGCGCAGCACCGCCACCACCGCCGGCAACCAGAACTCGGTTGCTGAGCCCGGTGCCACCGACGCGAATGTCGGTTGCTCCACCACCACCGCCGCCGCGGCCCGGGGTGTTTGAGTTGGCGTCTCTAAGCTGAGCTGCCGATGGCATGTTGGTGAAGTAGTTATAGAGAGCGCCATCACCGCCGCCGTTGAATCCGCCCTTAACACCAACGCCGGTTCCGCCGACGTTTATCTGGATGGTTTGAGCGCTGCCGCTAAGTGGCAGAACGCCTGAAACAACCGCGCCGGCCGATGTGTTGTGAAGCGTTGAATAGCTGGTGGCCATGCCACCGCGAGCGCCGGCAGCGACAAATGAAATGTTGCGAACACCGGCAGGAACACTAAAGGTCTGGGCCGCACCAGTGTAGACATATGTGCGCTCACAGTTGACGCCAACGAAAGTCCAGCCTGATGGGCAAGGGTCGGCGAGCGCTGGGTCGGCGTCGAGCACGGCCACGCCCGATCCGATGATTAGAGCCAATGCCAGAGAGGCAGCGCCGAATCTTGATCGCAAGTTGGCAATGAATCGGCTCTTAAATTGGTTCACCATGCTTGTGAGTCTAGGTTTTTAGCGGTTTTTGACCTATGACTAACGTTTCACCACAGTGGGGTTAACCGAACACATACCGAACACCGTCAGAATGGCGTCGGAAAGCACACCAGACGGTCAAAATGCCCAATCTCGGCACTAGAATTTCAGCTATGTCTGAATCAACCAACGAAAAGCAGAAAAACCAGCAAGAAGAGCCAAACCCGGTTTGGTTCAAGCCAGTGATGTTCGGCTTCATGTTGCTTGGTTTGATCTGGATCATCACCTACTACGTGAC
>JACCDN010511370.1_pt1 | contig 10400 bp, 9 predicted proteins | sample 7441691 | NCBI WGS metagenome assembly JACCDN01 (sample SAMN15323439, study PRJNA562643) | freshwater metagenome | isolation source: river surface water | place: USA:Blue River Watershed | collected 2017-08-16
CGGCGGGCCGAGCTGCCCGATCCCGCATCAGGCCGCGCGCAGCTTGCTGCGGCTCAGGCCCGGCACGACGCCGCGCGGCAAGGCTTGCAGTCGGCAACTGCCGCGCTGGCATCGCATGACCAGGGTCTTGCCGTCGCGCGGGAGCGCTGCAACGCTCAGCGCGGCGACATCAAGGGCTGGCAGGCCCGAGCCGGGGACGCTGCGAGCCGGCTCAGTGAAATGACCCGCCGCTCGGAAGAGATCGCCGAGGAACGCGCGGTCATCGCGGCCAAGCCGGCCAGCCTGACCCGTGAGATCGAGGCCGGTGACGAAGTGCGCACACGCCTTACCGCCGAACTCGCCAAGGCGGAGACCAAGGTGAACGAATTGGGCGATGCCGCCCGCGCAGTCGAGAGCCGCTTTGCCGAAGCCAACGAGGCGCTTGCTACTTCACGCGAAGCCCGCGCCGGGGCAGCCGCCCGGGCCGAAAATGAAGAGTCCCGGCGCGCCGAGATGGCAGGCATTTCCGGCGAACGCTTCCAGTGCCCGCCGCCGCTGCTGCCCGAACGGTTTGAATTCGTTGCAGCCGAAGTAGGCCCATCGGGTCAGGAAAGCGCCGAGCATGACAAGCTGGTTGCTGACCGTGAGCGGCTGGGACCGGTTAACCTTGTCGCGGCCGATGAACTGGCCGAGATCGAAGGGCGCCATTCTGCCAGCATCGCCGAACAGGCCGAACTGGCCGAAGCGGTCAACCGCCTGCGCGGCTCGATCGGCAATCTCAACCGCGAAGGCCGCGAGCGGTTGCGCGCAGCCTTCGAAGCGGTGAACACGCACTTCCAGCGGTTGTTCTCCAAACTGTTCGAGGGCGGTCAGGCGCACCTCGCGCTGGTTGACAGCGACGATCCGCTGGAAGCCGGGCTGGAGATTTACGCCCAGCCGCCGGGCAAGCGCCTGACCTCTCTGACCCTGCTTTCGGGTGGGGAACAGGCGCTGACCGCGGTAGCTCTGATCTTCGCGCTGTTCCTGACCAACCCCGCCCCGATCTGCGTGCTCGACGAAGTCGATGCCCCGCTCGACGATGCCAACATCGAACGCTTCTGCGACCTGTTGGAAGCGATGACCAAGGAAACCGATACCCGATACCTAATCGTCACCCACAACGCGGTGACGATGAGCCGGATGCACCGCCTGTTCGGGGTGACCATGGTGGAGCGCGGGGTCAGCCGGCTGGTCAGCGTCGACCTGGAAGGTGCGGAGCAATTGCTGGCAGCGGAGTAAAGACTGCCGCCGGGCTGGGGCTTCGACAAGCTCAGCCTGAGCTTGTCGAAGCTCCGGCGTGCTCACTCCAGCACGAACCGTGGCCCGGTGCCCCCCGCCCCTGCCCGGTCGTCGCGATTTACGAGGCGGCAGCGTTCAAGGCTAAGGCAGCCGCAGCCGATGCATTCATCCAGCTTGGCCCGGGTGCGATTGAGCAACTGGATCTTTGCATCAAGCGCGACGCGGACCGAGCGGCTAAGCTTTTGCCAGTCGGTCAAGGAGGGGGTCCGGCCTTGCGGCAGGGCGGAGAGTTCGGCCTCAATCTCGCTCAGCCCCAGCCCCAGCTTCTGCGCAATCAGGATGAAGCTGAGCCTGCGGATATCGCTGCGCAGAAAGCGGCGCTGGTTGCCTTGGGTCCGCATCGGCTGGATCAGGCCATGGTCTTCATAGAAGCGGATCGCCGATACCGCGAGGCCCGTGCGCCGCGCCAGCTCTCCAATCGGCAGCAGGTCATTCTTGTCCATCGGCGCACCTCGAACAGGCCCGAATTGGGATGACCTCAAGTTATGTTTAGGTTTTTAGATCGTAAAGTGTTTTTTGCAGAATACTGCCTATACAACTGAACTTAAAGCAAACTATCCTGCCGCCCGATTGGCGCACCATCGCTCCACCGGTCTCCTGTATGATCGGCCAGCAAAGGCCCCCGCCAGGTCTGGCACAGGTCCAGCGCGTGATCGATAGAGCCGTCGGTCCAGGTTTCCCAGCTGTCACGGGCCAGGATCACCGGCATCCGATCATGCACTTCGGCCATGGCAGGGCTGCTATCGGCCATGACCATGGCATAGCAATCGCCCCACTCCGCCGTGGGCCGCCACAGGCCTGCAACGGCCATCACTTCGGTTTCGGGCAGCGAATACCAGCTGCGGGTCATGCGTCCACTTGGCCCTTGTGGTTCGGCCCATTGCGTCACCGGGATCAGGCAGCGGCGGCGGGCGAAACTGTCGCGCCAGAAGGGGGTGAGCAGCTTGTCATCGCGGGCATTGGTGACCGGCTTGGGTTTCAGCTTTTGTCCCTGCTTGCCGGTCAGCACCACCGGCAGCCCCCAGTTCATCGGACGCAGCCTGCCGCCTTCAACCACCAGCCCCGGATAGCCGGGATAGAGTTCCGCGGCGTAATTGCTGCCTGCCGCGGTATCCGCCGCCGCGAACATCGCGGCGACTTCGGCCGTGCCCTTGGTCATGCGGTAGAGATTGCACATCAGGCCCGAAACTCACGCATTGCCCACGACCCAACAAGCCAAGGCGACCAGCAAACCGGCGGTGCGGTTGGCGCGGAAGCGGGAGAGGGCATTGTCGCCGTCCCGGTCATCCAGCGTCAGCACTTGCCAGGCCAGGTGCAGCGCAGCGGGAGCAAGGGCTAGCAGCGCCAGCCAGTCCGGCCGCAGCAGCCAGAAGGCCAGTGCCCAAAGCAGGACCGCCCCGGCATAGAATGCGGCAACGCCCGCCTTCACATGCTTGCCCAGCGTGAGCGCGCTTGAACCGATCCCGACCATGGCATCATCTTCGCGGTCCTGGCAGGCGTAGATCGTGTCGTAGCCAATGCACCACAGCACGGCCCCGGCATAGAGCGCGGCCATCGCGCCAAGGTTCCCGTCACTCACCGCAATCCAGCCAACGGGGACGCCCCAGGTGAAGACCATCCCGAGCCAGGCCTGCGGAAAGCCGGTGATCCGCTTCATGAAGGGATAGGCCGCGACCAGCGCCAGGCTGCCCAGTGCGACCAACTGCGCCTGCCACCGCAATTGCAGCAACACCACCAGGCCGACCCCGCACAAAGCCAGCAGCCAGGCCCAGGCCGCGCCCTTGCTGACCCGCCCGCTTGCCACAGGCCGCGCCGCCGTGCGCGAGACCTGCCGATCAAGGTCGGCATCGACGATATCGTTATAGACGCAGCCCGCCCCGCGCATGGCGATGGAGCCGATCAGGAACCACAGCAGCAGGTCCCACCGCGCCGCGCCGCCCGCCAGCAGCAAGCCCCAGGCGCACGGCCACAACAGCAGCCACCAGCCGATCGGCCGGTCAAACCGCGCGAGCTGCGCCAGATCGCGCAGCGGCTGCGGCAAGGCGGCGATCAGGCCGCGGTACTGGGTATCGGGGACGATTTCGGTATTCGACACGCAATCCCCCTACAACCATCGCCATCCCGGCGAAAGCGGGGAACCATTTCTGCCGTTGGCAAGGAATGCGGCAGTGGCGACTGCAGGTGATGGGTCCCCGCTTTCGCGGGGATGACGGATGGGCTAGAGGCCCCAAATGCCCGCCACCCCCGCCTGGCCTCCAAAGTCTGCACCGCGCCTGTTTGTCCAACAGGTGCTGGGTGCTGGCGTGCAAGTCAGCATTGATGGTCCACAGGCGCATTACCTTGGCCGGGTGATGCGGGTTGCCCCGGGCGATGGCGTGGTGCTGTGCGACAATGTGAGCGGCGAATGGGCGGCGCGTGTGATCGCGGCCGGCAAGCGCGATGTGCTCCTGTCTGTCGAAGCGCTGCTCCGCCCGCGCGAGGCCGTACCCGATTTCACGCTCTGCGCGGCGCTGCTGAAGAAGGACCGGTTCGATCTGGTGCTGGAAAAGGCCTGCGAACTGGGCGTAGCCCGCATCCAGCCTGTGCTGACCCGGCGCTGCGTGGCGGACAAGCTGAACCTGGAGCGCGCCACCACGATATTGACCGAAGCGGCGGAGCAATGCGCCCGCACCGCGCTGCCGCAATTGCTTGCGCCGGTGAAGCTGGAGGCATTGCTGAAAGGCTGGGAACCGGACCGCGCGCTGTTCTTTGCTGATGAGAATGGTGGCGATCCCGCTGCCGCTGCCTTTGCCGCCCATGCCGGCGCTGCCGCATTGCTGACCGGACCCGAAGGCGGCTTTGACGATAGCGAGCGCAGCGCCATCCGCGCGCTGCCCGCTGCCCGCGCCATTACCCTTGGCCCGCGCATACTGCGGGGTGAGACGGCGGCCATCGGGGCAACAGCCTTGTGGATGGGGACTGTAGGCGATTGGCAAGCACCTGCATGAATTCGCTGGCGCCTAGCAATTCTTCGCACTAACTCCGCCACATGAGCACCAGACAGGTTTCAGATCGCAACGATCCTGTGATCGAAAGCCGCGACCAGCTGGTCGCCCCGATGATCAAGGGCGAAAAGCCGCGTGAGCGCTGGCGCATTGGTACCGAGCACGAAAAGCTCGTTTACTGCACGCGCGATCATCACGCCCCGTCCTATGAAGAACCCGGCGGTATCCGCGATCTGCTGTTGGCTTTGCAGGACTATGGCTGGGAACCGGTGATCGAGGGGGGCAATATTATCGCCCTGACTGGCAGCGATGGTGCCGTCAGTCTGGAACCCGCCGGCCAGCTGGAGCTGTCTGGCGCTCCGCTGGAAACGCTGCACCAGACCTGCGCCGAAACCGGGCGCCATCTTGATCAGGTCAAAGCCATTGGCAGCAAGACCGGCAAGGGCTTTCTGGGGCTGGGCATGTGGCCCGACAAGACCCGCGCCGAGCTGCCGATCATGCCCAAGGGGCGCTATGAAATCATGCTGCGGCACATGCCGCGGGTGGGCAATCTGGGCCTCGACATGATGCTGCGGACCTGCACGATCCAGGTCAACCTCGACTATTCGAGCGAGGCCGACATGGTGCAGAAGTTCCGCACCTCGCTGGCGCTCCAGCCGCTGGCCACCGCGCTGTTTGCCAATTCGCCCTTCACGGAGGGCAAGCCCAACGGCTTCCTCTCCTATCGCAGCCATATCTGGACCGATACCGATCCGGCCCGCACCGGCATGGCCAGCTTCGTGTTCGAGGACGGGTTCGGTTACGATCGCTATGTCGAATATATGCTCGACGTGCCGATGTACTTCGTGTTCCGCGATGGGAAGTACATCGACGCCGCCGGCTTGTCGTTCCGCGACTTCATGCAGGGCAAGCTTTCCGTCCTGCCGGGCGAACTGCCGCGAGACAGCGACGGGATGGATCACCTCTCAACCGCCTTCCCCGAGGTGCGGCTCAAGTGCTTCCTGGAAATGCGCGGAGCCGATGGCGGACCGTGGAACAAGATCTGCGCCCTGCCCGCATTCTGGGTGGGCCTGCTTTATGATCAGGGCGCGCTCGATGCGGCCTGGAACCTGGTCAAGGACTGGGACATGGAAGGCCGCGAGGCCTTGCGAGCCGCCGTGCCGAAGCTGGGGCTGGACGCGCCGCTGCCCGGCGGTGGAACGCTCAAGGACATCGCCGCCGAAGTGCTGGCGATCAGCCGCGCCGGCCTCAATTCGCGTAACCGGCTTAACTCGATGGGCGATACCGAGGCCGGGTTCCTCAACCCGCTCGACGAGATTGTCGCCAGCGGCAAGGTCCCCGCCCAGCGCCTGCTCGACAAGTTCCACGGCGAATGGGGCGGCGACATCAGCCGCGTCTATGAACTGAGCTTTTGATGCCAGTTGCCATTGTCGGCCAGTTTCGGATCCCGCCCGAAAATCTCGCGGCGGCGCGGCCGCTGATGGTTGCGGTGATGCAAGCCAGCCGGGCCGAGACTGGCTGCATCGAATACAACTATGCCGAAGACCTGCTTGAACCGGGCCTGATCCGAGTCAGCGAGGTTTGGGAAGACCGCGAACATCTGGCTGCACACTTCAAATCTGCGCACATGCAAAGCTGGATTGAACAGCGTGCTGCACTTGGCCTGACAGATCGCCAGGTCACCGGCTTTACTGCGGAGCGCGGCGAACCGCTTTAGCTATTCCGCCGGTTGCAGCACCGGGCGGCGCGCGCGCAGGGCCTGCCCGGCGCGGTGGAACAGCCGCGTGATCAGGCCCTGCTGCGCCATCCAATCGGCATAGGCGCGGTACCGCGGATCTTCAGCCAGCAGGTGCGCATCTTCCGTCTTGGCGCGCCAGAGATAGATCGCGCTGACGCAGCCCAGCAGGAAAGTGTTGCGGACCATGTCGGTCAACGAATGGCTGACCACCAAAAACGGCAGCGATTCCAGCCACCAGAAGGTGTTCTTGGCCAGATAGGCCGGGTGCTTGGTAAAGCGGTATGGCCCGTTGGTCAGGACGCCGCGATAGGTCAGGTTCGAGAAGCGTAGGCCGAAGGCAACTGTGGCCCAGGCGTAGATCGCGGTGAGCACGACCAGCAATGCGGCCCATGCCCACAGCAGCCCATTATGCCCAGCCAGCCAGAACCCCCACCCGGCGGTATTGGTCTGATAGAACAAGGGCCCGCCGTTTTGCATCAGCTGGAACGGCGGATAGCAAACCAGCGCTGCCAGCCAGCCCGCAAGGAACGGGTTGGCGCTGCGGATCTGGGCATCAAGCGGCTTCAGCGTCAGGATATAGCCGACCGTGCCGATCTGTGCGTCGATCACAAACATGGCCGTTGTCAGCATGCCAGCCAGCCGGACCGGATCGGTAAGCGTTGGCATCCAGTCATTCTCAACCAGCACGGCAAAGCCGCCGGGGACGATCGAGATCATGAAAGCCGTGAAGAAGCCCTTCACGGCCCAGGCACGGGCATGGCGCCAGACTTCGGCAGGATCGAACGGTTCGCGTCCGATCAGCAGTGCCCCGCAATGCCAGGCCGCATCGCGGGGTTCGATCAGCACGCGGTCCAGCCAGATGACATAGGGGATCGAAAGCAGGAACAGCGGCACCGCGACGGTTCCCAGCACCTCCATCGCCAGCAGGTAAGGACCATTCCAATACCACCGTGCGATGCAATAGAGCGCGCCAATCACCGCCCAGGTCGCCCAGAGGCCGGCCAGCTTGGTCACCGAGACATCGATGATCGCTGACACCGGGCGCGGCCTGCTCCAGTCGATCCCGGTGGAGGCGCGGCGGTGGACCTTGTCGCGAACCAGCGAAACCAGCACCATCGGTGCTGCTGCTGCGACCAGCCCGGTCAGGGCCGCATAGGGACCAGACAGCCGCCCGGCCGGCGCGCCACCGCGGAATTGTGCCGTGATCTCTGGCCAGAAATGGCAAATCAGGACCCACACCATCAGCCCGGCGACGCCCCACAGCCCAACGGCAGCAGAAACGTCGCTCGCCGGTGGCTGCGGACGGGTGGGAAAATTTGCGCGCATCCCCTTCGCCGTAGCGGCGAAGGGTTAAGTTGCGGTAACGTCAGCGGAAAGCGCTGACCTTGCCGCTGTCATCCAGAATGTAGAGTGTGCCACCGGCCACGATTGGTGCAAGCGTCACTGGCTTCTTCAGATCGGCAAACGAGACGGGCGCCCCGTCCTCAATCCCCGCCGAATAGACCTGGCCGATCGAATTTGCGAACCACAGGCGATTGCCGGCCAGCACCGGCCCGGTCCAGAAGATCGGGTTCTTCTTCTTTTCCTCGTTCTCGTAGCGCGCCAACTGGGTCAGCCACCGAACCTTGCCGGTTGCGCGCTGGATGCACAGCAGCTTGCCGTCGTCAGTCAACGTGAAGATCCAGTCCCCGGCGATTGCAGGGGTGGAAATGCCGGCAAGGTTCAGTTCCCAGATGCGCTGCCCGGTAACCAGTTCATAGGCGGCCATGCGCCCGCCCTGGCCCAGCGCGAATACACGCCCACGATCAATGATCGGGTCTGCATCGATATCGGTCAGCACACCCACGGTGGTGGAAAGCGAAGTGCGGGCCAGCGCGTCCGACCACAGCTGGCGGCCATTTTCATAACGATAGGCCACAAGTTCGCCGGTGCTGAAGCCAGCAACAATCGTACCTTGCCCGGCTGCCGGGGCAGCCACCCCGAATACGCCGGTCTGGCCGCTGGATGCGGCCTCATTCCACAGCGATGCGCCATCCGCGGCATTCAACGAATAGACCTGGTTATCCATGGTCATCACGAAGACCGAATTGAAGGCGATGGTTGGGGATCCGCGCAGTGGGCCAGCCGGCTTGACCTTCCAAGCGATCGAACCATCCTTGGCATCGAGCGCAGCGACTTCCCCCAGCCCGGTCGTGATGTAGACCCGCCCATCGGCATAGCTGGCTCCGCCACCGTAAATCGAGGATTGACCATCGCCCTTGATCGAGAAGGCCGTGCTCCAGCGGCGCTGCCCGGTCTGCGCGTCGAAGGCGTGGACCGTGCCTGCGGTATCCATCACAAACAACTGGCCGCCGCCGACAACCGGCGAGGCCGCAAGCCGCTGCTTATTGTCCGAACCGGCAACCTGTGCGGACCACGAACGGCCTGGATTGGCGGCAAGTTCCAAATTGCCATAGGACTTGCTGGCCGTGCCGCCGGCCTGAGGCCAGTCAGGATTGGCGGCAGCCGGAGGGACAATCACAGAAACATTGGCCAGCAAGGGATCCACTTTCGCCCCGGTATCAACCCGCGAAAGGATCGGAATGCGATTACCCAGTGTCGGGGTCTTCGGCTTGTCCTTGCCCCCAAAGACCCCACACCCGGCAAGCGAGACAGCCAGCACCAACGCCAGCGAAGCAGCTAGTCTGCGAGAGACCGGGCGGCGCGAAATCGGTGTGGCTTGCATGAGCTATCCTTGACTGAACTTATTGCTGCGCGGCGGCGGGTGCCGCAACGTCTTCGGTCCCGGCATCATAGCCGAGCTGACCGGCCACCTGCCGCATCCGCGTACGGAGCGTCGTGGGAACTTCGGTATTCTTGCCAATTGCGGCGAACAGGGGGCCGGCCTGATCCGGCTTGCCCAGCTTGAGGTAAGCCATGCCAACCAGCTCGCCCGCACTGCCAAACCAGGCATTACCCGGCACGGCCAGCGGCTTCAGGCGATCAATCACCTGCTGCGGCTGCATGGCTTCGAAACGCAGCGAGACTTCGCGGATCGTGGCCAGATCACGATAGGCCTGCGGAGCGGCTTCATCGGCGGCAATAGCCGCGAATGCCTTGGCGCCATCCTCGGCCTTGCCCTGCTGAACAAGGATCGCGGCGCGAGTCATAGCAGCGGCCGCCTTGCTGCCATCACTGCCATCCTTGGTCAGCGACTCAAGGTCGGCCAAGGCGGCGGCAGCATTGCCGGCCTCCAGCTTATCCAGCGCGATAGTGGCCTGCTCGCTGCGTTCGCCGGCTGCTTGCTTGGTGGAATTGTCCCACCAAAGGTAGCCGGCCAGCATCACCAGACCAGCGGCGATCGCCCCTCCAATCGGCTTGCCATAGCGGCTGAGGATCGACTTGAGTTCCGCCTCACGCAGCGCGTCATCAACCTCGCGAAGGAACACGTCCTGCTGCGCCGCGGCCTGCTCGTCGGCCTTGGACTGCGAATTCGGGCGATCAGACGGGGGCAGGGCCAAGGCAGTTACTTTCACTTGGAAATTGGTTCAAAAAGTTGGTCGCTGTTTAGCTGATGAGCAGGCCTTTTCAACGCCCCTTCTCTGCCCTGTCCCCCGTGAAGCACGGGTGAACGACATTTCAGGGAAAGCTGGTCCGCCCCAAGGCCCCCGCATAGAGGTTACGATAAGCCGAAATCATGCGCGCCTCATCATATTCCTGCTCGGCTCGGGCGCGGTTTGCTGCCCCCACCGATGCCCGCAATCCGGCATCTTCAGCCAGTGCGGCCAAGACCTGCGACAGCGCAACCTCATCTCCGGGTGGTGTCAGGAACTGACGGTTTTCGCCCGCCACCATCGCTTCGATATCGCCGACCCGCGGCGCGGCGATTGCGAGACCGCTCGCCATGGCCTCCACCGCTGAGATCGGAAACTGTTCACTATCGGACGAGAGTGCGAACAGGTCGAACAGACCCATTACTTCGGCCGGGCGTGCAACATGGCCGGGCAAGTGGACACGATGACCGATACCCAGCCGAACGGCCTCGGCGCGGATCGCATCGCGCTCTGGCCCATCGCCCAGGATCACCAGTTGCCAGTGATCCGGCAGCGGCGCAAAGGCACGAACCAGCCGCGGGAGGTTCTTGACCGGACGCAGCCCGGCAAGGGTGCCAAGCCACAACTCGCCCTCGTGCTTGATCAGCCGCGGCAGGACATCGGGCTTGGGCTTGCGCCCATAGGCAAAGACCGGGATGCCATTGGGAATGCGGCGCACCATGGCCGCAGGCTGCTTCCAGGCAGTGCGGGCAATATGTTCCAGCCGCTGGGACGGCACGACCAGCTTCTGGGCGCGAAACAGGGCGACGCGGCGATAGACATTGCGCC
>JACCDN010261433.1_pt1 | contig 10399 bp, 14 predicted proteins | sample 7441691 | NCBI WGS metagenome assembly JACCDN01 (sample SAMN15323439, study PRJNA562643) | freshwater metagenome | isolation source: river surface water | place: USA:Blue River Watershed | collected 2017-08-16
ATCCATGAGTAGATGATTGAACCATCTTTTGTTTCTGTTCGTTTTGTTTCTGCCATATATTATTTTATTAAAGATTCTGCAACATAAATTCCATGAGCACCACTAACTGTAATACCACGAGCTGATAAAGCATCACCTACAAAGTGTACATTTGGATAATCATTTAATGATAAATCTGTGTAGTTAACTAATGGTTCAGGTGATAAGTACTTTACTTCAGGAATATACATTCCCCAATCATCACCAAATTCAAATACTTTATTCATATCATCAATAAAGTTTAAAACATAATCAGCATATTCACCAAAGGCACTTTTAAATATTTTTAAATCTCTGATGATATATGTTTTAACAGGAGTTCCTTCAGATGTAAATGAAGGCATTCTTTTAAGTGAATAAAACGTTCCAAATTTATCACTTACAGGTTCTGTTTTACCTTCAGAAAAATGCATAGTAAGCATTTGACATGCTTCTACTACTTTTCTACTCCATTCAAATGGATTTTCAATACCTTTAATTTCCATTAAGATACCAAAGTTAGTCATATCATTTTTAAATTCATCACCTTTTTTAGCATGACCATTGTAGCTATAAGCGCCATATGTTTCTTCTACTGCTACATAAGCTGCATTATTATTAGTACAGAATGAACGTAAACTAACGTTATCATTTGGTTTTTGATATAATTTAAAATCATAAGCAACATCAATTAATTTTTGGAAATAAAATTGTGGTGCTTCAAATCTAACACCAATTTGTACTGCTTTAGCTTCAGTTGGAAACTGATATTGTTCTGATAATGATTGAGCAAAATCAATACCTGATTTACCTACTGCAAATATAAGTTCGTCATAAGCATTTAATGCTGTGAATGTATCTTCACCTTGCTTATAATTAAGTGTTTTACTATTAAAGTCAATACTAGTAACTTCAACATTCCAACTAAAGTTAACACCTTTATCTAACAAATATTGATACCAATTTTTAGCAATCTCATGTAAGAAATTAGATCCAATATGCCATACAAGCGACATACGTAAGTCGAAATATGGTTTGATAAATTCAGGTTCTTCTTTAGGATCAGAACATGATATAGCATCAGGTTGAGGGTGAAAACGAGTAAAATTAGCTACTACTTCATTCATCAAATCCATAGCTTTTTCTTCACCACAATACTTAGACAATTGTCCACCTTGTACTGTTGATACTACTAATTTACCATCTGACCAACCACCAGCACCTAACATACCAGTCATTACCTCTTCAGGTAAACGGTTGATTGGGTCGTTACCCTTATCTAAAATAGTGATTAATTCACCAGGGTAACCATTATCTACTAATTTGGTAGCGGCGTTAATACCTGCTACTCCTGCTCCAACGATTAAAATTTTCTTTTCCATAATTTAAATTAAACATGTAAATATAATAAAAAACTTTGACTTTTCCAAATGTAAGGTGGCCCACCTTTTGGGTGCGCCACAGCTGCATAATATTGTTTGAATCGACAGGCTATGAATCTGTCTATATGTTATTTAAAGAAAGACTTAATATTTGCTAATTCAATCATTCTTTTTACTTCATCCATTTGTTGATCTTCACTATTACCTGCTACAAGTGAATCGTAATCATTCATTGTTAATGTTCTTCCAGTTTCACTTAATGAAATTGCTTTTTCAGCTACGTTATGTAAATCCATATCGGTTTTAGCGTCTTCACGAGCGTATTCTAATAAACGAATAAACAATGGAATGTCTAATGTTACTTTGTCTGATGGGTTAAATGTTGCCATATTTTTATTTTAATAAGATATTCTAGGTATTTTGTCTGATGCCTTTTTTGCAAATAAAGTGTCATCATAAATTTTATTTACATAATCTTCATACCCTTTAATATAAATGTAATCATTTGTACCTGGATTGAAGAATAATAAATCTTGATCTTTTAAATACTCATTAGCAATACCTGCTGCTATTTTTTTATTGAATGCAGAAGAGTTTGCAAAATCTTTTTCTTCAACTTTAATATTTGCTGATGGGTATAAATCTTTAAGTAGATTATTTACTATATTAATAAATTCTCCTTTATCAGAACCTCCATAAGCTGACTGAATGTTTTCAACCCATGTTTTTCCTTTCATAGAAGGACCATATAATTCAACTAACTTTTTAAAGTTAGGATTATTCATTATTTCTGCTTTACTACCTACACTAATATCAGTATTCATCACTTTAGCACCACTACCTTTTATTTCAATTAAATTTCCATCAGAAACTACATCACCCTTATTGCTTTTATAAGTATTTTTTAAAAAAACACATAAAGCTACTTCACCCATACCTAATGAAGGTTGAGCTGATCCTTTAATAGCAATAATTTTATCAATAAATTCTTTTGGAAAATTAGTAGGAGCAAATAAAGTATCTAAATTATCATTTTCTATTAAATCATCATATCCTACAGTAGGATTTTCTAAATAAGATTTTAATTCTTCTAACAAATCAAATTGTTTGCTATCAGCAATAAAAATTATTTGTTCAATAATATCTTTACGTGATGTACCAAATCTAGCTTGTAATAATTTAGTTACTTGTTGTTCTAAACTTTCATTATTGTTAGTATCACCTACTCTTTTAAGATATTTTAATATTTTAGTTTTAGTGTTATCATCACTTCCTATTAAAGCATTTAAAATATCATCATCAATATCTTCTTCTAATATTTCTTGTAATATTTTTACTTTTTTAGAATCATTTAAATTAACAACACCATCATGGCATCGAAATGACCACTCATTTAATATTTTATCTATAACTGTCATTATACTGCTGGGGTTTCTTCTGGTGCAGGAGTTTCTTCAGGAGCTGGAGTTTCAGCAGGTGCTTCTTCACCTCCTGCTGCTGCTAAATCAGCTGCTAATTCAGCACCTTTAGCTGTTTCTTCAGGTGATGGAGCAGGAGTTGAGCTACTACCACCTCCAGTTTCTGCTGGTGGTGCTGCTGGAGCTGCTTCTTCACCTTCTTTAATTGATGGTGATAAATCTAATAAGTCAGCAATAGCTTGAGATGCTCTTTCAGATTCACCTAAATTTAATAAATAATATTTTTTACCAGCAATTTTTGCTTGGTAAGTATCTTTTTTAAGATAAGTAATATTAAAATCGTATCCGTTTATTAATGTAACCTTAAATGTTGTTGGTTTTGGAGCTACTAAATCAACAGCAGTAACAAAACGTCCAAATGATGGAGACATCAATTCCTCTATAGACTTTTTTAAACCAGGAAAGCGATATATTAGATACATCGCCTTTTCTGCTTTCTTTTGTCTAGCCTCTTGTTCTTGAATAGCCTTTTTAATTGCTACACGAACATATTTTTCTAATAATAATTTTTTATCCATTGTTGTTTAGTTCGTGAAAACCTTGAGCTGCTTGCTCAATATAGTTTTCTGCTTTAGCTATGTGATCTTGAATCCAACCTGGAATATTACGTTCTGTATTTCCTAATTTTTGTCTTAATTCAACAATTGCTTCTGCAATAGCTTCTAAACTAGAAACAGCCATTGCTACTTCGTGATCATCACCTTCTTTAATATTTTTAGCAATAGCTTTACGACGATTAGATAAGTATTTATCTGTCTTATCTACTTTACCATCGTTATTAATATCGTCATCTTCTTTACCTACTGGATCTAATGCTTCAGCTTTTGAAGCAGCAATAGCATAAAGAGCAGGGTCGTCTTTTTTAAACTTCCCTGTTTTCTTTAATGCTTTAACTATTTTTTCTTCTTTAGCAGATAGATCGCGTTCAGATAATAAATCGGATAATTTAATCATTATAATTATTTTTTATCGTCAGCTTTTTCAGCTTCTTTTTCTTCTTTTGGTTCTTCTTTCTTGTCGTCTTTTTTGTCAGCTTTCTTAGCGTCTTTTTTCTCTTTTTTAGCTTTAGGAGCTTTTTCGATAAGACCCATCATTTCTTTAACTTTTTCAGTTTCAGATTTGATTTTACCATCAACTTCGTTGATTTGGTTGTCTAACATTTCAGACAATTTAGCATGAGCAGCTTTGATCTTTTCTAATTCGTTTACGAACTTTTGCATATGAGCATATTCCGCTACGAATTGTTGATCGCCACCTTCAGCGATTTGTAATTGGCCTAAAGATTCTTTCATTTTCTTTAAACCTTCCATTTCTTTCTTAAGGTGCACTAATTTACCGCCAGATTTTGGTAAACCACCTTCAGCTTTAGCTTCCGCTATTACTTGGCGAATAACTTCGCGTACTTCTGATAATTTCATTTTATTGTTGTTTATGTGTATAAATATGTTAATTTACATGTTTCCTATTACTAATAACACTTCGCATTCATATGTACCATCTGGTTTTTGATAGTATTTAACTGCTTTTTCTTCAATACCTGCTGTGATTTGTTGTTGTCCAATCTTTTGTAATAAATCTTTAGTAGCATTTACTTTAGCAATTTTATATGCGGTTGCTTCGTTTGGTGATTGAGCATAACCATACCCAGCACCTTTATAATCTTTAAATTTAGCTAATACTAGTGGTGCGTCTTTCTGTACCTTTATAGTATCAACTTTTACAGTTGGTTGTAATTTCTTTAAAAAATTACCCACTTTACCTACAATTGGATTTTGTGCTTGAGCAGGATTACCAGCAAATAATGCTGCTGCTAATGCTAATCCAGTTATTGCTTTACTAAACATACCTTCATCTAAATCTTCTAAACCAGTATCATCTTTACTTAAATCTTTAGCTATGTCCTTCATTGTATCAACGGCCCACTTCTTTTGTAATGGTTTTAATTCATCATTAATTGCATTTTCAATAAATGGGAAGAATTCAGCGTCTGGTGTTTTATATAACTCAGCAAAGAATAATTCACGAACACGAGGATCGTCAATATTGCTTTCATTATATATTTTACTTATAGCATCATAAATAAATTTACCATATTGTAAATCACGAGGTTCATTTGATAATTTATCTACAGCACCTACAATAGCTTGGTTTTTTTCTTTATCAGCACCAAATCCTTCAGTACCAACAATTTCGTACAATCCTTTTACAATCTCATGTACTAACATTGGGAAACATATAGCTTTAGCTTTAATAACAAATTGCTCATTTTCTTCATCATATTCCATTTCACTTTCACCACCTTGCATTTTTTGACCTTGTGCTAAAGCAGCTAACATCATTGCAATTGCATCTTCATTATCGTAAATACCAAATGCTAACTTTAATATTTCGTTATATTTGTTTACTAATTCAGGATTAATATCGTCTATATATTCTTTAAATAGTAAAAATCCAAAAGCACCTCTAATAGAAGCACCTTGAGTAATACCATTAATAATACGGCGTTTAGCTTTTAATTTTTCAGGATCGTCTTCACCAAAATCAGGTAATGATGGGTCTTCTGAAGGTGGTGGGTTAGGAATATCTAAATCATTTATATTAACTATTTTAGCATCAATTTTGATGTTTGCATAGTCAATAATAGGATAAGCATCAGTCACCATTTGTGCTGCTACCATCTCTAATTCATCACGATATCCATCTTCTGCTTGTACAATTTCATTTAATACAGTTTGAGATTGTCTCAATACAGTCATTAAATCTTTACTACCAAGCATTGAACGTAAAGATTCACCTGACTTTTGCTTTAATAAAGCAAGCGTCTTAGGTGAAAATATCTTTTCGTATTCTACTTCTGTAATATTAGCCATTATTTTTTAGCTTTAAATCTTGCTACAATTTTATTTAACATTTCTTCTTCGTTCATTGCCTTTGGATTAGGCTTAACATCAGGATTTCCTAATGGACGACGAGGTTTTGGTTTACCTGGAGCTGTAGTTGGAGGAGCAGTAGTTGGTTTAGTTTCTGTTTCAGCTTCAGCTAATACTTCCTTAACTAATTTGCGTAATAAATCTATATTCATCTTTATTTATTTAAATGTTTTTTTAATAAGTTTTTAACTTCATCTTTATGTTCAGGATAGTTAGCTAAATACTCATTCATAATATATGAACGGTGTTCTGCCAGTCCACGTTGTGTTAATGCTTGTACTAAATCAGATGGTGAACTTAAAGCTATAGCATTATTACCACCTTCATTACCTAATAATAAATAGTTACTATTTCCTGGTTGTACATTAATAGATGCTATAATTTGTTGGTTTGCTAATCTAATAATATAAATTTTACTACTACCTATTGATATTACTCTACCTACTTGTCCTCTATTACCTAACATATTATTACGACGAGCAGCACCTCTATCACCTTGTGGAGCAACACGTGTAGCATTATTAACATTTAATTTTCTAATAATACTTCTTGGTAAACGTAAGAATGCTGTATCCAAACCACTCATTTCCATTTCTGAACGGATGTTAATATCACCTGCTGCTGCTGGAGCTGCTGCAGGGCGAGGAGCATTTGGTTGACCTGCTGGTCTACCTCTTCTACCTGTTGCTGCTTGAGCCACTGCTGCTGGAGCTGCAGTACCTAACATTCTAGCTGCTGTTGCTGCTGGGATATTAGCTTGAACTAATTTACCTGTAGCATCAGAAACACCATAACTATTTCTTGGACTGTTTTGATTAACAATATATGGTTTATCTTGATATATTACTGGTTTAAAGTTGCTGTTTGTTCCTAATGGTGGTTCTGCTTGTATAATAGCTTTAACTACACCCTGAGGTCTATAAGTACTTCTAACAGCTGCCTTTAATCTATCAACTAATTCTTCCCCTGTAAATACTTTACCTTGTTGTCTTAAATAAGCAAATATTGATCTATATACTTCAGGATCATTACTAAAACTACCTCTTCCAGCTGTTCTTCTCCAATCTCCATCATCTCCATACCATGCTGAAATTTGGAATGAGCCAGTACCACGTTCAATGCTTTGAACTACAATTGGATGTTCTTCACTTTGAGTAGTTAATACTACACTAGGAACATTATTATATTCAATAATTCTCTTATCTAATGGAGTAGCTCTTAATATTGATAAGAAAGCATCTTTATCTACACTTTCAGGGATTCTAGTTCTATCATTAATTAATGCAAGAGCATTTTGTTGGAATCCTTCATTATCTTTTTGTTCTGCAAATACTGCTTGGACTTCTTCATTATCAAATGGTATTTGTTCAATTTTACCATCTTCCATTTTATATGAAGCAAATGAATTAGAATCAATTATAATATTATCTTTTACAATAATAGCTGAATTAGAATCTGTTTTTGCTTGTTCTAACACTTTATCTAATACATCTTTATCAATAACTTCGTCTTGTACTAATTTAATTAAATTTCGTACTGGTATTTTATCTAAATCAGGGTAATCAAGTAAATATTTTGATGTACGTTTATTTAATTTGATATTAGGAAAATCATCTTCTGCTTGATACAATCCAACACTTATGTTATCACCTAATTTTAAGTTTACAATAGTAGAACCATCTTTAGTAACATATAATCTTTCACTTTGTCCTAAATCCCATTTATTTAAAACTGTTAATAATTTTTTAACATCGAATGGAAGTAAATCTGTTTTAAGAAGTTTAATTGGTATTGTTCCTCTAAGATTAGATGTAATTGATCTTCTATCTTGATTTGAAAATTTATCTAGATTTTGTAACAACACCATAGAATCAATAATACCAGGTGTAATTGCTATAAATTCTGCAATTTGTGGATATTTTGGAAGATAATTAGAAACAAAATCTTTATTCTCTATATCATCAAATAAATTTCTTGATCTTTGTCCTCTAATTACTAAATATTGTTTTTTAGTTTCAAAAGGTAATTTAGTCCATTCTCTGATAGAAATAGGACTACGTTCATAAACATTTGATGCTTTTTCAGAACTAGATAAAGGAATATATCTTAAAATACTTCTTAAATTAGGAATATCTTTTAACCAAGGAACTTTATTAGTTAATTGATCAAATGACATTTCTTCAGATTCGTATGGACTATTTGATCTATCAGTATAAACGTATGTTCTAGCATCACTACGATTGTCTCTAACCTGAATAGCAACAAAGCTATTTTTATCAGATTGAGATATATTGTTATTTTTAGCTAAATAAAATGTTGGATATCCTTTACTTGAATCATATCTATAAGAACCAAATGAACCTCTAGTAATACACCATTTTTCACCAGCACCATATCTAATACAGTTACCTTCTTTAGAACCATTCCAAATAGTAATACCGTTTTCTTGGTAAACTACATCTGGTGTTTGGTCTTCTTCTTCACCAGGAGCTTCAGCACCTTTAGATGATGTAACTAATCTTATTAATTGTCCTAAAGAATATTTACGTAAATCTTTTTCTTGTACTTTAGGTGAATTTTTTAAAGCATCAAAACGTGTAATGTAAGCTTTTAATTGATCATCAGTAATATTAATGTTTAAATCATCAGCTTCTTCTTTGAATTGAGCCATTAATTTGTTCATTTCTCCTTGAGAATATTCATTCAAAGGAAATAAATTATGAACTATGTGTAATATAAATTTATCTATTGCTCTCATTACTTATTAAACTTTACTTTTGCTTTTGGTGTGTTAGGTACAAATTGTTTACCCTTTTTAGAGCCAGCTACTTTTTTACGAGCTGTAGCAGCACGTTCAGCTTTAGTTAAACGATTTGCTTTAGCACGAGGTAGACAACGAGTTGTTGCTTTACCTTTTTTCATTGTACCACAAGGACCTGTTATATTACCTGCTGTATCAATACGAACCCAATCTTCTTTTTTAAACCAATCACGAAGTGATTCATGTAAATCTAAATCATCTTCTTCCATTAACCCCTTACATACTTTAACAGCACGACCAGAAAGGTAAGCTGAAGGTTTTTCACCAGCAGCTCTACGGCGATTATAATAAGCTTTACCTTTAGGGCATAGCTTTTTTTCCATTAAAGCATCAAGTGCTATTTCAGTTAATTTAATCATTTACCATGCTTTACAAGACCAATAGTTAGCTTTCCAACGTGGTCCTGGGTTTTTACAATTATGTCTTTTACGATAAGCTGCACGACGTTTTGGGTTGTTAACTTTAATATGCATTCTTTTACCTTTAGCTGATTTACCACCAAAGCCAAAGTTAACTTTTACAACTTTACCCTTATTATTCTTAACGTATACTTTAAATTTCTTAATATCACCTCTCATTGGTTTACCCAATGTAACTTTACGACCACGATATTCAGCTTCTAATAAACAAGGACAATCAGCTTCAGCTAATACTTGTTTATACCCACGCATGAATTCAATAAATTCCCTAAGGTCTTGTTCATTTTCAACGTCGTATTCGTCAATTTCTTCTGTAATTAAATCTGTTAATTTTATCATAATTTATTTATTTTGGAAGCCACCAATTACAACAGTATTCGTCAGCAGGGTAAGGTATTTCAGCTTTACCATCATGCCAAGTCAACCAATATTTACTATTACATTTATTACCTTCAGCAACCCAGAATTTACAGTTAGCACACATTGAACCACCTTTAGTCACACGCATTCCTGGTTGGTGGTCTGCTGGGTACTCAGCTGGTCCTTCGTTTAGTATTAATTCTGATAGTTTAATCATTACATATTATTTTTTAAATCAGATCCATTAGCTGACATTATTGGGCTATCATCACCACCAAACACACCTGGTGTATATTGGTCAAATTGGTTTTTATCATTTGCGAAAGCAGTGTGTTTCATTATTTCACCTATTCTTTCACTAATATCTTTACGATCATTAGATTTTAAAGCAAAGGCAGCATGTTTAATAATCAATTTTAAATGATCATTAAGATGCATGTCTACATCTGTTATTTCACCTTCGTTTAATATATCTAATAATTTTATCATATACTACCAGTACGTCTTTCAGTTAGATACTTAATTTCAGTTCTTAATTGTGCTACCTCAGCTACTAATTCAAGTATTTGAGCACGCATTTCGTCTTTTTCTTTAGATGATTGTGATAGTAATGCTTCTAATTTAGCAATACGGTCTTTACAATCGTGGCGAATAAATTCTTCGTCACGTTCTTTACGCATTGAGCGTTTTTCATAAAATCTAAATGCTGATGTACCACCAAGAACTGTAATAGCGGTAATTAATACTGACCAGACGTTATCCATGAGAAAAGTTGCGTTTACCTATAAATATTAAGAACCTACTATATCTTTTAGGCTTTGTATGTATTCTTGTAGATCTTTGATCATTTGTGTAGTATCTAAATTACCACCACGCCATTCTTCAATGTCACCCGCTTCAGTAACAAATGATTCTTTACTTGGTCCTAATGCTAATTCTAATAATAATGCTTCTAATTCTTTAATATGAGTTCTAATTCCAGAATGAACCA
>JACCDN010304338.1_pt1 | contig 10395 bp, 9 predicted proteins | sample 7441691 | NCBI WGS metagenome assembly JACCDN01 (sample SAMN15323439, study PRJNA562643) | freshwater metagenome | isolation source: river surface water | place: USA:Blue River Watershed | collected 2017-08-16
AAGTTCTTCACCTCTGTCGTCAAGTCGCTAGTCGAGGCATAAGCATGAGCATTCACGTTGACACCACCAAAGAAGCCAAAGCGACGCCAGACAAAGCGCAACCCTGGAAGGAACTCGGCCTAAAAGAGGACGAATACCAGGAGATCAAAAACATCCTCGGTCGCCGCCCGACCTCTGGCGAGCTCGCCATGTATTCGGTGATGTGGTCCGAGCACTGCAGCTACAAGTCGTCCAAGATCTACCTCCGCCAGTTCGGCGAAAAGGTCACCGACGAAATGAAGAAGCACCTCATGGTCGGCATGGGCGAAAACGCCGGTGTCGTTGACATCGGTGAGGGCTGGGCCGTCACGTTCAAGGTCGAAAGCCACAACCACCCGAGCTACATCGAGCCGTTCCAGGGTGCCGCAACCGGCATCGGCGGCATCGTCCGCGACATCCTCAGCATGGGCGCGCGCCCGATCGCCGTAATGGATCAGTTGCGATTCGGTGACGTCAGCAACCCCGACACCCGTCGCGTCGTCGATGGCGTCGTCGCCGGCATCAGCTTCTACGGCAACTGCCTAGGCCTCCCAAACATCGGTGGCGAAACCGTGTTCGACAAGGTTTACCAGGGCAACCCTCTGGTCAACGCGCTCAGCATCGGTGCCTTGCGCCACGAAGACCTTCACCTCGCGAGCGCCAACAACCCCGGCGACCAGGTGATCCTGTTTGGTGCACGAACCGGTGCCGACGGTATCGGTGGAGTGAGCGTCCTAGCCTCCGAAACCTTCGACTCAACCGGCCCGACCAAGCGTCCGGCGGTTCAGGTCGGCGACCCGTTCGCCGAGAAGGTGCTTATCGAGTGCTGCCTCGAGCTCTACAAAGCCGGAGTCGTTAGCGGAATCCAAGACCTCGGCGGTGCCGGGCTCAGCTGCGCAACCTCCGAGCTCGCCTCAAACGGCAACGCCGGCATGAGAATCCAGCTCAAGAACGTGCTGCTGCGCGACGACTCGCTCACCCCAGAAGAGATCCTGATGAGCGAAAGCCAAGAGCGCATGATGGCCGTTGTGCCAAAGAAGGACCTCAAGGCCTTCGAAGCAATCGTCAACAAGTGGGAAGTCGAGTACTCGGTGCTCGGCGAAGTAATCAAAGAACCACGCCTCTACATCAACTGGGGCGACGAAGAAATCGTCAATGTGCCACCGCGCTCGGTTGCCCATGACGGCCCGGTTTACGACCGCCCTGTCAAGAAGCCGAGCTACCAAGACAAGCTGAACAAAGAAACCAGCAAGGGCCTCCCCCGCGCAACCGACTCGGGCGACCTCGCCACCCAGTTCGTCGAAATCATCACCAGCCCAAACCAAGCATCGAAGAGCTGGATCACCGACCAGTACGACCACTACGTCGGCGGCAACACAGCACTCGCAATGCCAGACGACTCGGGCATGATTCGCGTCAGCGAAGAAACCGGCCTGGGCGTTGCCCTAGCCACCGACGCCAACGGTCGCTACGGCTACCTAAACCCCTACGAAGGCGCCAAACTCGCCCTTGCCGAAGCATATAGAAATGTCGCGGCGAGCGGAGCGAAGCCCCTCGCCGTCACCAACTGCCTCAACTTCGGCTCCCCCGAAAACCCCGAGGTTATGTGGCAGTTCAAAGAAGCAACCGCTGGTCTCGCCGACGGCTGCCTCGAACTAGGAATCCCCGTCACCGGCGGCAACGTCTCCTTCTATAACCAGACCGGCGACGTTGCCATTCACCCGACCCCGGTTGTCGGCGTCCTCGGTGTTATCGACGATGTCGCAAGACGCATCCCGTCTGGCTGGCAAGACGAAGGCCATAACATCTACCTCCTCGGTGAAACCAAAGACGAGCTCGACGGCTCCGTCTGGGCCGGTGTGATCCACGACCACCTCGGCGGCAACCCCCCAGCCCTCAACCTCGAAACCGAGAAGAAGCTCGCCCAAGCCCTGAACGCAGCCAGCGAACAAGGGCTCCTCGCCTCCGCCCACGACCTCTCCGAAGGTGGCCTCGCCCAAGCAGTAGCCGAAAGCTGCTTCCGATTCGGCGTTGGCGCAAGAATCTTCCTCGACGAACTCAAAGCCGATTACAACATCGACGACACCGCCGCCCTCTTCTCAGAGAGCACCAGCCGAGTCCTCGTCTCAGTAGGCCGTGAAGACGACGTCAAGTTCGTAGGCCTCTGCGAAGCGAGAGGAATCCCCGTCCACCGCATCGGAGTCACCGACGGCACCAACCTAGAGATCCAAGGCATCGCCAACTGGGAGCTAGCCGACCTGGCAAAGGCTCACCAGGCGACTTTGCCTGAGCTTTTCGCTTAGTAATCGGTCGAACCTATAACCAGGGATTCAATTCAAATGCGTACGATACGTCAAACTCTTGGGGACTACGGAGAAAGATACGTCGCAGATCACTTCTCGTGCTATGTCTGCAATGCTAAGAATTCGTATGAGTTGCTTCCCGTGAATTCAACAAGCGCGGACTTGAAGTGTGTAGCGTGTCGAGCTCTAGCGCAGGTGAAGACAATTAGACGCAGTGCAGCTCGCGGCTTGCCACCTAAGGTCATTGGTTCTGCTTGGAACCCCCAAAAACTGTTGATCGAAAAAGGTTGCTTCGTGTGCCTATATTTCGTGGTTACCGACATGTCAGACCAACCAGCCGTTTACATCTGCCGCCCCGAATACCAGTCGGCAGAAATGTTTTTGCCGAGGAAACCGTTGAGCGACAAGGCAAAAACGCCTGGCTGGATCGGCTATATGATCGTGATTGGGAATGCATTAGAGCAACCGGCGCTTCTAACGCGAGATGAAATTATGGTTTTGCGTCAAGAATAAATGGCCAAAGGTCGTATTTTGCATCGTATTTCTCCTTAAGAAATCGCAACCCAGCCTCTGCTAATTCCACCATTTTGTGGTGCATGTGCTTCTCATCATCCGTGCCGTAACCCATCAGCTCCAGGAAGCTCTTCATTCGTTCATCGCAAACCGCAGGAGTCTGCCATTTGTTTCTCTTCGGCCCAGTTCGCGTTACAGTCTCAAGGCCCTGAGCGACAGCGACCGCAACAGCTGTTCGAAACGCATCTTTTTGAGTCGCAAAGTAGTAATCGAGCGTCTCAGGCTCAACGTCTACGTCAGCATCAGATGTCAAATCATCACCTTTTGCTCGAGAAATTTCCGAAAGGAAACTGTCAATATCGGCAGAAATCGCAATTTGATCTAGTCCTTGGACTTCTCTACTCATTATCTACTCCGTCGCTAAATACAACTATTTCTGATTCGTCTGCGTCCACGCGTCGAATGTCGTAATGTCTTTCGAGATTTTCACCAATGGACGATATATGCTCTCGAGGGACGACCCAGGCGCTCCCGTTCTTGCGGGGGATAACAAATAGTGCGAGCGGCATGCCTGATTCACCCGCCCAAGCAAACAGCGCATCTTGACGGAGTTCATCAAGGCTACTTTCGGGACTGTCCATAAAAATGAATGGCTCAACCATGGCGACCTTTAACATTGCCTGCACTAAAGCAATGGCCAAACCCTTACGATGACCGTGGTTCAAGCCCTCATCGCGTGCGTTATTTTTCAGAATTGGCACGAGTGTGAAGTCATCCCGCACTTGAATGCCGGCAAATTTCTCGGGTTCTGCTGAAAGCTGCACGAAAGCGGGGCTGGCATATTCTTCGACTCGCTCCCGGACCAATCCAACATATATGGACTCTCCGAATTCGAAGGACTGCTTCATTATTTGCAGCAGAGCCAAAGAGTTGCTTGTCTGCACATTTGGATTCAATTCATGGAATTGCTTTACGGCGTCATCGAGTTGCGCCTGAACGGTTTTCTTAAGTTGTGTTTCGTCACGATGACGATCACGGTTGACAGACGCATCTCGTCGGGCGCGGTTATATTTGTCCATGATTTCTTGGGCAGATGCTTCTGACCCGCTGAAACCTGTTCGACTGCCTTTTGCGAGTCGATAACGAGTTATAGCGGCTCTGTGGCTGGCTCGCCTGTCATTAAGGTCGGCAAGTAGCCCTTCAACTCTTGACTCTCGGTCCGCCTGGAAAGCGAGCGTATCCAAGTGCAAAAGAGTTGAAGCCATGTCGACGGGCGCCGAATCCTCCAAGTCGCTAAGCGACTCCTGCAACTTCGAAATTTTGCTTTCTAGATCCTCATCCGAAATACCATGGTTCTTTTTACACAGAGGACACTCGTCCGAAGTTTTCATGCGCTTGACATCTGAAATCTTGCCAAGAATTGCACTTACCTGGCGCTGAAAAATAGAGTGCGCCTCTTGAGAGGCCAAGGCAGTTGATTTTAGGTTTGTCAATGCCTTGAAACACGGGAGCCAAAAACTATCCGCTTGCAGCTCTACAAGCTTTTGTTGCAGGGAATTAATTTCCAAAGACAGTCGGTCGACTTCTGTCTTAGCGGCTCGTTCTTCCTCTAGTAACTTTCTAAAAGCGTCATAGGACTTGTTCTGCTCTTCAAGGTATTCGGCTTCTTGTTCCGCTTCGTTTCGTGCGATTCGGAATTTCTCAATATTTTTGTCGTGCTCTTCAATCGCAAGCTGATATTCGGCGATTTTATTTTGTAAAGAGGTTCGTTTGTTGGCATTTGCCTCAACCCCCCTCTGGGCTTTAATCTCAGTAAGCACACGAGACTTAATGGTCTCGACAGCTAATCGGATAACCGGCACTCCTAAGAGATTTTGGATCGCATTCTGAACATCTTCACGCTCTCCATCGGCCATACGTTCGAAAAGCTTTTGCGACTCTCCATCGTAGACAAAAAAGTCTTTGATTCGTTCCGGCAAGAATTCTTGAACGAGATCCTCAAATTCCTTTGAGGCTCGAACGTCACCATTTTTCTTTATGGAAACTGTTTCCTTAGGCGTATCTGACTCGCCGAACTGCAGACTTCGAGTTAGTTCATATTTGTCACCCTTAAAATCGAGATGTAGAGTTACGCTGACTTCAGCGTCGCGGGTCGACCCATGCTCGGCAACGTATTTTCGGTTCAATAGCTGTTTGCCCTTCAGGGTTGCGCTATCTTTTACAGCTACTCCATACAGGCACCACTTAATTCCAGTAAAGAGGCTGGATTTGCCGCGGCCATTTATTCCCTGAAAAAGTGCGATGCCTTTGTCCGACTCCACAACTTCGATGTCCAAGTTTCTGTAGGCCAAAAACTCCTTGGTCTGAATCCTTGTAACCCGCATTATTTTCCCCCCAGGGTGCTTGCGATGAACTTTTCCAAGGCCGTCCAGTCCTTTGAATCCCAAAAAACCAATAATGCAGCGTGAAATGCCCGGAAGTCATCTTCGGAGAGATTTAGCCCTTCAGAGGCGGAAAGTTCGCGGAACTTGCCAACTACAGAATTCACAAATATTTGACCAGCTTCGGCCACTTCACTAGATTTCATTTTCCCCATCCACAGCGAACTTATCCCAGTCGTCTATTTGAAGCTCCACTCTACTATTGATGGCAGTTTTGGCTAACATTCGTGCTCGCCGGATCTCGGATGCGTTGATTGCAAATCCGTCTTCGCCCAGGACAATGAAGTCGAAGACGACCGGTTGCTTGAATCCTTTAGGATTCTTTCGCAATACGCGCCCTAGCCGTTGAATGAACTGCCTTGGGTTTTGGGTTGACGCGACCAAAATGGCACCTTCGATTGAGGGAATGTCAATTCCTTCGTCTAGCATTTCAATCGCAAGCAAAACACCACCACTTTCAGAAAAGTGCCGGAGTGTTGCGTCTGGGTCTCCGTCCATTTCCTGGTGGAAAGTCATTGGAGACGCAGGGAGGCTGAGCCTTCGAATGGAATTGAGTTGTTTTTGATCGTTGCAGAATACTAGCCAAGAAAAAGCTTTTTTATAGTTGTCGAGAATAACCTCTGCGGTAGCGGCATCTTTATTAGCTGCACCCTTTAGAACGTCGGCACGCCAAATTCTCAAGTTGTTTAGGCGCTCTTCCTCAGAGGCGGACAGCCTCGACGATTTTTTCCTTGCAGACAACTGGGCAATTTCGGTAGACAACTCGGCGTATTTGGTTTCTTCACCTGGCGTTAGGCGGACGGGAATTGGGCTGTATGTGTAATGGACCAATGCGCCAATTTCCTGGGCTTGTTTGATGCCAATTTCAGGTTCCAAGTCAGCACCAAAGACTGACCTTATTTGTCTATTTTCATCCTCGTTGAACCGAGTAGGTGTGGCGCTCAAGCCAAGGACCGCCCCTGCGCTGAGCACTTCGAGAAAACTGAGCCTTGTTGTGGCACCCATGTTGTGCATCTCGTCCGCCACAACCATCAAATGTGAACCCCATTTGACGTTGTTATAAAACGCAGGGTTAGAAGCGGTCTGCATTACGGCAACCGTAATGCGGTTTTTCCCTGTTGCTTGTTTCTGCGTGAAACCAGCAATTGCAGGTGACCACTCCGATTTCCCTGACAGGCCGCCGGCCGGAAGGACTTCTACCTCACTGAACGCGCCAAACTTTAGGATCTCTTCCATCCACTGCTTTTGTAATCTGACACTTGGGACGAGAATAATGGCCGCAGAGCCATCGACGCCTTCAAACCATCTTCGGATTCCGTCGAGTGCAGTAATGGTTTTACCAGCGCCAGTCGCAAAGCTGATTACACCTTGATGCCCAGCTTTTATCCAGTTTTCCAGAGCCAGTTCTTGATATTCGCGAAGAGCAAAGGAGGGCTGCTTCTCCTTAGTTGATTTTTGGTACCAAGATCGAACTTTCTTTTTTATTTCCAAAAGAGATCGCCGATCGGTCTCACGACCAGTTATAAATTCGAGGCTCTCAGAAAAATCCTTTATTTCGAAACCAGGATATTCGTTTCTCCACATCGCCTCAAAGTCTGTGACTATTTCTTCGCAAAAATCTTCTCTGCCTTCCAGGAAGTCGGGGAAAACTTGGAATCGCTCGGAATTGTGACCGGGCCACCAAGCCGACAAGCTCTCGTTATTACTTCCCTGGAACGATACGCTATTCGTTCCATCGGAGAAAAATCCGATTTTCTGATGAAACAATGCATCACTATTTGCTTTAGGGATAGCCAAGCGAATTTCCATTTGGCCACTTCGAATCATGGCCGACATCAAATCAAGTGCCGGGCCTAGCTCACCTTCATGATCATGGATACCCACCTGTGTGTTTAAATCTCCAATAATTTTTTCAGCCTCGTAGCCAATCAAAAACTTTGCATCAGACTGAGTTAAGTTGGGGCTACAAATGAGTCGATATTTGCCACCACGTTCGGCAAAATCAGTGAATGCCTCTTGAGCGCATGCCAATAAGGCTCCCGAAAAATAAGCGACAGCGCGAGAATAGCTTGTAGAAGATTCGAGGCAAGGAATCAAGAATTCTGTTAATGGATTCGACTTATACGTGTCGTAAGTTGCACGGAACTTCAGGTTGCTAAGCATTAGTTATCCCCTTGATTGAATCGGCCTTTTGAACCTTTGAAATATTCTTCCGACATTTCAGTTACGAACCAACGACGTTCGAGACTTTCTGCGCTTGCGCCTGTCGTGTTACTACCTCCGAAGGGATCGAAAACCAGATCACCTGGCTCAGTCAAGAATTCAATGAAGAACTTCGCCAAGTCCGATGGCATTCTTGCTGGGTGCTGGGGTAGCCCATTCTCTCGACACCAGGCCCGATATTGTGGCGATTCTTTAGAATTCGGTATGACAAGCACTGAACCTGGAATAGAACCGGATGATTGGCTCTTAAGGAACCCCTCACCAATCTTGTGCCCTGAAGGCCTGAGCCCCGTGTTGTAAGACTGCCGCTCTATCAGCCGTTCCATTGACTTCGAGTAGGGCTTAAGAACTTTGCGGTTGTCCGCGTTAGGGTTTGGTGTTTTGGAAAACCACCAGATGTGAGTAAAGGAATCTTTGACTCGCACACGGTCCTTGTTTACCCAGACCGCTGGGCCAGGTAGCTTATTCGGATTTTCCCAAATAAACATCTGACAGACCTCAAGCCCTAGCCTGGACTTTATAGCTAGTAGTGTCTCAATCGGCAAGGTTGACATTGTGGGCTTGCCCCGTTCCCAGGTATTACCTATCTCGACAACTAAAGACCCTGATTCTTTTAGTAAAGGTAAAAGCCCGCCCATAACATCAACGAGCCAATCCAGGTACTCTCCACCACTGAGATTTCCGTAAGCCTTAGGTGAGAGAAGAGGGTAAGGGGGAGAGGTCAAGATCAAGTCAACTTTGCTCGACAATTCGAGACTGAGCGGGGACTTGATGAATCGCTCAATTGATGAATTGTAGGCGGTACCGAATTCGGTACTGTATTTTTCTATTTGCATGTGGCTCTTATTCTCTCTACGAACAGAAACTTATCAGCAGATACCGACACTTTGGATGCCAATTGATTGATGCAGAACTGGGATTAGCATCGCGCTGGATTTGGAGTATCAGCGAGGATCGGTGATACCCCGCGATCGCAAAAGCTAGTCGGATTGGCGTAACCCTCGATATCCTCAAGCGTGGACAAGGGCATGGATTTGCCCCCTAATTTGTTGAATTTACTTGGAACTTTTTTTATGTAATCTCACAAATCGATACCTCATTGGTCGTCATCCGTGGGTTCCAAGATCGGAAGCGCTACGTCGGCCGAATCACGAGCGACGAGAACGTAAAGGCAATCGCGCCTTTCTGCGTAATGCCCACAAGAGTTTGAAAATATAATTCGGTAGGTATCGTAACTTAGGTCGTTTTCTGTCTTGTGTTTATAACAGAGGTACTCTTTTGAATCGTCTAATGGGCAACCAACCATCCAGCTCGCGGGCGCCGCGCAATACTTCATTTGGCATTTGGCTAGAACGCCGGTTCCTTCTCCAGCTGCTACACGGCTAACCAGGTGCTTGTACAAGGAAACTTCTTCGGGCGTTGCGCCAAGCGCAGCGAAAACCAAATAGTTATCTCCAAGGTTTGCAGGCACTCCTTTTTTGATGCCAAGTTGGAGACGAGAAGTCCGCGTATATTCGGTGATAAGCGCCATCGCAATTGGACGAAAAAGAAGGTTTGCTTTCATGCCACTCGCAACGTCGACGGCTTCCTTTGAACTCAATCCCCCAAGAGTGGCTAGAAGCGCTATTTTTCCAAAGTTGTGGCCAAATGAAGGACTGAAACTCTGCGTTGCCAGTTCGATGTCGGATTCAAAATCAAGTCTCTGGTCAAGAAACCAAAAATAGAAGTATAGGAACCTCGCCAAGTCTCGGTCGGATTCTGCAAGTTCTAGTCCCGCCAAGCCCGAGTATTCTTCAAAGCACTCCTTGAACAGGGCGAGTCTATCGGTTAGCTTCACATCTAGCTCATCCACCCAAAAATCTGCAATGTGCTCGTACTTTTGCAGAGCCACCTGAATTTTCATCCCTACCCCCATGGTTTTCATTTTTTATACTAGACGAATGCCCCGGCGGTAAGCCGAACACTCGAATTTTCAATCTGAAACGTTATCTCATCAGATTCCGAGAATGTAGTCACCCTGCCTGGCAAGGCGTCCGGTGCTGATGCCGAGGGCGATTGCTAGGTTTAGCCGGGTTTGAAGCTGAGTAGTGATTCTGGTTATGCCTAGGGTTTGGGCGGTCACTTTCAGCAGTTGCTCTTCTCGGCAACCCTGTCCTAGTTCGCAGATCTTGTTCATGATGTTAGCAAGTTCGGTGAGGGCGATTTCGTCGGGGTGGCGTCCTTCGCCAACTTTGAATTCGCTGAAGTTGTTGGGGTCGATACCTCGTGGGTAGATGAAGCCTTCTTGGTCGGTTGCATGGCCGATGAAGCCAATCGAGAGGATGCCTTGGGCGCGCTTGGCTGCGCCTCGCGAGTAGCCGAAGGCAGCACCGACGAAGCTGGCAAGGCGAGCAGGGCTTACCGGACCTTTGAGGGAGGTGACATCGGCGGCGAGGTCGCGAGTCGCAACCTGCACGGCACGGTTGTTGAGGTCGTCTAGGTCGCTCTGGGAGCCGGTTGGCATAACGGGCGGATGGGTGAACTTGGGCAGTCCGGCGAGTTGGTCGGTTAGTGGGTCGTTGCCGGGTTCTTTGATCTGCAACCCAGAGAGTCTCGCGTGTTCGCTCAACTCACACCCCCAGCACTTAAGAATTTAATACAAAATAGAGGGTTCAACTAGGTTTTATCGCCATGCGGTTCAACCATGTCGAAGTGCTTCCCCGGCATCGCAAAGATCACAGCGTTCGGGTTGCCTTCGGTTGCTTTTAGGCGGCCGAGTTTCTTTAGTGAGGCGACTAGTTCGGCTTTTCTTTCGAAGCCCCAGAAGTCGTCTTCGGTGATGCCATAGACGCCGACGAGTGTGGTGAGGATGAATTCGGCGATCTCTAGACGATCTTTGTTGGGTTCGAAGTAGCGGG
>JACCDN010076648.1_pt1 | contig 10393 bp, 9 predicted proteins | sample 7441691 | NCBI WGS metagenome assembly JACCDN01 (sample SAMN15323439, study PRJNA562643) | freshwater metagenome | isolation source: river surface water | place: USA:Blue River Watershed | collected 2017-08-16
ATCCTCTCTTCAGCTGGATATGTTGAAACCTTACGCCTCTGCCAGGCTGACTCCCAAGCCGCCCCCCTAAAACTAAACAAAGACAGTCTAGACTCTGACACAAGCTCTAAAGCCAAGGCAGAACAGTATGCTGGCCAGCTCTCTTTTGTAGAAACCTTAGCCGTCCTAAAGGTAGACCCCAAAACCCTGGGCTTAGAAGATACGATCATCTTCTTTAACGCATCCGACCACCTCGCTTATGAAAAGCCAAAAGACCTAGTGGATATCCGCAGCGGGGTGATCTGCGTACCCAACAACTACACCTACTCTGAAGGCCGCACACTGGATGAAGGATGGCTTCGGATCACCGCCTTAGCCCAATATGAGGGGTGGAAAAGTCTTTCACCCGATGCTTACAGGGCTAAAAAGCAAGACTACTTTACAGCCCTTCAAGAAGCTGCCTTAGGCACCTTAAGCCCAAGGCTTAACGCAGCAGTGAAAGCCACTACTATCGCAACAGATATGTTCACCCCCCTCACGGTAGAAAAGTATACTGGCCATGTTCACGGGGCTATTTACGGCTCTACCTATAAGTCAAAGGACGGAACTACCCCATTTCACAATCTTTTCCTCTGCGGCACAGACCAAGGCTATCTAGGCATTATCGGTGCTATGATGAGCGGAGTCAGCCTAGCCAATAAGATCCTCAGTCCCTAGCCTAAATGCCCCCTCCATCTCAAAAGTAAGATCAGGGGCTCCTAATTTTTCTGTTTCTTTCTAGATTAGATGCGGCTGATACCCCATTTGTGCCGTTATACGCAAGGCTTGCTCCACAGATTCTAGCCCAAGCCCTACAAGCTTAAGCAGTTCTAAGATCGCCCAAAACCCAATTAAGGGTTTTTTAGAAAAAAAATACATCAATTGGGTGCTTTTCCTGGAAAGCTTTAGGGGTATTTCCTTAATAATTATTTAGGTAAAGCCCCTATCTATCCTTATAACTTGCTAAATATCAATAACTTATAAAAATAAAAATCTATTCATTTTTTTTAAAAAAATGTTTGACAAAACCCATAAAATATTAGATCCTAATCTCAGTTTAGTAAGTAATCTTTTTATTATTCTTATAGGACCCGTAGTATTTGTTAATTGTTATTGTTGTGTAGAAAGAAAGCCTCCATCCCTAAAAAGATGGGGGTTTTTTCTTTCCTAAACCAAAGAGTTTTGCTCTAGACCTCTTGCATAGCCATAGGTGTTTAGCGCTTCCTGAAACGAGACAGACCCAAACGACTAAACTAGATAGCAAAACGGTCTATTGTCTGCTTGGCTAATTTCAAGGCATCAGCCTAAAGGGCTAGTGTAACGGAAGTGATACCTCTTCTTCTGTATCAGGCTGAATCGATCTAGCATGCAATCTTGCTTTCCTTAGCGCCTGATGCCGAAAGCGCATACCCAGGCTAGCCGAAAGCCCTAGAACCGTTATATAAAAGCCAAAAGACTGAGGATGCGAATACAGCGTGTAATACTGACTCATGACTATACTACAGGAAACCCCTGTACATATGTATAAAAGATGGTACAGAGCCGTCCTATAATTCATAGGAATAGGCCCGCCTGATAATAAAGTCAGGCGATTGAGTAAGGGACAAACTAGCCCTGCACCGAGGCTACAAAGGCTCATCGCTAAAATTAGATCTAAGAGGGGAAGCTGCCTGAATAGACTAGAGACACAAAAGTAAGCACAACCTAAAACATTGATAGCAAAACCTAACCTCACTAAATTCTCTGGCTGATACTTGCGGACCAAGCGCTCCGAGCCTAGGCTACTCAAACTGAAGGCTCCTATCACCGGCACTTGTATCCACCCATAGCTTTGAACTGATACTCCAAAATGGCTGATAATCATAGCAGGCGAGAGGGTGATCCAGGCAAAGAACTCTGCCAAGATGAGGCCCCCAAGCACAGATCCTAGGCAAAACAGGGGATTTTTTAACAATGCCCAGTAATGTGGCAGTATAGTACCCAACGCGAAATGGGCATCCTTCTTGTGCTCTTGAGGCATAGTTTTGTAGAGACCTAAAATGGCTATACCTGCCATTGTAGCCACGACATAAAAAGAAAGATGCCAAGAGCCAAACTTGAGCAAAAAGCTCCCAATAACGGGCCCTAGAGCAGGTGCCAAAACAGCAACAGAGGCCATGCGCCCCAAGATAGCAAAGCCCTCTTTTCCCTGGAATACTTCTTGAAGCGTAGCATACCCTGCAACCATAATGAAGGCAATCGAACTACCTTCTAGAAGGCGCAAAGCAATAAGGGTAGAGACATCACCTACTTGGGTACATAAAAGGCTAGATACCATGAATACTATACCCGATAAAGTCAAACAGGGGCGCCTTCCAAAACGCTCGGATAAGGGCCCTACAAATAATACACAGGCAGGAGAGCCGATGATAAAGGCAGCTACTGTCCATTCTACGGCCTCACGTGTACACTGAAAATAATCTGCCATGGCAGGCAAAGCCGGCACATACATATCATTTGCCAAATACGTAGACAGCTGATACAAGAGTAGAAAACTAGAAAAAAGAACAAGCTGTCGTTTAGGTGCCATAAAAAATATAAAGCATATACTTTAGGAGAGGCACCTACAACGTGTCAAGGTGGTATCCGGGAAGGATGGCTTATAAAAACAAAACAAAAGCTTAACCCTCATCAGGACTCAGTCTCGCCTCCATCCCTGCAAACCCAAAGCTACTGAGCTATGAATTTCTATTTGCAATTTTTAGCGTTTGCCTTAGCTTGGCTGCTTATATGGAAACCGGTAGCCCTTTTCAAGATGCGGTAGACACGAGTAATCTATTTGCTGTGAGATTCGCTAAGTTAGAAGGCTTAAAAGCTAGGCAGCAAGACCCATTTAGTCAGAATTGGGTACCTAGTCACAGCACCCTAGAAACTCAAGCATCCTTTGTAGAAACAGATCCCGCCGCTCAGGAAGCAGATCTTCCTTCCTATGCAGTCGCAGGTCGGATTGTGATATACAGAGATATGGGAAAGTCCTCCTTTGTTAAAATCTTAGACCAAAGCGGGAAGCTTCAGCTCTATTTTAAAAAAGATGTTCTGGGAGAGGCCTCTTATGAAGACTTTAAGGCCTTAGATATAGGAGACATCATCGGTGCAAAGGGAACGCTCTTTAAGACTAAGACCGGAGAAATCACTCTACGTGTCACAGAATGGGCTTTGCTAGCAAAAGCGCTCAGGCCCCTGCCCGAAAAATGGCATGGCTTAGCCGATAACGAACAAGTCTACCGCCAACGCTACCTAGATCTTATTAGTAACGAGCACTCAAGAGAGCGTTTTATTCAGCGGAGTAAAATCATCCAGGCTATCCGTCAATTCTTAGGCGAAAAAGGCTTTCTAGAAGTAGAAACGCCTATTTTTCAGCCTATGGCAGGCGGGGCAGCAGCTAGGCCTTTTAAGACCTATATGAACGCCCTAGACTGTGAATTTTACCTTAGGATCTCTCTAGAGCTTTATCTAAAACGCATGCTAATAGCGGGTTGGGACAAAGTGTTTGAGATTGGAAGAGTCTTTCGCAATGAAGGGCTTTCTCGCAAGCATAACCCAGAATTTACCATGCTAGAGCTGTACCAAGCCTACAGCGACTACCGGGGTATGATGCGCCTGACGCATGCGCTCATACAGCACATCTGCAAAACCGTCCTTGGGACCACACAGATCGCAAGGCCAGATGGCACAGTTATTGAGCTAGGTGGGCAGTGGCGAGAGGTCTCTTTTACTGACCTCATCCTAGAAGCTACCCAAGACCCCTTGTGGTTTAGCAGACCTAAAGCAGAAAAACTTAAAAAGTGTGAAGCCTTAGGCATAGAAGTAAACCCGGCCTGCGAAGACTTTGAGGTCAGCAAATATGTCTTTGAAAAACTGGTTGAACCGGGCCTCATTCAGCCTACCTTTGTGACCCATTTACCCAAAGAGATGTGTCCGCTAGCCAAGGTAAATCCCTCTAATCCAAAGGTCTTAGACGTGTTTGAGCTTTGTATCAACGGCCAAGAGATAGCCCCTGCCTACTCTGAGCAAAACGACCCTATCGTCCAGCGCGAGATGTTTGAGGCCCAAGCCGGAGAAGATATCCACGCGATTGACCAAGACTTTCTCTTTGCCATGGAACACGGTATGCCCCCTGCAGGTGGCCTAGGCATAGGGATAGACCGCCTTGTCATCCTCCTTACCGGGGCGTCTAACATTCGAGACACGATTCTTTTCCCTACCTTAAAACCCTTAAGCAGTGGCTAAGATTATGCCTTGGTACCTTTTTCTGAGTCTTAAATATTTATTTCCAACGCAAAGGCGTCTGTCATTTTTTGGCTTAGTATCTATCCTTGGCGTTAGTTTAGGGGTTTTGGTTTTAATGGTCGTACAGAGTGTGATGAATGGCTTTGGGGCAGAGATTTATCAAAAACTACAGGACCTGAACGGGCATATACGCATAGAAGGAAGAGGCATTATATATGATTATGAAAAATTACTATCTATACTGAAACAAAGACCAGAGCTTGAAAAAATAGCTCCCTATGCCCAAGGGATAGTGATGGTAGCATACCAAGGAAGGCCAGCTTTTCCGCAGGTACGTAGCGTCGTCAAGCCCGAAGAAGAGGTCGTACCGGTGGCTTCTTTTTTGAAAGAGAGCGATGGACAAGCCCTCAGAGAGGATGGGCTTTGGGTGAGCTCCCAGCTAGCAAAAAGCCTCGGCCTCATAGTAGGATCTTCTCTCGAACTCTATACTCCCCTCATGCTAGAATATCTAAAAGCGGGTGAAGTCTTGTTGCCCAAAGAGTGTACCATACAAGGGATCTTTCATAGCGGGTGGAACCAAGTAGACGCTAATACCCTCTTGTGCACTTTGCCTACTCTGCAAGAGTTTTATGGCTTAGATGCAGGTATCCATGGGCTTGCTCTTCGCTTAAAAAACCCTCAAGAGCTAGAGTCTTTTATCCATACCCTAAAACCTCTTTTAAGAGCCTATGATCCTAGCCTACACTTGGCAAGCTGGATGGATCTAGACCAAGACCTCCTCTTTTTACTCAAGGTAGAAAAAACAACGATGTTTTTCATCATTCTCTTTATTATCTTGATTGCTTCCTTTTCCATTGCCAGCTCGCTCACTACTATTATTGTCAAAAAAACAAGAGAAATTGGCCTTTTATTGGCTCTAGGAGCCACCCCCAGGCAGATAGCCTTTTGCTTTTCCTTTCAAGGCTTTCTTGTGGGTCTTATGGGTACAGTGCTAGGCTTTATGCTAGCTTTTACGGGCCTGCACTACCGACATACCCTCACCCATACCTTCGCACGGTGGACGCATAGCGAGGCTGCCTTACTCAAGTACTATGCATTTATGGATATTCCTGTGTCTTATCAACTCAAAGATATGTGCCTCATAGCCACCTGTGGTATAGGCCTAGCGACTGTGGCTGCTGCCTTGGCTTCCTTAAAAATCTTAAACCTAAAGCCTGTAGATGCCTTAAGAAGCGAATGAAGCCAAGGACTGTGTAACTTTGTACTTATTAAAATTGTTTGAAAAACACTATAAAACTATACTGCTTAAGCCTTATGCTATTCTATGCTCCATTATCTTATGGAAAAAAAGAATTTGGTATGATTCAAAGCTCTCAGGACCTATGGCAATATTTAGCTTCTCTACCTCCTAATTCCATTATTTTTCTAGACATTGATGATACCATCATCACCCCTATTTCAAAAACTTTTCGTAAACCTCCCTATAATCAACTGATAGATGAGATTAAGAACAATAAGGATAGCTATCCGAATTATGAAACTCTAGTGAGTCATTGGAGGCTACAGCGTAAAACTATGCTGGTCGATCCTGCCTGGCCCCAAACTCTCGCCCAACTAAAACAAAGTTATAGAGTCTATGGCTTAAGCAAAATCGACAGTGGCACATTCGGTGCTATTGCGTCTATGGAGCTATGGCGCCATCAAGAGCTCAAAGCTTTGGGGATTGAATTTTCAGAAGCTCCCTCTGCCCCCGACTCCATCCAAGATGCATCCTTTTATAAGGGGTTATTGATTACCGGTAAAAACTCTAAAAGCCAAACACTGGCTTATTATCTTCCCTACCTCAAGGCAAAGACCTTTGTAGTGGTGGACGATAAAGAAGAAAACTTAGAAGATATCAGGCTCTGGTGCAATGCACAAGATATCGGCTTTGTGGGGATCTTATTTAAAGGCCTAGAGGCGCTCGAAACCAGCGTAGACCCTCACATCGCCCTTTTGCAAAAACGATACCTCATTGACCACGTTCAATGGCTAGAAGATGATGAAGCTCAAAGAGTATTAGATTCTCAAATGTAATAGACCTCTTGCGGACCTAAGTATTTTGGTTTCTGGGCAGGAAAAAATAAATGAGGAACCGGAGTGTACAAAAGCGTACATGAGGATTCCGAGCTTATTTTTGACGAACCCAGAGAGCAAAAGACAATGGTTTCCCAAGTGGTCTAATAGACAGCTGGCAAACAGCTGCTTTTAGCTTCATAAACCTAAAAAGGCCTCCATGTGGATCAGAGCCAAGCTAGAAGAGGTTAATCATCAAGGTTTTTGTCTGCCTTAGGCGTTTCTACCTCTATCCCCATGACGTTGGCTAGCTTCATGCCTTGGTCCGCGGTTAGGAGGGACTGTACCATTTCCTGCAAGTTACCTTCTAGAATATTCTCAAGGCTATAGAGGGTAAGGCCAATGCGGTGGTCTGTCAGTCGGCCTTGAGGGTAATTGTAGGTACGAATACGTTCAGATCTATCCCCTGAGCCTACTTGGTTTTTACGTGTGGCTGCATACTTTGCTCGCTCTTCATCCTCTTTTAGCTTTAGCAAACGAGAGCGCAAAACCGTCATGGCTTTAACTCTATTCTTCTGCTGAGAACGCTCATCCGCACAGTTTACCATAAGGCCTGTTGGCTTATGAAGGATTTGTACAGCAGAGTCTGTGGTATTCACTCCTTGTCCCCCTGGGCCGCTAGCCCGCGAAACAGTGATCTCTAGGTCCTCTGGGCTAATTTTGACATCTACTTCCTCTGCCTCAGGCAAGACAGCAACGGTAGCCGTAGAGGTATGAATGCGGCCATTAGCCTCGGTATTGGGCACACGCTGCACGCGGTGCACCCCACTTTCTAATTTCAGATTACGGTAGACATCTTCTCCCTTGATCAGAAAAGCGACTTCTTTAAACCCTCCGCACTCAGAGGAACTGAGACTCAAAGACTCGACCTTCCAGCCCTTGGATTCGGCAAATCTACAGTACATACGGTAGAGGTTTGCTGCAAATAATGAAGCTTCATCCCCACCCGCACCCGCACGTATTTCCATCACGGTATTACGAGAATCCAGCGGATCTGGGGGTATCATAGCAAAGAGGAGCCTTTGATGGAGGTCTTTTTGGGCTTCCTCGAGAGCAAGACTATCTTCTTTTGCCAATTCCTTCAGCTCTGGATCTGTACTGTTATGCAGTAGCTCTTTATTGTCCGCTAGCTGCTGCTTGCATTTTTCTAGGCTCTTATACAGCTGAACGAGCTGGCTCAGACGCTGGTGCTCTTTCAAAACTTCGGCAGCTTTACGCTGGTCTTGATAGAAGTGAGGATCGGCCACTTGGGCATCCAAGTCTTGTAGTTTCTTCTCAAAAGGCTCTATTGAAGGTAGGCTATCCATGTGCTGTTTAGAAAAATAAAAAGTCTGGGCTGATGCAAACAAATAAGCGACCCTAGTTTCAAAATTTATGAACTCAATTATAATACAAACCAAAGCGCTAACAAATTGAACACCAGTGATAATCGATGCCCTGCTACCCTTTATGCTTGGTTAGCGCATCACATCAATTGCACAAAAACGTAGTCAACTGTCCTATTATTCTTAATTATTGGAGAACATCACATCAATTGCACAAAAGCGCAGTCAAATTGGGTAAAGAGGCAGGCGTGTGAGGCGAGTACGAAGGAGCGTATGAATAATACGTGACTGAGTATGAGTCCGACACACAACGCACCTATTTGTCCAATTTCACTGCGCTTTCGTGTGAGGCGAATACGAAGGAGCGCGTATGAATAATACGTGACTGAGTATGAGTCCGATACACAACGCGCCTATTTGTCCAATTTCACTGAGCTTTAATCTTGTCTTACATCTATAAACTCCTAGGCTATAAAAAATAGAGTCTCTCTCAAACTTTTTATCTCCAGTATGTTGCTTCGTATTCTTCTATGTATGGGCCTATGCCTTGGGCTGAATGCCTTAAGAGCTGAACTCAAATGGACACCAGAACAAGGGTGGACATCCAGCAGCGGCCTGATGTCACTTTTTGTCGATGATGGTGAAGGAGGCCATACGGGCGTAAAGCTTATGAACAAGGCCAAAAAGCTACAAGATGAAGGAGAATATTTTAAGGCCTTACACCTTTATCAGCGCGTCTATGAAAATTACCCAAGCTCCGAACTTGCTCCGGAAGCCTACTTTCAGGAGGCAGAAATCTACAAAGCAAGACGCCAATATGCCCCAGCTTTCACTTCGTATGGGGTAATCCTAAAAAAATATGGAGACTACCCAAAATTTAACACCGTTTTGCGCAAACAATTTGAAGTGGCTTGCCTGCTGATGCAGGGTAGCCGGCCCTATTATTGGGGCCTCATTCCTGGATTCAAAGACTATGACTCAGCTATTGATTACTTTGAGAAAATCCTGGAAAAAGCTCCTTTTCATGATCTTGCGCCCGAGGCTCTTATGAATATAGCCTTAGTGGCCCAAGAGCGTGGCAAGGCCGAGCAAGTGATCGATGCGCTAGAGCGTCTCATCTATGGCTACTCGAAAAGTGAACTCTGCGAAAAAGCTTATATCCTTTTGGGAGACACCTACGCAGGCCTCGTACAAGGCCCTGCCTATGACCAAGCCCCTACTCGCAAGGCTTACCATGTGTATGAAGACTTTTTAGAGGCCTATCCGAATAGCACGCTTGTAGCCGAAGCTGAGGCAGGAGCTAAAAAAGCTCTGGAAATACTAGCGGCTAGCCGGCTAGAACTAGGAGACTTTTATTACAAGTACAGAAACAACCCCAAGGCAGCCGTCGTGCTGTATAATGATGCTGTGAGTATAGCGCCTAATTCAGATGTTGCCAGCCATGCAAAGGCCAGTATACAGCTTGTGAAAAATAAAGTGCCACCACCTAAAACTTGGGTGGATGTCGTCTTTGGCCGCTATGAAAAACGAGACTACGAAGATGATGTATTTTAGACGGAGTATGCACTATCTTCCTTTTTCATCTTCTTTAGACCACTTGCGAAACCGTTGTCTTTTGCTCTCTGGGTTCGTCAAAAATAAGCTCGGAATCCTCATGTACGCTTGTGTACACTCCTCCCTACGCTCTTCAGGCTTAGCTTTAAGAGCTACACCCGATACGTCGAGCTTCGTGAGGCAGGCCGATTCCTCGTTTATTTGGCCTCGCCCAGAAACCAAAATACGTAGGTCCGCAAATGGTCTTTTAACAAAAGCTTATCTTTTTAAAAAAATGAGGGCTTTCAGCTGGGTTTGCTGCGCTTTGGGTCTGTGCCTTAGCCTGAGTGGCTGCTACCATTGGGGTAGCCCAGGGGAACTTGCTTTTTCTACGCTTTACATCGCCCCTGTTGAGAATGATACCTATACTCCTCAGGCTCAGAGCCTCGTGTCCAGCCAATTGCGGAAGCAATTTTTAAGAGAAGGACGCATCCTTCTAGACAATAAAGATTCCGCAGAGGCGATCCTATACACTACCCTTACCACCTATACTACCAGTACCGCTGCCACCCAAGAGAAAGAAACAGGCCTTCCGCGCTCTTTTAGCTTTGGCCTCACAGCCTCGATTAGCCTTTATAGTGTCAAAGAGCAAAAAATGCTGATCAATAAGCAAAGTATCTCCTCTAGCGTGGTCACTCAAATCGATGGAGGGGCGCAGCTGGCTGAATACCAGTCTATTCCCACTCTAGCCCAAGAGCTTGCTCTAAAGATTAAGGAAACTGTGCTGAACCCCTGGTAAATCATGCATGCACCCGTCTTTGCGCCTTCCCTACTAGCTGGAAATTATGCGTGCCTAAAAGATAGCCTAAAGCGGATTGAAAGCAGCTGTGCTCAGTGGTTACACCTAGACATCATGGATGGACACTTTGTGCCCAACCTCAGCTTTGGTCCCGATCTAGTCAAGGCGATGAGGCCCCTGTCCAAGCTATTTTTTGACGTACACCTCATGCTGGATAATCCTCATTGCTTTATAGAAGCCTTTATCGCAGCCGGTGCGCAAAGTATTACTCTCCACATTGAGCCAGATTACCCTATAGCAGATACCCTAAGCACCATTCAGAAAGCAGGGCTAA
>JACCDN010595006.1_pt1 | contig 10392 bp, 11 predicted proteins | sample 7441691 | NCBI WGS metagenome assembly JACCDN01 (sample SAMN15323439, study PRJNA562643) | freshwater metagenome | isolation source: river surface water | place: USA:Blue River Watershed | collected 2017-08-16
GTTTTGGATGGCCATTCCAAGTGTTTCTAAGACTTCCCAATCACTGGTTTTTAGGTCTGGTAAAATTGAAACAAGCGCGGCGTGAGGCCACGCGAAATGACATTAATGACATCCCTATAACAACTATATGGAAGGCATAATGTCTAACTTCGATTCAAATCCCGACTACGTGTCGGTAGATAAAGCAGCCGAGAGTCTCTCGGTGTCAACAAAAACAATCCGCAACTGGATCAAGACCGGGAAGCTGCCGGCTTATGAAACTGGTCCAAAACTAATACGCATTAATGTTTTAGACCTCAGGGCATTTTGTAAACCAGCCCGACAAGCCAACTGGTTACCTGTTGTCGATGACCGATCTAAGTTGATGCATTCAGCACGAAAGCGACTATTAGAGCAGAGTTCGCTTGCGAATGATATTGATTTAGAGCCAAACGCAAGTGCAAAGCGAGGCAACAATGACCTCGGTTAGTTATTCGGAATTGTTGACCCCAATTGTTACAAGGCTTTCTATTCCAACTTTTACTGGAACAGAAACTGTCCTTGAATGCGCCTATGCCTATGTCGACTGTGGTTGGTTCATTCTGCCTATCAAAAAGGGCACGAAAAATCCCGGCTCGATTCTCGGCAAAGGTTGGCCGCAATTATCATCAAATAATAAATCTCAATTGGATGTTTGGCTCAAGGATCACCCCGATCGGGGGATTGCACTGCACACAGGCCGCTCTCATGCCTACATCGCCGATGTTGATAAACCGGATGAAGTGCCAGATTTCCTAAGAAAGGCTCTCAAGGAAAGTGGTGCGCCTTATCAATCGACGAGAGCCAATATTGAGGGCCGAGGTCACTATGTGTTTTCACTACCCAAAGGAGTGAAGTACACAAACTCACCGGGATCACTTGGAAGTGCCTGGGGTGAAATTCGCACGGGAAACAGTGTGATAGTCGTTGAACCCACCATTCATGAGAAATTCAATGAAGGTGCACGCTACAAGTGGCTTTCAGGTGGTGAAGTTCCATTACTGCCAAATGAGATTGCTTCGCGCCTACCAAAAAGTTCGAACACCTTTACCAATAATGAAGCACGAGTCGAACTAAATGATTCGGATCTTGAGCTTTACGTGACCTCCATGAATCAAGCACTAGCACCAGGTCTGTTGGCAATTCGGATTGAACAGTTTCTACCGCAATTCAGGGTTGGAAGTCGTCACAGTGCACTGAGCAAGTTCTTGCTTTGTGGCTTTCTCGATGCAAAAGCTGGCCTCTACGTATGTCTAGAAATGCTTAGGTCGGCTCTGGATCTTTTCTTGAAGTTCAAACCGCGAGATCAATGGTCCACGCAAAACGAGTTTTGGGATCTGGTTCGCTGGTGTGCTGCAGCGTCGCAAAACTCTTCTGATGAGGAACTGCACCAAGTCCGCGAAACCGGGTTGGCTCTTGCGCAGCCCGGCGTTCAAGCATGGCTAAAGGCGGTATCAAATGTCTAGTGCAATAACGCATGGGTCGGGCGATGAAAAAGGTCGCAGCAGCCAAGCGCATAAGGCTTTGAAACTTGCAAGGGAGTTATTCACCTTTTCCTCAACAGACACCGGAGAACCAGTCGCTGTGCGCAAAGACGGAGTGCACATTGCTCTTCAGTTTTCAGGCAGAGGAATAACTCTCCGAAGCGTCCTGGCGCACGAAATGGAAGAGCGCATGGGAATGATCCTTGGTGACAAAGCCTTTAAGGAGGTTTCACATATCCTTTCCGCTGAAGCCCTTAGAAATCCTGCTGATGTCCCATTACGAGTTGGAAAATCAGGAGCCAATTTGTATGTAGATCTCGGGAATAATGCCGGCGAGGTTATTGAAATCACCTCAGCGGGTTGGAAAATTCTTGATAAAGCTCCAATTGCCTTTCTGCGTACCGTACTTACGGTTGAGATGCCGCATCCCAAACCAGGGGGGAACATTCACGATATTTTCAAATACATAAATGTTCCTTTACATCGTCAAGATCTTTTTCTAGGTTGCCTAGTTGCAAGCTTCTTTGAGGACATCCCTCATCCTGTCTTGAATTTCGACGGTGAGCAGGGGAGCGGGAAATCATTTGCAGCCGAGTTGCTCACGGAACTTCTAGATCCATCATTGGTTCCGAGACGTAAGCCCCCTAAGGACATTGAAACTTGGACGACAGTCGCTCAAGGTTCGTACATTATCGGAATTGATAATGTTCGCACCCTTAGCGAGTTCTTTTCAGATGCGATTTGTCGCGCTGTCACTGGTGATGGAAATGTATCTAGGGAGCTCTACACGAACGGCGGGCTTTTTGTCAGTAAGTTCAGGCGGTTCGTCGTTATGAACGGGATAGGAATCACAGGAATTCAAGACGATCTGAGGGATCGACTTATCAGTTTCAAGTTTCCTGTTATCCCAAATACGCAAAGGCGCACTGAAAGAGAAATTCGCCGAGCTTGGGAGGAAATACGCCCCGGTGTTTATGGTTCGTTGTTAGATCTCGTGTCAAGAGTCCTGACAATTTTACCAAGCCTTGAGATGGATGAGATGCCCCGCATGGCGGATTTCTCACGAGTCTTGGCTGCGATGGATAAGGCAATCGGCACCGAGTCACTGAACCAGTACTTGGATGACGTGGCCCTGAGCGCTGTTTCGTCAGTTTCAGAAGATCCAATCATCGAGGTAATCCAGCGAACTATCCCGGATGGCTTTTATGGTTCATCGAAGGTGTTGCTCGAATGCATCTTGGAGAACTATAAAGTCGAAAACTTGCCTAAAGGTTTCCCTGCTACAGCGCGAGAAATGACAGGTTATCTGAGGAGAATTGTTCCTACTCTAAGAAAAGCCCTTTGGCTTGCAAGCGATGAAGGTAGTGATAATCATCTGAACGTGACCACTTGGAGGTTGGCACCACCAAATTAATCCACATCCTGCGAGTCACGCGAGGCAGGATTCTTAAACTATTACTTAATCTAAAAATTAAATTTAGAAAGAGAAAAGTTCGGAATTTCTGCCTCGCCTAACTCGCGTTTTGGAGTCTTAAAAAAATATCGTTAATGACAAGCGGATAGAGGTTTTTCGGTTCAAAAGTGCGAGTCAGGATCCAGTTCTTTTTTGCCAGTCATAGTTATTTTTCCTGACGAGTTTCATTTTGATCCACGAAACAATTTCGAACACTATTCGAAAATGCAACTTCTGTGTCACCTGGCTCACGCAATGGACGGCGACTATAGCAGGGTGTAAATTTTGCGCAATCGTCTCCCACATCAAACTCGGAGCTGAAAGTCATCTCCCAGATTGAGTCATTACTTGACAGATTCGGTGCCTGGCTCTCGTTAAAAAGTTCAGTTTTCATGTCTCCATGAAACTGGAGACCTCACTGAATTTCTAAAGTTATCCACAGGCAAAGCGCTCAGCGCCTTAATTAACCCTCGGAGATGCCCGGATATATAATCACCCTCGGGGGATATAGAAACCCGCGTACGGGGCATATATGCCCTCCCAGATATCCTTCAGCAACATTGACTGTCTGCGGGGCGAGATAGATTTGAATTCGACCAAGTATTGAAACAATAAACCGGGGGGTACAGTGTCAAAGAGGCCGTCGTTGCTTGATATCCTGCGCAAACACCGCGACGAATCTGGCGAAACCGAAGGCCCAAGGCCGCAAGTCAAGAAAGTATCGACAAAATCTGATCAACAATCAAGGTCCACTTCGGCGGTGAAGTCTCCCAAATCGTCGGTCAAAAAAAAATCCAAAGAAATATCCTCAAAATCGCCTGGTTCAATGAACTACGTCAGGTTTCTTAGGGCTGGCAGTCCATCCGACGTAGCACTCTCCGAGTCTGAGAAGCGGAATGTCAGGATTTTGAACCTCCGGGCAACTGGATTAACGCTTGATGACATAGGAAGCGAGTTTGGTTTGACTCGCGAGCGTGTTCGGCAAATCGTGGTCAAATGTGGCGGGCCTGAATTTGAAGAATATTGTCGTGAATTGCAACAGACTGAACTGGCAAGCCTCGAACAAGAGCATGAGTTAATTCGTGATTATGTACGTGTGCGACCGGGGATAACTAGGGACGAGATTGCTCATCATTTTCAAATTCCTTCAGAGCAAGTTCTAGGTCATCTTTCAAAATTTGAATTGAAGTTAGTGCTTGGAAGCAGACCCGCGTTCGATGCAAGCCGTTTTTGGACGGACGAAAAGATTCTTGACGCGCTACGCCTGGCGCAGACCTACCATTACCCACTAAAAACTAGCCATTACCAAGCCCTTGTTGACTTAGGCGAAATTAAGGGCCCATCGGTCGCACTGATTGCCTCGAGATTCAAAACATGGAAGCAAGCTTGCATCGCGGCAGGAGTTGAATATGTTGAGTCCTTTACGAGCTATTCGATCACTTGGACGCGCGACGAACTTCTATCAATCTTGGGAAACTACCTAGTCGACCCGGGAACTACTGGAACAGGGAGTGACTACAACCGTTGGAGGGATGCTGCAAGCGATCGCGTTCCGTCGTTGGCACAACTCCGTTTGATCTTGGGCCATTGGTCACAGGCATGTGATGAAGCCTTGAGTAACATTAGGTCTAATAGTTGGGATAGACCGAATGACTTTTAGATTTATTGACCTTTTTGCAGGCATTGGTGGCTTTCATATTGCACTGTCGCAATTGGGCGGAAAATGCGTGCTCGCGTCCGAAATCGATAAATTTGCCGCAGAAGTCTATGCAAGGAATTTTGCTACCACGGACATGTTCGGGCCAATCGTCGGAGATATAGTTGCGTTGACTGAGCCAAAAGTGGACAAAGTAATTCCACAGCACGACGTATTAGTCGGAGGTTTCCCATGCCAGCCTTTCAGTAAAGGAGGCTTGCAACTGGGAATTAATGAAACGCGTGGAACGCTTTTTTACAACATCGCCAAAATCCTTGAAGCACGTAAACCTAAGTTCATCTTGCTTGAAAACGTGCGCAACCTGACTGGTCCAAAACATCACCACACCTGGGCCCTTATCATTCGTACCTTGAGGGATCTCGGTTATCACGTTTCTGACACTCCAACTATTTTTTCGCCGCATCTCCTATCTCCGGAAGAAGGGGGATCTCCCCAGGTTCGCGACCGAGTTTACATTTTTGGATACTACGTGGGTGCAAAAAAGGCATGGGAATTAGCCGATGAAAATTTCTTCATTCCCTATGAGCCATCAAAGGGTTGGAAAACCACAAACTGGAATCTAGAGAAGCACCTCCTCGAAAAGGACTCCAAGATAAAAAATATTGAAAAATATAGAATCTCTCCGGATCGCGAAAAAGCACTTGAAATTTGGGAAGACTTCTTGGAGTCCGTCGGCGATAAGACTGGCAGTCGCCAGCTTCCGGGGTTTCCTCTATGGGAATTTGCGATGGTCTCAGAGCCCGATCTGTCTGAAGATCTGCCCGACTGGAAAATCGACTTTCTGAAAAAGAACTCAGCATTCTTTATCGCACATCGTCGTGAAATCACTGCTTGGCGCAAGAGGCACCCCGAGTTAAAAAAACTCCAGAATTCATACCGGAAGTTTGAGTGGCAGGCCGGCAACACCGAATCTGTGTGGAAAACGGCGATTCAGTTTAGACCGAGCGGTATTCGCGTAAAGAAACCCGACTATCTCCCAGCTCTAGTTGCTATGAACCAGACATCGTTTATTGGTTCAAGACGCAGGACTATTACAGTTCGTGAAGCTGCCCGCTTACAGACCTTTCCAGACACCTACGAATTTGCTCCACAAGGGGACGCTCTCTCATACAAGCAACTTGGAAATGCAGTTTCAGTCGGAGTGGTCAAGTTCGTATTCTCTGAGTTTTTGAAAATGACTAAGAATTCTATTTAGCGAAGATTGGGGGTGAAGCAATGACAGCAGTATTCGGGGAGTCAAGCAAATTTCTTGACGAGAAATTAAGCAAATTCATCGGTGATGGCGATCGAGAGAAAATATGGAGTTCTGTAAATAACCTTCTTGATTGTCATGATGAAGATGTCACCACAACTATGGGGTTGGGCTATGTACAGTCGGGTAAAACAACCTCGATTTCGGCACTTTGCGCTGCGGCAGCGGACCGCGGGTTCAAACTCGTTATTGCAATCCTTGGCTCGACGGTTTTGCTGAAAGATCAAAATCGACGCCGTGTAGAGGAAAACCTCGGCTTCAGTGAGCGCAATTATCGCTGGGGGATTATCGAAGACCTGCAGCCCAAACGCAGCGCTTCAGATATCGAGGCACTACTCGCAAAAGACCGCACAGTATTTATCCCCGTGATTAAAAACGCAACCATACTGAGAAAACTTGCAGGTGTTTTAACAGACCTAGATTCAACAAACCTGTCGACATTAATCATTGACGACGAGGCTGACCAGGCGAGCCTGAATACAAAGCCATCTGCGGACATTGCCAGCAGTACAAATCAGGCAATTCAGGAAATTCGCCAAGCACTTTCAAGCCACCTCTACGTCCAATACACGGCAACACCTTATGCGCCCTTGCTGCTCAATGCTGACGATCCTCTAATGCCTGAACATGTTGAATTTCTGCAGCCTGGCACAGGGTATACAGGAGGGCGAGAATTCTTTATCGAAAATCGCGATCGAGTTATTCGAATAATTCCGGAGTCTGACGAGCAACGTGCAAGTTCAACTCTCGGTGCTCTTCCAGCGAGTCTTCAGCAGGCGCTTGCCAGTTATTTTGTAGGTTCTGCTTACTTGTTTTCATTGGATGAAAATCTTGCGCCAATTAGCATGCTCATTCACTCAACGTTCAAGAACGATTTGCAGGATAGATACAAATTTCTTGTTGATCGTTACATTCGAGCGATGCAAACAGAAGTTAACCTCGCATCAAGCCCCTTTGCTGAACTGCTTAATGAAGAAAGAGCCCGGCTCCACCTGCTTGGTGTTGAAAAGATTAACGATGAAGGATTCTGGAAGACATTAGGTTACGTCCTAAAAGAGACAACAGTCTGGCTTGTAAATTCCGCAACTGAAGTAAAAAAAATTAACTGGAACCTTGCTCCCTTTCACATTCTGATCGGCGGCAACAAATTGGATCGAGGCTTTACGGTAGAAGGCTTGACAGTTTCATACATGAATCGACCGGCAAGTGAGCAAATCGACACCCTCGAACAACGTGCTCGAGCTTTCGGTTATCGCAACCAATTACTTCCGTTCTGTCAGTTTTATGCCACTGCTAGAACCCTAAAACTCATGACCGAAATAGTACACACGGAAGATGACCTCAGGGTGAACTTACAAGCTTACCTGGACCAAGGTAAGAGTGTTCGTGACTGGGCAACGGAAATAGGGTTACTTCTACCTGCCGGTTCCAAGCCTTCTCGGAAGTCGGTTGTTCCAGCTCTCAAATATTTCAACTCAGAAGGCGATTGGCATGCTCTGAGAAGGCCCAGGATTGATGATCAGTCAAAGATTTCCAATCTTGCTCTTCTCGAGAGGACTGGCCTTTTCCAGGCACAAGAGCACGACTTTGGCCGCTTATCTTTCAAGACGCGATTAATGCCTTTGTTTGAAGTGGCTGAGCTGATAGATTCATGGCGCACGGATCCAGCAACCTCTGGTTGGCGGCAAGATGAAATTGTCAGTTATTTGAGGCGACACCCCGATCAGGCGGCAGAGGCAGTAGTTGTTTTGCTTGAAAGTGATGGAGAGCGTGAGGGCGCACGTATCCGTAAATGGGAGCCAGACCTAGGTTTTATTAACCTTTTCCAAGGTCGAGACACTGATTTAAACAGATATCCGTTCTACCCTGGAGACAGAGAACTCGGTTTCGAAGAGTTTGGTAGGAATCGCGTAATTTTGCAAGTCCACCATGTGACCCGAAGGGGATTCGAGGACACAGATTTGTTCACTTTGGCAATTCATTTGGGCGACAAAACAATCGTTAGCAAAGATAGGGGAATTTAGGATGTCTGAAAACTTGGCAGGGGTCGTTGGTGAGAACCGCATGGTCCCGCTGGAGAAGTTGCTCCTTGATTTTGATAACCCAAGGTTCAAACTTGGACCAGACGTGAAGACTCAGGTCGACGTAGCAAATAGTTTGATCATGTCCTATGACGTCTTCACTCTTGCAGAATCCATCGCAGGTAATGGCTTTTTTGCGAATGAGCCCCTTGTGGCTGTTGCGAGCGATAAGGAAGGGTTCTTCACAGTTGTAGAAGGCAACCGTCGCTTGTCGGCGTTGAAAGGTTTATGTGTTCCAGAGTTCCGAAAGGATTTGTTTAACTCAGATAAGTGGGGCGAACTCGCTGCTTCAAGCAAGGTTTCAGATCTGACCGAAGTCCCAGTTATCGTTGTCAAAGAGCGAGCCAAGGCAAGTTCAATGATGGGTTATCGGCACATCTCAGGAATCACAGGCTGGGATCCTTTGGCTCAAGCTAGATTCGTCGCAAAACTTGTCGATCAAGATCATCTAAGCTTTGAAGACGCTGCAAAAACTGTCGGAAAAACAAAAGCCGATGTCACAACCATGTATAGAAACCAGGGAATTGCACTTCAAGCTGAGGCGCTGGGGTTTAGTCCTTCGAGTATTGAATCTAAATTCACATACTTGACCGTTGCAATGAGCCATAGTTTGAGAAATTATGTCGGAGCACCAATTGGAAATAGCATTCAAGTTGGCAAAACTCCGATTTCTGATGAGAATCTCCCGGCATTGGATGAGATGCTTACCTGGCTCTATGGAAAAGGTGAGGCCCCACCAGTCATTCAGGAGTCACGTGAAATTGGGAAGCTTGCAAAAGTTGCTGCCAATCCAACTGGATTAGACATTTTGCGAGACACTGGCAACCTGCGCGATGCTGAAGATGCAATGAAGACGGCTGGTTTAAATCCATATGATCGCCTTTTGAATCGCCTTAGGGCGACATTGGCTTCTGCTTCTGGCGCTTTGGACGACATTAGCGACTACTCAAGCGATCCGACAGTAAGGGATAAGGTTGCAGAAATCTTGGAAGCCGCAGCAGCCCTAAACGATGCGGTCCAAGAAGATGCTTAACCTATCTGGGATATCTAAAGATGTAACTGCTGATTGGCTGGAGACCATGGCTGCGGTGGCTGAGGGTAAGCCGATATCAAGGTCAATGGCCTTTGATTTAGGTCTTAACCACTTCGGTTTGAATGAAAGTGAAATAGTTGACGCTTTTGTTCTAGCTGTAGCGCGTAAAGCTCAATTGGGTTCAAATTACCCATTTGATTGCTCAGAAACTTTTATCGTGTCATCTGGCAGTGGCACACGTTCGCCGTACGAACAATTTCTTTATCTCTCGCCATGGAGCCCAGCAAGGGTGCTGGACGCCTGGTCGTTAGAGTCGGGTGCTAAAACGTTTGAGTACCTAGCAGAAGCCTGCATGGTTGATTTCTTTGGACCTGGCACAAATTCAGTAAATTTTGGACATCCATCTGATGTCGGTAGGCCCTCCGAATTTGATGATGCTGTCAAGTGGCTTGCAAATAAAGCAAACATAAAAATTGGTTCAGCATTCAGACCGCCTCGCAGGAAAGACGGAGGCGTCGACATCTTTGTTTGGAAATCTTTTGGCGATGGAAAACCCGGTTCGCCTTTGCTAATGGTTCAGTGCACCATCGCTAAAGAATTCATAAATAAGATTGGTGATATTGATTTGGCTCTTTGGTCAAGTTGGCTCTCATCTGATATAAATCCACTTGCTGCTCTAGCTGTTCCTTTCTATATCTCTAGTAGTGACGATTGGGAAGAAATTTCTACGCGGGGTATCTTGCTTGATCGGGGTCGCCTAATGGAGATGATCGGGGATAGAACTGTATCTCTACCTGGACCACTCGAATCATTCATAAAGAGGTTAAAAGCTGAGCTAAAGACATTGGTTGCCTAAATGGAAACCAAGCAAGACGTCATTCTGCGAATTTGCGAAATTCTCAAGATACCTGCGTTTGCTGTCTCGACAGGCTCCACGGAGCCGAGGGAATTTTTGTTGGCAGTGGCGGATCAATTGGGAGTACTAAGTCTGACTACGGGCCTTGATAAACCTGGAATTGGAAAGCTCATCGTTGAGAGCGCTGGACAACCGTGGCTTCCTGACTACGACTCGCGAGGATCGACCGTCACTAAAGATGGCCTACTTGCAATTGAGAGAGTTGTGCAGCAAATAATTCACGACAGCTAGGCCCAACCCCAGTAATTTCAAGGCATTTGCATACACTTCGTTGACTATTACAAAGCAGTATTACTACAACGTAATCGGCTTATTGCCGCATTATCAAAAGCTACTTTGGTTGTAGAAGCTAACTGGCGTTCTGGTGCGTTGAATACGGTCTCGCACGCGGAGCGCCTTGGCAGGGACATCTACGCCATACCTGGACCAATCACTTCA
>JACCDN010540163.1_pt1 | contig 10391 bp, 5 predicted proteins | sample 7441691 | NCBI WGS metagenome assembly JACCDN01 (sample SAMN15323439, study PRJNA562643) | freshwater metagenome | isolation source: river surface water | place: USA:Blue River Watershed | collected 2017-08-16
AACGAGATTGCCAGGTTTTTACTGGTTCGGTTGTTGGGGTGGCTGGTTGGTCTGGTTCGGTTGTTGGGGTGGCTGGTTGGTCTGGTTCGGTTGTTGGGGTGGCTGGTTGGTCTGGTTCGGTTAGTTGTCCGCTTATGCAGAAGTTAATGACCTTTAGCAATTCTTCTGAAGGGGTGAACGTCGAACCTTCAAGTCTTCTAAAGGCCTCTTGTGTGTTGGTGCTATATAAGCCCCAAGCTTCGCCGGTGCCCGAATCCGGGCTTTCCTCGAGTATGCGGGCAATCTCCTTCACCCCTGAGTCTCCTGTGGCGTTGGAAGTAAAGAGGGCAACAATAGGTCTACCCGTTGATAGGGCTGCACTGCCCTCTAAAATACGGTCTAGCATCTGAGAGACAACAGTGGAAAAATCAGCACCAAGGTTACCTATCTTCACCGCAGTTTCAAAGAAAGATGCAAACGCATTTAGCCAAAGATTTCGCTCCGCTTCACTACCACTTTCAACCAAAGAGTTGTACTTACCCCTTATCCCTTCAAGGAGCTTGTTGCTCTCAACGGCTTGCAGCTTGGCTGATTTTGCTAAGGAATCGTTTTCGTCAGGCAGTTTAGCTGGCGATAGTCCTGCGCTGTCTAGACCGTAAAACTTGATTTCTACTGGTGTAAGCACCATCGATTCTCCATCGAATGAGAGAACCAAAAGGTCAGCTCGCTTAGTCGCATTCTTAGTTGCATCTGAACCGGCAAGAAGACTCAAGAATGAGTAGCATGCGTCAATTGGGAGAACTAAAATCGGCCTCTCGCGCGTTGAAAAAGCATCAAGCATCGTGAGAGTTATGTGAAAGCCAAGGGCACCAGCATTGTGTGTTTCACCCATCGCCATCAAAGAAGAAAGGCCAACGCCTCGTCGACCGAGGTTTGTTAGCACCAAATCCGCCTCGTCCGGAGTGCAAGAGCGATCGTAGGCCTTTGACAGTCGAGACATTATGCGACTCTTGAACGTGTTGGGTATTCGAGCAACGGATACGTAAGGTCGTTTCTCCAACGCAATGTCCTGCGAAACGTCGAATATAGGAGGACGCCATTCCCAAAGCATTTTGTTGTCTCCGCTGTTGCTCAAGAGGTTTGCTACGGAGCTTGGACTGACAAGAGCTTCGCCCGAGACTGTCCAGTCAGCGTTTTCGTCCACAAGCAAAGCCTTAAAGAGCTCACTCTTAATCAGTGGGGTCGTATTATTTGGGCTCTCCAAAGCTACCAAAGCCCTCTGGTAGGCACTGAATGAAGAATTGAAGGCTAGCGCGGGGGCATTGACTGAGTAACGTGCAGTTTCTGAAGTGAAGGCTTCGAATCGGCGCAGTGGATAGCCGGTCGAAACTCCCCGATTCTCGTGCCTACCTGGATTGATTCCTGAATCAACCTCAATACGCACGCCAGATTCCTGGAGGAAGCGAATGTTGCACTTTTTTGTTGTGACATTGCTGTGCTTGTATCTAATCCAAGCCATGGGGGCAGAAGGGCTGGCAGTGTGCGAGTCAATTGCCTCCAAGAGCGGGGCTGATCCACTACGGTTGATCGAGTCCCAAATTCTCATTCCGCCAGCAAGTGTTTCAGATCCATCGGAGTTCCAACCCGACAAATTGGCAATGATTGCTTCATCCAGTTCGCGTAGTCGCGGTGTTGGATGTGCTGCAGCCAAATCTAGAGTGAGTGTCGAAACGAAAGGGTTAACTCTTCGATAATCCTTCAAAGCGTTGAGAACAGTCGATTTGTTAAGGCCGCTTGCTCCACCTCCGGGGCTGACCAGCCCACCAACTTTTTTGGGCATTAGGGGCGTTTCGAATCCTCCCATTGATGCCGGCACTAAGGCTGACCAACCAAGAAACACCTGGCCAACGCCGGATTCAATTGGAACGGCTATAAGTGCACTGTTCGCAGTCGAACCGGGTGCTATCGCAGGGAGATTCCATCCCTCGATCGTTCCCGACAAGGCAGCGCTGTCTTCAACATCTTGAAGGGTGCTTTCTGCCGCGGCAAGCCAACTCAATCTCAGTGGGTGCAGGGGGCTCAAGAAGACAGCGCTGCATCTCCCAGACACCTCGAGGTCCCAGCTACTTACTGAGAAAGGGTAAGAGGCCCAAAATAAGGTCCCAGGGTCGTTGTAGGTTCTGGCAGCTTGTACCATCGATTCATATGTAGATAAATAGTCATTCAGCTCGGATACGCCCAACTTCATGAGTTTGGCCCAGGACGTTCTGGAAGGCCAATCGGGTGTGCCCCTAAAGCTACCCCTTGCGGCTAAAGCCTCTGGAACGTTAAGCGCCTTGAAAGCATGACGGAAATTTTCAACTTCGACGCTTTTCAAGAAATCCGAGTTCACGTGGAAATTCGATATAGCCTTCCAATCGGAAATCGTTTCAGGAGTGGAAACGAACATTGGCATGTCCGTCTCCGACGTCAACTCAGCGAAATTTACTGACGTGTTCTCGGGTAAAATGAAATGCAAGTTGCCATCATCAAATGGTTTTTCAAGAATAGCTGAAAGCTGATTTTCAATAAGGCCAAATAAAGATTGCGCATTAATCGGGTGGGGTTCAGTATTCGCCAGAGGAGATTTTGTGGCGGCTGCTAGCAAGGGAGACTCATAGGTCTTTACGTCAATGTTTGTTCGAAAAACAAACCTTTCATCTCCGACGGTTAAGTCAACTAACGGCTGCACAGGAAATTTGAAAACAAAGGCATCTTCAGGTCCACGCTCAATTTCTGTGCCATCAAGTATCGTCGGGCCACCCCAGGCAATCACCATTTTTTGTGGCTGTGTTTCGAGCTCAATGTCATAAAAATCTTGATCAAGAACTGGTTCAAGATTGCCAACGTAGGTAAATTTCTTTAGCTTTGCATTCGCCTGAATATCACAGTAAATCAGGCCGATTTGCGCGGTTTCAACTACCAAGACTCTGGTAGACGAACGTTCGTCAATCTTTCCCGCGATTGGGTCGGAAGCCAAAATTTCTATTTGTAGGGAAATCGGATTTTCTGGCTTTCGCCGTCCGCGAATATCTGCCTTTTCCCGAAGGACCCCACTGGCCCACAGGGCGTTGTTCTCTAGCTTGAGGTTTCCCAAAAACACATACTGATCCTTCGCTGAAGTCACAATCTTCATCTTTGAATCCAGAATGTCAGATTCAGAAACGCTCTGTAGGGTTGGGATTTTTACTTGGATTGGAGCCGACCAAACAGATTTACCTTCTGCTTCGCCTGAACTCAATTGGACGATGTGTAAATTGTTGACTTGACCATTCTCTGGCAAAAGGAGCGGGTCACCATCGAATTCACGATAAATCCTCAAAGGGCTAGCCGAAGTGCTCGCAATTGGATGTAGGAAATCTGTCTCGGAAAGTGTCGCCCATTTTTCTATAGACGTTTCTTCCGACTCTAAAAGCTTCAAAAAAGCAATGTAGTGTGAATCCTCTGAAGACTTGTAATCGTCAAACTTAGTCCAAGGGAGACTTGAAAGTTTTTCCGCAAATTCAGGTCCGCGCTTGTTCTCTAGATGTGCAAGAGTCAACGCAACCTGTTCTGAATCAATCCAATAATTGTCAATTGCTGTTTGAAAAGCCGAACCGATTTTGGCTGCTTCTTGATATCGAATACCTCGGTCTGGAGTGGGAAGACCAAAAGCTGCAAAAGTGTACTTTCTGAAAAAATCTTCAAGCTGCATGTTTCCTTTTGCAGCTTTTGCAAACTTCAACATCTTCACTAGATTTTCACAGCCCTGACTCACATGCCGGTACCAGAGAAGGTTCCACTCGGTTGAGTATTCTCCAGAGGAGTAACGGTGCAAAACACGCAAAGACTCTAAGACATTCAACAAGCAATCAATTGATGCCTGAGCCTCAGTAGTAGAATTTGCGATTTCAGCTTCAAGACAAATTGTTTTGTGCAATTCGGCTGAAATTTCTAGTAATGAAATTGGTTCTCTTGGGTTATCAGGAAAACTTTCATCGAACAATCCTTTAACGGAATTTTGGAGAGACATAAGCCCACGTGTGGCACTTACCATGATGAAGAGACGGTTATTCTCCCTATATTGCACAGTTTCGGCTAAGCCTATGAACGTCAAGGCCTGTTCAAGTTCCTCGTTACTAGAATCTAGAACGATTAGTGCATATTCTTCATCTTCATCTTCATCTGATGTGGCGTTCCTCACTTCATTGGCTGCCCTTACTAGGGATTGAATCATCGACGGGTCGAGTTGACCAGGTAGCCCAATTGAGTTAAGTCCATCAATTTTTGCCAGCACTTGACCTAACGACTTAAAGAATGTGCTCATGAATGGTTCCTCCCAAAGGCTGTTTGAACTTCTACAGCAAGATCAGCATCGGCGCTGCCTCTCGCAAGCCCCGCGCGTTCTAGTTGGCTGAGAAGCTCGCTTGAGTCTGTCTTTATTCCCATGGCACCCAAATTTCTGAGTACTTCGCCAAGGTTCGTCTTGACGCCCGGATTGGATGAACTCAGGCTGGCAACCATTGCACACCACTCCATACCTGGATTAGCAAACAGATACCGGTTTCCTCTTGTCTCAAGAAGCCCGTAGTAGTCATCAGAACCCCTTGTTTGAAGGGAATACCTTATAGCCTCCCAGAGGAGTTTGCTGCTCGTGGCTTTTGCAGATTTAGTTGGATTCATCGCAGCTCGAATTGATTCGACCGTCTTGGAATTAGTCCTGACATCTTTGACTAGCCGGGCCAGACTCTCATCGCCATAGCCTGCTCCGTCAATGAAGTCCTCAAGAATTTTTCGGACTAGAACTCCTCGCTCGCATCTCCATTTCAGTTTCGAGCTCACATCACGGATTTCTACAGGAGTGCCCGATGGTTTCCAAACTAGCGGTGCATCCATTCTCTGGCGAAGTAGCGCGAAAGTAATCCTGTCATGTGGGATATCTGACAATACAACTCTTCCGACTGTGTCAAACCAAGATGCTTCCCAAAGGTACGTCATCGCGTACGCGCTTCTGAGCACTGATGTAGCCCAGTCAACCCAAATGCGCGCCGGTAGGACTGAAACCCATTCGGGGGAGGTGATTTTGTCCCACGTTTGGGCAAACCAAGTAAATGGAGTGTCTTCGAGGTGATCAAATAGCGATGAAGAGACTTTTAACGTTTCAAGTTTAACTTCACTCACGCCACCCCAAGTGTCCTCCGACAGGGCCGCGTCTATTTTGGATAGAACGAGGTCGTTTTTGAGCCGATGTTTTGCAGCCTGGGCGTACAGGGCAGCCACGGTCGTGTGAGGAGAACCTTTGTGCCCTATGGCATAAATTGTCTCAAGGATTTTTGCTATGTCGGGTGGGCCAGCTTTGCCAAGCACGCCGATGAGGTTCTGCATTAGCGCCAGCGACGGAGTCAATGGGCTGGCAGGCACAAATCGCCCTTGTGATTTAGATGTTCCGACAACAGAATTTATCAACGCTTCGCCAACTTGGGAATTATGTTCTACGCTTCTGAAACCTCTTGTAGCCAAATTGACCTGCAAAGATTGCAGCTTGCCGTCTCGCGGCCGAGTCTCAAAAGTCTCGAAAGACTTTCCGACTTCCTTTGGCGTATCTGACCAAAACCGGAGTCCCAGTTTCTTTCCTTCGACAGGCGTGGGCAAATCTGAAGGAAGGAAGGCCTTCCATGCCAGTGCTGAAAGGAACGCCTCGGGAATTGCCGGATACTCAGGCCGAGGCAACGACATATTCAAGTCATTCGCTAAATTGTCCATGGTCATTGGGCAATCACAACTTCCTGGATCTGAGAATTGGTTAGGAGCTTCAAAGTCCTTTGTTCTTCAAGCAACTCGGGGGCTAAGCGAGCTGCACGTAGTCTTTCCAGGCGTGGCTGAGTGAGTACTGTCAAGTCTGATACTCCAAGGTGCTCTTCAGAGCAAACTAGCGCAGAGCGAATTAGCGCAAAATCTACAAGAATTTCTGCCACTTGACTAGATTTCTCGGACAGTTTCAGGAAAAGCGAGTCACCATTTCTAGCACTCTGGATTCGAATGTCATCGAGCTGGATTGCTAATTTGGGCTGCAACGGCAATGCATTGAAGGGAGTTGTCCTGCTGTCGAATAGAGGAATTAGAGATTCCGCAGAACTGTCTTCGCTCAATTTCGGTCTTAGTAGAGTCAGAAATCTCTTTTCGATTGCTGAGGGTAGTGCAGGCGCTACTGTCCATAGCTCAACCCAGGTTGCCACTGAATCCCTAAATGCAGAAATCCCATTGCTGGTTGCGTACATTCGAGTCAGATAGGTCGCATACCATCGAACATTTTTTGAGTATTGACTTTCAGTAAAGTCCTTCGTAGACAAGAGATTTGAAAAAGCCTCGTCGAGCTGTCGATCAAATTCAGTAATACTGCGCGGGAACTGGTCTCCAGGGTTGCTTTCTGCCAGAACCGTAAGTGCCTTTAGCGGCGAAGTGGCATTCTCAGAGCCTGCGAAGGCATCGTATACAAAATCTACCCACCCTGACGCGGGTTCCGCTGCGGAATGTGTGCCAGGCATCGCATCGATGACAGGGTCCACTTTCGCCAGCGCACTTGAAACAATGTCAAGATTCTCCACTCTAGGGAAGATCTCGACGTTGACTACTCCAAACATAGATTGATGGAAACGATACGCCGCCAAGTTTTGCAGGGCTTCAAAAATCTCGGCTGGAGAATCATTTTTCGGCTGAAGATTCTGAAAAAACACTTCTAGCCCAGATGCATTTACGTATAGAGGTGAATTGCCAATGAACAGGCGCGAAATCAAACCCCATAGCTCTCGGTATGAGAATTTCTTGTTGTTCACTAATTCAGCGGATCGAAGAACCGTTCCCAAGCTTGTCACAAGGGTGTCTTGCGATAGATTCTCGATGTTTGCAGCCAAGGGGTTGAATTCCAGGTTTTTGCCCCAACCTGTGTCGGGGTCAGCGGCTAAAGTTGAGGCCATTTCTCTTATCAAGGCTAGGGCGGCGATCGAATTGAGTTCGGCTTCACTTCGCTTCGAAAGGGGCTCTAGTCGGTATTCCTCGCAATTGAAACTAGCCTTTCCCCCTTCAGAAACTTCAAGAGTGACCCGGGGCGCTCGTTCCAATAGAGAACATGCGTCCACGTAGACGACGCAGATTTCAATCTGTATCTCTTTCTTTACTAGCAGGGCATGTGCCAAATATGGGCTAACCGAGATCACTGTAAGCGATTCCCAGTCAAGTCGTTTATCGGGGTCAGAAATCCAATTGAGTAAGGTTCTCTCTTCAGACTCTTCAGCGCTAGCTGTTTCCTCGACCAGCACGCCGCGATTCACGCAGGCAATCAAAGCGCGATGGTTATCGATGCAATCGCTAATCTCCGAAGTAAGCGACTCTTGTGCTTGAGCAGACTTGATTGTCGCATCATTTACGAGGAGCACCTCGAGAGTGCCTGCTTGGTAGACATGTGAACGATGAGCTATTTTTGATCTCTTTGGATTGATTTCCTCGTAATCCTCGACCAACTTTCTAGAAATGTGCGACTTTCCGCCACCTGGAGCGCCTACCAGAAATAGAAATACGGGCTTGGATTGGTCAGAGGAAGCCTTGAACCAACGAACAGCTTCGTCTACTCCAACGGGCGAGTTACCCTCTGGCCAAAAGCTGCTAGCAGTTTTCGTAGGGCTGGCAGCGACGTCCGACCCTCCGATGGATCGTTCGAATAACTTGCTGAGTTCTGTAAACACTTGCCCCCTTGCCTGATGCTTCATGTTTCATTCTGGCGGGAAAGTATGGACTTCACAAGTTCGCCTATGGCCAAACTCACGAAGGGTGACACTGCATTTCCAACCTGTGAATACTGTGGAACTTCTGTCCTGCGCTTGAGGCCTCCAGTGGTTTCTTTCGCGAAGAATTTGAACTGTTCTGGAAATCCTTGTAATCTTGCCATCTCTCGAACCGTCAGAACTCTGGGTGCCAAAGGGTGGATGAAGTCATCTGGGGACGTTATTACCGTAGGCGAGACGTGCTCTAAACTCAGCACGCTTTGTGAATGCTTAAGAGTTGCAAATCTGTTAGCAAGCGACTTGAACTCCGCAAAATTTCGCGCCAGCACTTTTCCGTCAGTTGTCAGAATTGGGAATCGTAAAACCTTCTTGGCAGTTTCAAACTCCAGCGCACGGCTTGTCGTAAATTTATCGCTGTCACCTTGTCGTAAGAGCAGATTCTTTAGCCCGTGTTTGTGGAGCAAAATGTAGAGCTCAAATTTTGTAATCGTGTCGTTGTTGTGGTTTCGCTCAACGTGATTGTGCCTACCTCCTTCATGCACTAATCCCCAGAACTTAGAATCCATTAGGTGCCTGACATAATTGCTTGTTTGTTTCTCTTCAATTAAGTCTGCAAATGCATCTGCAACAGTCGCAGCTTGATCGGCCGATGTTTTGGGTGGAGGTGCCAAGTCTGGCTGTTGTTCTAGAAGTTCATCTTTGAACCTTGATTTCCAAACCTGCTTTGTCGCTTCGATGTTTAGGTCAGAAGCCAAGTCCTTGCGTATGCCAATCAGAAACAGCCTTTCCCTGCTTTGGGCGGCACCGTAGTGTTTAGCGTTTAGAAGAAGTTTCTGAACGGTATAGCCAGGATCCGTGTTCTCCAGAGCTTTTGCTACTTGGTTGAAGGCAGAATCCGCTTGTGTTTCCTGCGCCTTGAATTTCAAATTCATTCCGAGAACATTCTCGATTACAACCATCTTGGGGCTGGATTTTTTCACGTATTTCAGGAACTCCTTTGGTAGCTCATTTCTAGAGTCCTCATGATTGCGTCGGCCGGCAAGACTAAAACCCTGACATGGCGGGCCACCTGATACGAGGTCAACATCAGTTTCTTTGAGGAATTGCCCCATTTTTTTCATAGCATAGGCTTTAGAAATGTCTCCGACGATTAGCTTTGATTTGAGTTGTTCGGAGGGGTGCAGTTTTAGAAAGCCTGCCCAGTCGTGATCTGAGAAGTTTGGCTTGACAAGGTTTCGCATAAAAGTTTCGGCAGCCATCGGGCTTCGCTCGACGGCAAGCAAAAGTTTGCCTCCAGACGCTTCGAGCCCAAGGGAAAGACCTCCGCAGCCGGCAAACAAGTCGATGTAGCCAAAAGTCTGTTCAGGCTTTACTCTTGCCATTCACTACTCCTTTCAAGATGCGCCTCCAGGATACCTTGCGTTTCTGACAATAGAATTTCATAGGAAATCTTGAACTCGAGTGGTTGAGCCTCGCTACCACTTCTCGGCCCAGGTCATGTACCCGTTTGGTCCGGCTAAGAAGCCGTCGCTGCTAACCGCAGCGTAAAAGACTGTCTCGTTCTTCATCGAATAAGGCTAAGCCAACAATTCCCGTTACTTACAGGAATGCAAGAGGGAACACATTTCTGGCTGCTGCTTCTTCTACTTCTTCAAGCCAGCCTTCGCCTAACATGAGGAACCTTGATACCTTCTCGGTTTTGCTCCATTTTCTGACATTCCAAGCCTGTGCGATGTCAGCCTTGAGGTCAAAACGGTAAACGTTCACAGGTTTGTGGTAACCATCAGTTGAAAAGAAATACCTCATTACTAACGCATGTCTCTCATTGTTTGTAAAGCGCTAGAAAGAGTCGTCATGACTTTGTCGGCTACTTCCTTGCTTTTCACAATTCTCATATTGGCTTTAATTCGAAATGTGATTATTTGTGTAAGTGCCAAGATCCTGGCTCATGAGCTTGGCCAAACGAGTCAGTTCTTCGAATTCTTCCGACTCTAGTCTTGTTGCTAATTCTTTGAGTGAATCAGCTTTGATTTTCACTAAGAATTTTGGCAGCGATTCAGCATCAATTATCCAGATTCTTTTCGTAACGTACCCCATGTCGCCACGGTATGGATTCCCGTCGTTGACGTGGATGTCTTCAATTTTCAATTCGACATGAGTCAGGTGAACCGTCTCGTCGTCCATACTAAATCCAATAGAGTGCTCAACTGCTTTCTCCAAGGCCAAGTCATGCCAGATTGAAAAATCTTCTTGGGACATGGCTTCTTGCAGAAAGTTATGCATGAACTCCGAAGGGAAAGATGCCCCAACGCTTGCTTCTAAATAATGGTTACAGGACAAACCCCTGCTTCCTAACTTGATTCGATGATGAATCTGAACTAGGCCATTGCTGCTCGTCATTGAAATGCTCCTTCCTACGATACGAATTTAGTCTGTGGCGCTGACAGTCAATGTCCGAAATCGCGGTTCATTTAGCAATCGTCTCGATGGCCCCATCGCCATAAGACTTCTTTATCTCGCTGACCACGATTTGGTAGCCGTCATACCAGTTCTGGTATTTGCCCTTGGCCTCGCGGTGGGCATCGAAGCGGGATAGCTGAAACATGGCATCCATGG
>JACCDN010950423.1_pt1 | contig 10390 bp, 9 predicted proteins | sample 7441691 | NCBI WGS metagenome assembly JACCDN01 (sample SAMN15323439, study PRJNA562643) | freshwater metagenome | isolation source: river surface water | place: USA:Blue River Watershed | collected 2017-08-16
CCAACTGTCGGCCAGCGCTACCAGCACCATAAATCAATACTTTTGGTAGCGAAGCTTTTTTTAATTGCTGCGCATAAAAACCACCCAACCAAATACGCGCCAAGGCACGGGAAGCTCCAACCAATAATAGTAATAAGATTGGTTGAATTAATAAAACTGTTAGTGGGATACCATCAATTTTAGTAAATACAACGCTAAGAAAAAATATAACGCTATATAAGAAAATTGCTCTTAATACAGCTAATATAGCCGGAAGACCGTTGTATCGAAAAATGGCTCTATATAGTCCAGAAAAGACGAATAGTGGCAACGCCAAGCATACCGAGATAAATGATAGCCAAAAAGCTGGTCCTATTAAATGAACAAAATATCCAAGTCGCAAGTAATATGCTAACCAGACAGATAAGATGCATAGACCAGCATCTAATACCAAAACTATTCCTCGCTTTGCAGTTCGAGGAAAAGCCAGAATGATTTTAGCCAAACCATCTAAAATGAAAACTATTTTTATTAGTGCGATTTTAAAAAATCTCTCATTAATGGCTTTCATTTTTCTTTTACCGCATCTGCTAGGCCCTTGCCAGCGATAGTCATAAAAATATATTTAAAATAAGACACGAAATTCAAATCTTCGAGCATCCTCTTATCGGTTTGCGCTAATAAGGTAGGATTCGACATATCTATTTTATTAATCTGTGCTAACCCTGTTATGCCGGGGCGAGCAGAGTATATTCCATAGGTAGCACGAGATTTTACAAGCTCGTGATGGTTTGGAAGTCCGGGTCGTGGACCCACCATACTCATATCACCAATCAACACGTTCCACAACTGCGGCAATTCATCAAGCTTGAAACGTCGAAGAGTTTTACCTAAAAAAGTAATGGATTCTGGGCCAAGTAGATGGGATGGAACATTTAGTGTGTCCAACTTCATAGTACGAAATTTTAAAATTACAAATAGTTGCTGATTTCTTCCAACACGTTTTTGCCTAAATAACGGCGAACCTGTATCAAGAAAAATAACCGCATATAAAACTAAGATAACAGGCCACAACAATAATAGCCCTCCGCTAGCCAACAATATGTCTAATATTCTTATAAACGCTGAGTTAATAAATTTCATTTCTTATGTAGCATTCCTATTATTACCAAACATTTTAGAAAGCTGATCAGTAAATTTAACTTTTGGCGTCCAACCCAAAAGAAGTCTAGCTTTTTGTATATCCACTTGTAATGAAGAAAATAATCTTTCAACTAAATCTCTTTTTCCTATTAACAATGCTGCATAAATAACAAAACTCTTTGGCATAAAAAATAAGCGCGATGACTTACCTAAAGCCATAGCTACACCCTCAAACAATTCTGAAGTTGATAGATCAATGCCATCTGACACAATGAATGTCTCATTTGCGGCAGCAGGATGCCTTATACAAATCTCTATAAAATCAACTAGGTTATCAATAGCTATTAATGAACGTTTATTATCAATGGAGTCAAATGGTAGCGGCAAGCCTGATTGAATGAGCTTAACAAATTTTTCAAAGTTTCCTTTTACGTTTGGACCATAAACAAGTGGAGGGCGAATAATAACAACCTCCATACCCGTCTCAGTCGAAAGATGTCTTAAAAATTTTTCTATTTCCCATTTTGATTTACTGTAATAATCTAAAGGATTTGGATCGTCATCTTCTTTGAAAGATTCACCAGCAGCAGTTTTATCACCATTAACCATTACGGAACTGATAAATATAAATCGCTTCACACCGGAAAGTGCAGCAGATCTTGCTAAATCAATAGTTAAGTCAAGATTAAATTTTGAATTGATTGATTGAAAATACTCTCGAGTAGAAAAGCCTGCGGCATGAATAAAGACATCACATTCAAACATACGCAAATTATCAGCAGAAATAAAATCTTTGCAGGATACGCCAGATTGCAAGAAATCATTAAATATATTAGTAATGCTAATAAACTTTAATTCATAGCTACCTAAAGAAGCTAATTTTTTAGCAATTGCAGATCCAATAAAGCCTGTTGATCCAGTTAAAAAAATCATCACGTTATATATAAAATTTTTTTAAAAAAATTAACAATCTGTGGCTATACATATAAATAAATTTAAAAATTAATCTACTGGCTATAAATAACCAGCAAGAAAATATTCCATTCAAACGAAGTGCTAACAATAACTCCTTTGAAGTTCTAATATAACTCCTTAATCCAGAAGTACTGATGCCACCCTCCCTCATTCGGACAAAGTCAAAATCATAATAGGCATATTTATATTTACCACAATTAAATAGGCGCACAAAAAATTCAAAATCACCAGCGCTGGTAAATTTTTCATTGTAACCACCCAACTCTTGGAAAACCTGTTTTTTAATAATGGTGGCAGTGTGAGCAGGCATAAAACCATAACGCAACATCCATGGTTTAAAAAATTTAGATTTATATATTCTTGAAAAAGTAAATGGATCTTTTTTAAAAAAAATAGCATTCCCAGATATTAAATCAATGCTTGGATTGGATTCAAAAAATTTAACTGCTTTCTCCAAAACCTCATCTGAGAAAAATAAATCGTCCGAATGAAGAATACAGATTAGATCTCCAGTACAAAGTGATAAGCCCTTATTTAGAGCTGAATATAAACCTTTTGCTGGAATTACTTCAAATGAATCAATATAACCTTTACAACTATTTAGAAATTCCAATGTTCCATCGTTACTATAACCGTCAATAACAACTAATTCTTTTGAATGAAAAGACTGACTCAAGTATGAATCAAAACAAATCTTAACAGTACTAATGGAGTTATATGTAAGAGTAATTATTGAAATTTTCACAAAGCATCCGTTAAAATTTTCGATGCATCAATTAAGATAGTGCTGTATTTTTTCATTATTACTTCATAAGAAAAATTCTCAATTATATGCTTTCTTCCATTTTCCCCCAAAATTCGTCTTTCTTCTTTTCCCACAAGAATCATCCGTTTTATTGATTTCGCAAGGCATTCTGGTGTTAGTTCATCAGAAATAAAACCTGAAAACCCGTCTGAGACAATATCCAATAGACCAGATGTTCTAAAACATACAACCGGTGTTTCACATGCTAATGACTCCGCCGCAATCTGCCCAAAAGCTTCTACTAGTGATGGAACAATTACAAAATCAACGGCTGAATAAAGTAATGACAACTTATCAATATCACTAATATATCCAACAGAAAGAGAAGTAAATTTTGTATTAACAAACCCTGATCCACCAAACTCAATTAATCTGACTTTCATAGCTATTTCAAAAGGAAGAGATTGGTGTAGAATTTCTAAAGCAGCAAAAAGTAAATCACCTCCTTTTAAATAATTATTAGGGAGATTTATAGCACCAAAACAAATTAAAATATCATCCTTTGAAAATCCAAGTTCAGCACGTAAATCATTAGCAATCTTAGGCGTAGATGATGAAAAATTATTAGTATCAATTGGATTTGGAAGTAATCGAATATCAAGTTCATTCAAGACAATACTAGATTTAGCTCTCTCTAACATCCAACGAGAAGGAACTGTAAATATTAAATCATGCCTATCTTTAAATTTACATAATTTAATATTCCATAAATAAAAATTTAAATTTAATCCAATATGTCCGGATTTAAATCTTCGATAACCTCTTATAAAGTCTAATTCAGGATCATTAAACTTATAATAATGCTCTGATCCACAGTATAACCACTCATCATGTAATGTGATTATGGATCCAGGATGAATTAAGTCAAAATCAAAAACACTAAGAGTGTCATTATTTATCCAATGAAAATGAAAAAGTGTTTTTTTACAATTTTTAAGACTAGTCAATAATTTTGAAGAAGAAAATAAATTCAATGAGTGTTTTGTGGGGTTATCATCAAATTGAAGTTTAGTAATAAAATAGGATAACAATCTTTTAAAAAAAAATAAAATTCCTTCATTTTCAGCATTTATATATCTAACTTTTAATCCCATAATAGCTAGTAAATTGGCCATTTTATTAGCAGCTATAGCTGCTCCACCCCTTGAAAAACTATAACTAATAACTATTATTTCTGGAAAAAATTTATTAATAATCATATTAAACTCTAAAATCCCAAGCTGGAATAATATCAGTGTGAAACCGATTAATTTTATTTATAAAATAATTAGCAGCAACAGATGGTGTTATTTGATCTTGAATTGTTAATTGTCTTGAGCGATAGTATGGTATTAACATACTATTATTATATAAGAAATCAATCATGGAATATAAATTATCGATTGAGTCCTCATTAAAAATTAAATTTGGTGAAGTTTTATTTAATAATACACGTGCTCCCACCGCATTACTGCAAGCTACAAGTGTATTAGATAATATTGCCTCATTAACAACTACTCCCCAACCATCATAACGACTTGGAACTACAAGTAAATCATAATCTGACATTATTTTTTGAGAAGAGCCAAAAGGAATCACACCTTTATAGAATATTGATAAATTATCTATATCTAAAGTACTAGAATTACCGTGACCATAAATATCAAGAGTGCACAAAACACCGTTACTTCTAGATTTATAGACAGCCTGTATAAGTATGTCCAAACCTTTTATAGGAAGTAATGAACCAATATATAACAATCTAAGATTTGAAATAGGAAAAAGGGATTGGGTTGATATAGTTGATGTATAAAGTTTTGGTGCTAGATGTGAGTTTTTGTTTAAGTCAGATTCAGAATACTTCGGAACAAAATAACCAAATGGAATTAATTTATCTTTTGAATAACCAACTTGTAAGTATTGAATATAAGATAATTCAGAAATACAAAAAATGCCATTTATTTGTCTCTTTAAGATTAATGAATAAAACTTATATAATAAAGGTCTAAATGTAGCTTTAAACTTTGATAATAAAAAATTATTTTGAGATTTTAAATATTCATATTTAACATTTGAATAAGGCTCTGAAATTAAATAAATATTTTTTGAAATATAAGAAATAAAGAATAAAATTATAAGAAGTGAAAATTTTTCATACGGACTAATAAAAATATGTGTTTCATTTCTTAAATTAAAAGCTTTAATAACCATTTTGAAGAATGAAAATTTTCCTCTTAGTACAGCATGATTAATATTATCAAATTTTGATGTTGACCAACCCTGAAGAATTCTATCAGGATGATCATTATAAATGGTATTAATTAAAATATTTTTACCATTAAGAATAGAGATAGCATTAAGAAAATAACCCATATGGTTTGTTAATGCAGGACACCAAAATATCATTTCTTTTTTGCAAATTGACATAAGAAATTATTAAAAAGTAAGGAACAATAATTTAATGAAAAAATTTCTAATGCGATTAATTTACTTCTATTGGATTTTATTAGTGCCAATTCAGTATTATTCTTAATTTCACTAAAAATCTTTAATATTGAGTTTTTATCATTAATGTTAATAAAGTAAACGTTATTCTTAAATAAATCCTTTAAATCACTCATATCAGTAGAGATCAAACAAAGACCAAAACTAGTATATTCCAATATCTTCGATGGAAATGTTCCAAATGCCTGTTTAGAGTTAATTTGCTTTAAGGAGAGAGCAACATCGCAATTATTAAGTAATTCTAAATATGATGATTTTGATAACTCTCCAAGCCAATGAATATAATTTCTTGATATTAAAAAATCGCTAATAATATTAAAATCATTATTATTAATTCTACCGGTTAAATAGAAATCAAAATTATCTATAAGATTATTATCCTCCAAAATCTTAATTATTTTTATAAAATCAAATAAGCCAGTTTCACTGTTTAATGTTCCAGAAAATAAAAATTTAATATTTTTATTGGAGAATCTAATAACATTACTTGAGCTATCACAAATACCATAATAGGCTAAATAATTTGTATAGTTTCTCATACTTGCAATTGAATTTGATGCAACTATTACATTTTTTGAGCATAAAAGATCAAATGATTTGAAAATTAAATAATTCCAAATTTTTTTAGAATAGCTATAATTTGAATAGTTATAGTTTGCTTCATCCTCAATATCTAAAATGCAAATTATATTAAATATTTTTGCAAAAATTAAAATAGGCAAATAAACTATATATCTATTATAAATAATTAAAATAGAATTTAAATTAAATAAATTTGTTAAGCCTTCTTTAATAATTTTTGGAATTAAAAATAAAATTGATAAAAATTGACTTAACAGAGGAAATCCAATAAAACCGCAATAATAAAAATTAATTTTAGAAATATTTTTTTTTTCAGAATTAAAGAAAATATAATTATTACGTGAACGCCCCCTACCTAAACTCCAAATTTCAACATTAGGTGTAGTTTGCTGAATACACTTAGCCATTCCAAATACCTTAGAAAAACTAGCAAGACTATGAGAAAAAATTAATCTTTTATGTGCCAATTCTTCATTAAGTACATTACATAAAATAATAACTTTCATTAATTAATAACTCTCGATTTATCAACGAATAGATATCCTGCAATAAATGCAACAATAATGTTCATTGGATATGCCTCAGATACAGAAATTGTTAAGAAATAGAAAAAACAAATAACTATAAAAATAAAACCAACTATGTTTTTATAGATTAATGTATTAATAATTAGATATATAATAATAGAGAATATAATAAAGAAACCAATTAACCCAAAGTTAACCAAGACAGTAGAAAAAAAGCTATCAGTTACAACTCCGTCTAAACCTAATAGATATGCTGCACTAGTACCATAACCAAATTTATCTGAAAATAATAGAGCATTAATAAATAAATCAATAAAAATTTCAAATCTAATACCCATTGATATTCTTAAGTAATCATCTCCACGTCCTGTTAATGTACCCAACAGGAATATACTAATTGTTAACATTAATATCAATGAAATTATTAGACTAAGAAAACTAAATTTTCTCAATAACCATCCAATTGCTATTAAAAGTAGTGAAACAACTGCTGTTCCAGACATTGTTAGAAAAGAACTAATAAAAGCAAAGCATATAAAAAGTATTATTTGACTATTATTAAAATTACTAAGAAAAACTACTATAAATGTAGAGACTACCACAAAAAAACCTGTTGTACTTGGAATAAAAAAAATGCCTGGAGATCTTAAACCATAATTATTTTCGGTTGCTCCATAAAAATTTCCACCAGAAAAAAACTGTATAACTTGAAATAAAAAATTTATAAAGAAAATTATTACTATTGGAGAAATATTAATAGGATAATACCTATAAAAATTCTTATGAAATAAATAAAAAAATAAAATAAGGAAGAAAAATAAGCTCCACCTAATACCAGATAATAAATATAGAATTATATTATCTTGTACATCAACTACTATAATTGAAATTAATAAATGAAAAGAAAGTGTGAATAAACATATATAAAAAAAATAGCTATATTTTTTATTATATTTAAATGAAACTAATATTGTTAAAAAAAGAATTAATATTATTAATATTTCTTTAGAAGCCTTGTAAATTAATGAGGAAAGAAGAAATCCAGAATGCTCTACTACCAAATCAAATAAACCTTTAATTTCATAAAAATTTACAATAGGTGTAATAAGTACAGAAAATGAAATTAAAGTCAGTATTAAGTGTGAATTTATTTTATTTGAGAATATCATTAGAATAACTTTCTAAATAATCATCAATATTGTAGAATTTTGCTGCTTTTCTACAGCCATCTACATATGTTCTATAATCCTCACGCATTATATTTATAGCGCGAAGAATATTCTTTGATTCCAACTCATCCAATAATATTCCTGCTTTAAATAATTTTACTGCTGATAAACCTTTGAAATTTGAACAAATAATTGGAAGACCAGCATTAAAATAGTTATATATTTTTCCTGATGGTATATTTTCAAAATGTTGTATTTCATCTAACTGAAAATATTTTTTATCATACAATGAAAAACCAAACTCATATTGAGATAAGTATGTTGGCAAATCCTTTTGTAACACGTACTCGCGATCAATAGTGCAATTTTTTGGTAATTTATTTATAATATAATCTGGAATTATTCCTTTTATTGTAATATTAAACTGAGGATAATCCAAAGCAAATTTTATTATTGCTTTGCTTCCCATCTTATCGATAAATGATCCCAAATAAATTATATTATTTTTTTTTCTTTTATTCTTTTCAAAATCCTTAATATATAATGGACTATTTGGAATTAAGTGAACTTTCCCCTTATAATTGCTAAATAAAATTTTTAATCTATCATATGATTGAATTCCTAGAGATTCCATTTTATTATAATTCTTTTGCACAATTCTATTTAATAGATCAGATTCATAAATCTCCAATGAAAGATAATGAGCCTTCTCAAAATTTATAATGCAAGATAAAAAACCAATGTTATCAATTCCAATGACAACCTTTGGAGGTTTATCTATAAGTTTTATTTTTTTCTTAATAGCTATTGACAAAAAAATTATTTTTATAAAAGCTAAAAAGAATCTTTTTCTTATCAACCTATAAATTATTCCATCAATTTTCTGCGTAATGTACATTAAGAAAGATTCAATATTTGATTCCCTGTGGTTCAAAGGAGTAATCATATTATTTAATATTAAATCTTTTGTATCCCCTTTAGCAAAAATGTAAACCTTACTTTTTAAACTTAACTTATTAATAAGTTCTAAGGTTGTTGGAGAGTACTTCAGGTGACTTTCATGAAAAACAATTAACACACTATTTTGTGACATTATATTAACTTTATTATTTGCACTCGAATTTATATTTTATCTCTTCAATTAATATATTATTATTTTTAATCAAAGTAGTTTTGTTTATTTTATTTGGGTAATTAATATCTGGCGAGTCTACTTTTGTAATTAACAAGACTCTATCAGGTTTAACGTTTAAAATACACATTCTATTATTGATTTCAGACCAAGACTCCACACTATTTAAATTTCTTTCTCTAATAAAATTATCACGCCACCACATATATGGTGCAATTTTAAATGTTAACCGATTATTCCAAATAGAAATATCTTTCTGGGATATAAATATAATATCTTTTTCTGTAGTATTTTCTTTTATTAATATATTATTTTGATTTCTTTCATATGAACCTTCATAACTTTTTTCATATTTTTCCATTACAAATGTTAGTACTAGCATATTTAACGCTATAAAAATCAATATTATATTTTTTGAGTATAAAATATAATATTTAATTATTATAGATAATGCAATAAGTGAGCCAGGAATAAATTTTATCGCCTCATACTCGTGAACACTTGATGATCTAAGAATTAATGTATAAAAGATTGCAGGTATAATTGCAATTATAAGAACTTCAATATCTTTTTTATTTAATTTTTTCAATAGTAATAGTATTACTGGAATAGCTAAAATCCCCGTACCTACAACTATTATTAAATTTTTTGTGTATATTGCAGTAAATCTAAAAAAATTAAGCTCTGATAAATCTTTAACACTTTTATAATTTACTACTGTATCAATTAGACCTAATCTAAACTGTAATTTCCATAATATATTATTTAATAAATCTACACTGTGAAGTTGATAAATAAATAAACCTAATGAAATAAAGCATATTATTAAAACACTCGCAAATTCTTTTTTATTTTTATTAATCATTAATAAAAATAAATACGTCAATGCGATGAAGAAAAAAATATAGTCTGTTATTAGGCCAATGAATAAAACTATGTAATTACAATTATTCCATTTTTTTATATAAAATAAAATAAAAATAGCGTAGTATAATGCACCAATTGAATTATAAGATAAAAAAGTCTTAAAGAAGTAAAGATATCCAACCGATAATATACTTATTACCAATACAGATAATGATAGAAGTATTTTTCCCTCTAATAAGTGTAGCGCTATAAAGCTTAATGTTATTACTAGTAATAAAGAAAATATAAAGTTAATTCTAAAAATTGCAGAGTAACTTGGCTCTTCTCCAGATAGTATGCTGTCAATGTAAGTTGGTAATAAATATCCGGTTGGATAACTTATATATACTTCCCTTATATATCCATTTATTAATTTTGGAAATGTTAAATTTCCAATATGTCTTTCGTGAATTGTACTGTCATGATTTTCATATTGTATTGACGGATATGACAATATACTTAAAAAATTTAAATTGTATGGGCCTTCTTTTACCCATAAATTTGTACTTGTTAATGTGTGAGCTGTATTATCAGAATACATCCCATAAATTGGCTTATTAAATTTTTCTTTATAAATTTCTGAAATAGAAAATACTATTCCTATTAATAATAGCGTAAATAATGTTTTTGTAATCGTTTTAATACTTTGATTCATCAACTAAATACTTTTTTCATTATTGAGTCTAGC
>JACCDN010365878.1_pt1 | contig 10388 bp, 10 predicted proteins | sample 7441691 | NCBI WGS metagenome assembly JACCDN01 (sample SAMN15323439, study PRJNA562643) | freshwater metagenome | isolation source: river surface water | place: USA:Blue River Watershed | collected 2017-08-16
ATGCTTTCGCTTTTCTGAAATAATCTTTAGCAGCACGGAACTCGCGCTTGTTCATAAAAATCTGACACATGCTTAAGAAAGCAACTGCTTCAGATTCTTTATCAGGAATACCAGCACGAATAGCAGCGCGGATATAGGCTTCACCTTGTTTGATGTCACCTTTTTGCATGGCCATCATACCTAATTGTAATTTATTAGCACCTTCTGCTTCAGGCATTGCAGATCCTAAATCACTACTTTTTTTCAAATGCTTTTCGGCAGTGTCAAAATCTTGTTTCACCATCGCCAAGTTACCCTTGATGGTATAGTAAGTGCTTCTAACAGGCTTATATAATAATTGAGGCCACCAGATAGTTGCCAAGATTCGTTCTACTTCATCCATATCCCCTGCTTCCATCGGAGCTTGCACCAAACGAAGTGGACCGATAAAGAAATGACTTAAAATACCAATCAATCCAAGGAAATACAATGGGAATACAGGCCAAAATCCCGCCACTCCTGTTAATTCCAATCCCAAGCCAATAGCAACTGCTAAAAGGCTTAACCAAAATCTGTACTTAATGATGATATTATAAAAACCCATAGTTGAATGTTTAGGAGGCGTAAAGATACCAAAATATAGTGTCACTTGAAAAGAATGGCTATTTTTGCCGCTCGGTCCCGTAGTTTAATGGATAAAACGAGCGTTTCCTAAACGCTTGATATGAGTTCGATTCTCGTCGGGACTACAAAGCCTCAACACGAAGTGTTGGGGTTTTTTAATACGAAGACACGAAACAAGCTTGCTTGATTGAGTGAAAGAGTATTAAAAAACCACTAAGCAACTCGAAGAGTTGTTTAGTGAAGGCTTTGGGCTAATTCAATGCGCGAAGAAGGCAGATGAGCTCGCGAATCTGCCAGTCTCGTCGGGACCACTAACTGATATTGTTGCCATAATTTAAATGGTATCCAACTTCCTTTTCAAACTAACAAATAGCTCCATATGTTTTGCTGGATTAGTAGTTTTTATTTTCTCCAAATTTTGCAGCTTCCATTTGATAGAAGGATATGCCTCAAAATTATAGATTGACCAATCGGGAACAACATCTTTAAAGCCAAGTATAAATTGTTTGTCTTTATCAGTTATTGACTCTTGAACTGTATTAACCATCGTATCTCTTACAAATTCATATTCTTCATAAGTAAACTGTTCCTCGGACATACCTGCAAACTGATTTGTCATCGCTTGTCTTTGATCTTGTAAATTTGGAAATAGTACATCTTGTATTGATCGATCGGTACTAAGTAATCTAAACAGAAAGCCTACTTTAATCTCTTTAGTAAATCCCTCCTTTTGTAATAATTGTTTTACATCAAAAACATCACGAGGATGTTGTCTATCCATAGCAGCACAAATTTTTCCGCCATACAATTGCCCATTAGAGACAATATTTATCGAACAAAATGTTTCAAATTTTTCTTGTGCTTTTTTACAAAGTATCTTTTCTGTAACTGCACCAAGTATGCCTCTAACAATTTGACTTACTTCAATTTTAATCATTGCATCGTCATAGGATACTAATAATTTATGGAGTTCCATTTTATGCTCTACTCTACTTCCACGCAATCTTTTTTCAATACTAAACTTTATTTTAGTTAATGCTGCTGAAATATTAGTAAACGAAGTTTCTCTATCCTCTATTGGAATATAAGTAAGATCAATATCCACCGAAAGTCTTGGCATATCTCTATCAAACAAATTGATAGCTGTACCTCCATGAAGAGCAAACCTAGATTCTAAAGCAATTTCAGGAATCACGCTAATTAATAATGCAACTTGTTTATGATAATTATTATTGCTCATTACTTACTAGCTTTTTAGGCACTGTTATTTGATATTTTGAAACATAAACTCCCTCTTTCACAAGACTTCTTTTACCTTTCCCTAAATCAATTTTGGAGAGATTTAAATGTTTATACCAACTATGATTTAGCATCTCGGCCATAAATAAAAATGCCCTTTTTACTTTTATCGAAGTACAGGATTCTAACAATTCTTGCACTGTTATGGGACGAAGGTCATTTAGATTTTCCATCAGTTCATAACATTCGACGATATCAAATTTTTCAGGTGCTAAATACAAACATTCCATTATTGCCCTTGCCGGGCTCGACACTTTTATGGAAAATCCAGCTAAAGAGAATTCTGTCAACCCTAATTCCTTTGGCAAAAATGAACTTGCTTTATAATTTATATTTTGATTCCATTTATGCTTTCTAAACCAAGTGGGTAGCTTTTCTTTTTCACCGCCAAATAACCATACTTGAGCAGTATTCAATTCTATATAATGTGCTTTACCTTGAAGCGCAAGAGCAGTTCTACCTCCAGGATGCACTGAAAGTCCAGATTGTTTTTGTAAAGCATACACACCACCTTCATAACCAGGCTGGTTGTTACTGCGATACATGGCACCGTTTTCCAAAGTCTTTAACCATCCACTCTTTCGATAATATTTTTGTAAGTCTAGACTGTATCCCTCATTTATTAGCCATGAAGATTGTAGCACAACATCTTGCGGGATTGTTGACAACAATTGGTTTATTTTTGTTCTATTTTCAGTATTCATACTACTATTTTGGTTATAAATTTAAACTAAAATACTTAAATGTTAATTTTTTATACAATTTAAGTAGTATTACTACCTAAATAAATAGATTTATAAACTAAAAATAGCATTATATCAGAACATGAGTCAGAAATCGCGTTTTTTGACTTATGTTTTAATAATAGGTGTCAAAAATCGTGAATTTTGACATTTACATATAATCTTCAGGTGGGCCTTCCAATAATGGATTCTCCAAATAATAACCAATTTTTCTAATGCGTTTCCAGCCAAAGTTTAATTTGTTTTCAGCATTTGTTTCTTCAAAAGCTTTCTCAAGATGATAAAAATCAAAAATCTTACTGATAGGGATTTTTGCCACATAGGCGATTTCAGCAATGGTATCGATACTTAAGTTGCTTCTAACACCTGTCCATTTGTATGTTAAGGTTGGAGTTCGGTTCATCATTTTTGCAAACTCATTCCGATCTAAACGCTTCTTGCGAATTTCATCACCAATTCTTAAACCAATCGTCCATCGAACATAGTCTCTAAATCTATTAAAAAGAAAATCATTCTTTAATTTACCTTGTTTCTTTTCAGCTCTCATAAAATGTTTTTAAAAGAGTCTCGCGCGCGAACTCATTGTTAAATACTCCTAGTATATTTATCTCCATCTACCATTTCACTTATAAGTGAAACGTCTGTGCGAGAACATAATATAGCTGGGAAGAAATAAAAGTAAAGACAAGAGAAAAACAAAAACAGCGTAAATATACGCAGTTAAACCTTATGGAAATTTCCGTAAACTTTTTCAAACTGATATAATTAATAGTATTTGTATCTAATTTACTTATGATAAGCAGGTTTTTATAAATCAAATTCTAAATTTTATGAATACAAAAAATACGAGCAAATTTATTTTTTTAAGCTTTTTTCTTTTGTTGATTAGTTGCAATAAAAATTTTACAAAATCAATAAACATTAAAAAATGTTAAAACAATTCGCAAACTACATTAGTATAATATTAGCGTCTATAGCATTAATTTCACACATACTTAAATTAATCTATTTATTATTTAAGCCTAGCTTCATGTCTAGAATTAAATACTTCTCTGAACATTCTCCAAGTAAAACAGATCTAGTCTTGTATTATATATTAACAATAGGCTGTTGTTATTATGTTTTATTCAATTACTTTAAGTAGTTGAATAATTAGGCCTCATACAATTCCAAAGGCAAACCATCTGGATCGGCGAAGAAGGTAAAGCGTTTATTAGTGAGTGTATCAATTCGAATTGGTTCGCATATAACTCCGTGAGAAGCAAGGGCAGCTGTTGAAGCTTCAATATCTTTCACGCTAAATGCTAAATGTCTTAAGCCACATGATTCAGGTTGAGAAGGTCTAGCGGGAGGATTAGGGAAAGAAAATAATTCAATGATATAGTTGTCATTAATAGCCAAGTCTAATTTGTAAGAATCTCTTTCGGCCCTGTAGGTTTCTTTGACAATAGTACATCCTAATACTTCGGTGTAAAATTTCTTAGATACTTCATAGTTAGAACAGATAATAGCAATATGATGAACTGATTGTAATAATGGTGTATTCATAAGTTAAATTTAAATCATTTTATCTTTCCAGGCTTTTACATCGTAGATAATGGAGTTGAGGGAATGGTCTTTGTCGAGGAAGTTGAGGAAACTATTTAAAGCACGGCCTATTGGGCTGAGGGTGTTGGTTAAACTATTCTTTCCTATCACACTGCTGATGGTTTCACTCTTGTTGCCAAAGTAATAGGTTGCGGGTGATGTAATGAGTAAAGTATCATTGAGAAAATGTTGCATCATTACATTACCTACTTCATCTAATACTAAAGCTACTTCAATAAAATAAACATTGAGTGATTTTGATTTAGAAGAAAAAGCTTGTCTAATGATTGCATATAAAAAACCAATAGGCGCTGTGGTGATCACTAATAGCAATGCAACGCAAAAAAGTAAGAAACTCATTAAAAAGCTATGTGGTTCTCTTTTTTTCATAAAAATATTTTTTAGAATGTTTTCTAAGTGTACTTTTTTATTGATTGAATGCTATCAAGCACTTGCTTTAAGTGTCTTAGAATCCTTTCTAGCAAAGCGTTTGAAGCACTTGATTAAAAGTAAAATTTTAATTTGGAACTAACTATTTTATTTCTACTTTCAAATAAACAAACACCATTTTTTATGAAAAGTAAAGCACTATTAGTTGGTATTAATCAATATCCTGATCCTCGAAATTCCTTAAGAGGTTGTATCAATGATATTGTAGACATGCAACATTTTATATCTGTTATGAATAAAGTGTATTCGACTGCACAAATCAAACTATTAACAGATAAAGCAGCCACTAAAAAAGGGATCCTTATGCAATTAGAATGGTTATTAGAAGGTATAGAAGCTGGTGATCAAATTTTATTTCACTATAGCGGTCATGGTGCACAATTGCCTTGTCAAAAAATTGCAGGTGATGTTTGGGAAGAGAAAGATGGCTTAGATGAAATTATTTGTCCTTATGATTTTGATGGCAGCAATGCAACTGCTATTAGAGACAATGAATTTGCAACATTGTTTGCGCGCATACCCAAGGGAGTTCATTTTATTTGGGTATCCGATTCATGTCATGCAGAAGATTTGTCAAGAGACCCATTTGTAATGGATGATGAATCTGCTTTGCGATATAGAAATTATACTGGTGGTCTTTTACGCGAAAATATAGTTGGTTCTTTAGCGGCGGGCGCAAAGCGCGTCGCCGCCACCAACCTCAACGGTGCATTACTCAGTGCTTGCGCATCTCACGAACTAAGTGCCGATGCATACATTGACAATAGATTTAATGGAGCGTTTACGCATTACCTCATCAAGAATCTTAAAAACTATGCTACTACTACTCCTATGAATCAAATCATTCAATTAGTCAGAAAAGATTTGGCTGCCAATGATTATGATCAAAGACCTCAAAGCGAGGGATTGCTTGAAAACAAATTATTCTTTCTTTAAAAACTTAATACTATGAAAGATTCAAATTCACATACATTTTGGGTTTTCACTTATAAGTTAAACCGAAGTTTAATACTAGCGATGCTGTTGACTTTTGCTTCAATTTCAGAAGCAGCGGCTACGCCAGGCCTTTTCCAACGCTTGATTAAAATCAAATACAGTTCTGAACTTTATCTAATTATCAAAGCTAAAGAAGCGGCTAAGTTGAATAAGCCTGAGATGTTAGATTCAGCGCTTGCAGTATATAATACCATTAGATGGAATTTAGATGGGTTGGTGTATCAGTTAAGCGGCGACCTTGTCGCCGCCAACAGTCCTAGATTGCTTCGTCGGCTAGATTTTCAAACACTTGAATCAATGGAGGCCATCTGTACGATCTATCTCCCATCCTTTTCACTTATCAATGAAATGCCAGCGGAAGAAAGTCAACAGGGAACAAGAAACATCAACCTAACCACCAATGTCTTTTACTTAATCAAAGACTCTTATAGCTTAATCAAGGGATTAAGTGACTTAAAAACACAAAAGACTATGGCACTGGTGGATATATTGGACCAAATGCGTTTGACAAGTCCACAGGAGTTATTGAAGCAAGTGAAATAAAAAAGGCCCGCTGCGCGGGCCCTACTATTTCTTCACTATAAATGAGTCCACTTCGTGAGACTCATTATGTAATTATTTCGCTATTGAAATCACACTCGCATCTAACTTCTCGTAAATACTATTATTACTAATGTACTCAGGCACTAATTCTTTCATCTTACTTACTAATTGCATTTCGTCATTAGAAGTATTTAAGATGTTTTCTAATTCGATTGTTGATTGATATACTAGGTCAAAAGACACATCACGCACTTTAGCAATCAAGATTTTATCGTGATAGGTTTGAGTAGTGTTCTCTTCGTCGTTTAATAACTCTTCGTATAGTTTCTCACCTGGGCGTAAACCACTATAAGTAATATTGATATCAATATTAGGAATCAAGCCGTATAAACGAATCATCTTCTTCGCTAAATCTGCAATAGCAACTGGCTGACCCATATCAAATACAAATATCTCACCACCATTACCCATACTACCCGCTTCTAATACCAATTGGCAAGCTTCTGGAATAGTCATGAAGTATCTAGTGATATTTGGATGGGTTACCGTTACTGGGCCTCCTTTTTCAATTTGTTCTTTAAAGCGAATAATCACCGAACCGTTTGAACCCAATACATTACCAAAACGAGTGGTGATGAATTTTGTTCCAATACCTTCTTGCTTAGATAATGCTTGAACATACATCTCGGCCATACGCTTACTTGCTCCCATTACATTGGTAGGATTTACCGCTTTGTCTGTAGAAATCATTACAAAACGCTCTACATTGTATTTAACAGAAAGGTCTGCAATTAATTTTACGCCCACCACATTATTGCGCACAGCTTCTGTAGGGCAAAGTTCCATCATGGGTACATGCTTATATGCTGCAGCATGGTAAACATATTGAGGCTTAAATTCCTCAAATAAGCTTTCCATTCTAGACAAATTGGTTATGTCTGCTAAATAGCTCACACAATTAGCTCTAGTAGCATTTTCAATTAACTCTAATTCTAAAGTATGTAATGGCGTTTCGGCTTGATCACATAAAATAATCAATTCAGGTGCATAAGGTATTAATTGTCTAACAATCTCAGAGCCTATTGAACCAGCAGCACCAGTCACTAAAATACGCTTACCCTTAATCTGAGATTTAATTTGATTATTATTAATCTGAATAGGATCACGCTCTAGTAAATCTTCAATCTTAATAGATTGTAATTGTCTACTTGTAAATTTACCTTCAGCCCATTTAGAATATGGAGGAACGCTTAATGCTTTGATATCATGATCCAAACAAAAATCTACAATTTCGTTTTTTCGTTTAGTAGGTAAAGAATAGCTAGCAATAATTAATTCATCAATAGGTTGCACATTAGCCAACTCTTTAAAATCGTTGAAAGTGATAATAGGTGCACCATTCAAATTCTTGCTTCCTTTCTTTTTATCATCGTCAATAAACGCTACAATCTGAATATTGGATTGTCCGTCATTTTCTAATACTCTTTGTGTAGCCACCCCCGTATCTCCTGCACCAAAAATCACTACCGATTTTTTCTTCATCTTATAGTTCTTCGCATAGGCAAATAAATACTTCACCAATACGCGATAACTAATTAAGAATAAGAAGGTGAAAACTGTATATAGTGTAATTACTAATGTAGTAAGCGATAAAATGGTACTATATCCTAAAGCCATTGTATTAATGACCAATATAACAAAGGATGACATAGCAACAGCACCAGCAATTCTTACTGCATCTTGTACACCAGTATATCTAACAATACCTGTATAAGATTTAGTAACAACAAACACTGAAGTGTTTACTAATAAAATTAAGAAAATAGAATTGGCCACATGATCCCAATTAACTGCTCTTAAAGCCACATTTTGTTGAATGAGGATGGCAATAAATAAAGCAGTTACTGTGGCCCCCAAGTCCAACAATAGAATCACGAATTTTGGTACAATACTGAAATTCTTAATCTTAAACATATTTGTTTTCAATTCATTCAAGTTGGGGGGAGTGAATGTGTTATTTAGTTTAAATTCAATTATAAAATTAATAAATTATATTGTAATAATACTTATAATTATTTTTTTACTAAAATATATTATTGATTATCAAATAATTAGATTATATATTATAAATTTATCTATTAATTATTATTTTTCAAAAAAATAGTTACTTTTGAAAAAATGAAAATTTTTAACACAAAAATCGAAGATTGCTTGATTATTGACTCAAGTGATGACATTTCAAATACTTTTGAATCATCTGAAACTTTTAATCAAGAAAAATTCAATAAAATAATTGGGAAAAAAATTGACTTTGTTCAAGACAATCTTTCAAAATCAATAAAAGGAACATTAAGAGGTTTGCACATTCAAAAAGGCGCAAACATGCAATCTAAATTGGTTAGGGTTATAAGTGGAACAATACTAGATGTTGTAGTTGATTTAAGGTCAGAATCTTCTACATTTGGAAGACATTTCTCAATTGAATTATCTGATCAAAATCAAAAACAATTATTTATACCAAAAGGTTGTGCACATGGTTTTGTTGTATTGAGTAATGTTGCATTATTCTTTTATAAGTGTGATAATTATTATAACAAAAAAAGTGAAAGCGGAATTATTTATAATGATTTAGATTTGAAAATTGACTGGAAAATAAATGAAGAAGATATTATTCTTTCCGAAAAGGACAAAAACCTTCCTTCTTTTTCCGAATGGAAAAAGAATTCTATTTAATTTACTCTCCATAAAAAAGAACTATCCGTAATTTGAATTTTGTATGATAGATAAGGTAAATTATTATAAGATGGAAAGTTATATTTAATTTTTATTTTACTTCCAATATAAAAATTATCGCTAAAATGTTTTCGAGCATATAGCCAAATAATATATTCATATGAATCAAAATCTGTTTTTAAATCAATTACATTTTTATCTATTGGAATTTTTCTAAAAACAGTATCCAATTGCTTTTGTAAAAATGGTGTCCAAACAAAATAATTTTCTTCTCTAGTTTTCTGAAAAATGGTTTTACTACCCTCTGCCGCTTTAGGCGAATGAGACAAAACTCTTTTTAAATAGAAGGGATCAATTATTATTGGTTTTGCCCTATTCATATAAACGGGGAATAAACTAATTATAAGAAACCCAACAGAAATGCTAAATGATAGGAACTCGCTCTTAATAGTTTTAAAGAATATATAACTCGAAGCCAACATAAATAATAAAGTCAAAGGAAGGAATAAACGATTATTCCATGGGCTATATCTAAAAATGGAAGAGTAAATAAAAAAAGTTAGTAATAAACCTGCTATATAAAGAACTACCCATTTTTTATCCTTCCATCTAAAAAGTAAAACAAGTGATACTATAAAAATGATAAAGTGTAATAAACTACCAGCAGAGTCTTCGTTTAAATGGTTGTTCACTATAAAAATCATTTCATTCCAATTGGCACCCTTATCATTCACAGAAATGCCAATTAATAAATGAATTCTATCAATGAATGAAAGTATTAAATGATTAAATGAGTTCACTGGAACAGAAATGAAATCAGCTATATTTTTCAAACTATTGGAAATGGTATATGCCAAAGAGATTTTGTCATTACTCATGGATGCTCCAAAGTATTCATTACCCGTTAAGCTTCCAAAAGAAAGGTAGTTTCTATAAAGAAAAGGGGCTAATATAATTGATGCAATTATTACTGAACTAGTTGCTGCAAATAAGAATATTGAAAGATTCTTCTGCTTTACAACATGATAGATAATGTATAGAATAAAGGGAAGTGCAAATATGGCGATTGTATATTTTGTCAAAACACCTATTGACAAAGCAATTATTAAATAAATAAAAGATTCTTTATTATTATCTTGAATAAATAAATACGAAAATAAAATAAAGGCTAATAAATAAAAAGCACTTAATAAATCAGTCTGGGTAGTGGTGGACTGAAAAATAAGCATAGGCAAGCTTATTAAAACACAGCATAATAAGATCTGTCCTTTATAATTTATTATAAGGAGTTTAAATAATTGAGTGGTAATAAATAATACCCCAATTAAAGAACAGTATTGAAGTAAATTCAAGAACCAATCATTACCAGATAAAATCCTTAATTGTAATAATACATATTCAGAAAATGGCGGAGTAATAATTTGCCTAATTAAA
>JACCDN010816414.1_pt1 | contig 10386 bp, 10 predicted proteins | sample 7441691 | NCBI WGS metagenome assembly JACCDN01 (sample SAMN15323439, study PRJNA562643) | freshwater metagenome | isolation source: river surface water | place: USA:Blue River Watershed | collected 2017-08-16
GATTTATCAGAAAATGCTGAGTACGATGCAGCAAAAGAAGCTCAAGGTTTATTGGAACTTAAAATTGCTAAGCTCGAACAAGTACTTGGGAATGCTAGAGTTATTGATGAATCTAAAATTGATAACAGTAAGGTATTAGCTTTATCTAAAGTTAAAATCAAAAATGTAAAGAATGGTGCTGAAATGACGTATCAATTAGTTGCCGAAAAAGAAGCTGATTTAAAATCGGGTAAAATCTCTATTAAGTCACCTATTGCTCAAGGTCTTTTAGGTAAAAGTGTAGGAGATAAAGCTCAAATAACTGTTCCTAACGGAACTATGGAATTCGAAATCATTGAAATATCACGATAATGGCTAGCATCTTCTCTAAAATTATTAGCGGTGAAATCCCTGCATATAAAGTTGCTGAAACTCAAGAATTCTTAGCCTTTTTGGATGTTCGCCCTGTTGGCAAAGGCCATGTGCTTTGCATACCTAAGGAAGAAATTGATTACATCTTCGATATGTCTGATGAGTCATATGCGAAACTGATGCAATTTGCCAAAATTGTTGCTATAGGTTTGAAAAAAGCTGTACCATGCAAAAAAATTGGTATCACAGTAATCGGTTTAGAAGTCCCGCATGCTCATGTTCATTTAGTTCCAATGAATGAATTAAACGATATGAATTTTGCTGGTGTTCGCCCTGAATTTACAAAAGAAGAATTCGAAAACTTAGCCGCTGAAATTGCTCAAGCTATTACTTCTTTATAATTTTTCCTGGATTGTCACTCAAATAGCTTTCCCATCCAGTATGTTTTTTCGTGCTTTTCTTGGTTTTAGGAACTGAGCTCGTTGGAGCAACTATATTATTTTGTAGGTAATGACAAACTGCTGCTGCTAGTCCATCGGTTGCATCTAAAAACTCAGGGTGACCATCAAATTTTAGCAAGTGTTGTAGCATATGCGATACTTGCTCTTTTGAAGCATTCCCATTTCCAGTGATCGATTGTTTAATTTTCTTAGGAGAATATTCACATAAAGGAATATTTCTATACATAGCAGCTGCCATTGCAACTCCTTGTGCTCTACCAAGCTTTAGCATAGATTGAATGTTCTTGCCGAAAAATGGCGCTTCTATAGCCATCATATCAGGATGATATTGTTCTATAACAGCTAGCACTCCTTCAAATATTTTTTTCAACTTTAATGGATGGTCATCAAGCTTGCCGGTTTGAATGACGCCCAAATGAATTAAGCTAAGCTTTTTGCCCTCAACTTTTATTAATCCATACCCAGTTACGGATGTCCCAGGGTCTACACCTAAAATAATTTGCTCTTTTAGTACTACGCTCATATGCCGAATTCAATGTAAAGATACGGGAAGAGATTTATAATTAAATGCTATCTTGCTGCTTTAATTTTTAATATTAATTCTGATAATAAAGTGATAATCGCTCAAGTTATTTTATACCTCATCCTATTGCTCTATGTAGGTTATGTAATTTATTTTATCATAGGTTGGGCACGTACAAAAACACTTTCGACAATTACATTAACTGCATTTCCAAAAGTAAGTATAATCATACCAGTTCGAAACGAAGAAAAATACATTGCAGATTTATTGCGCGATATTCAAGCTCAAACCTATCCCTCTGATATGTTTGATGTAATTGTAATTGATGATTACTCTACGGATAACACAGTTGAAATAATAAAGAATCTAAATATTCCAAATGTAAAAGTAATTCCACTTCAAGTTGAAGGTGAAATTTATGCCTATAAGAAAAAAGCAATTACAACAGGTATTCAGCATTCGAATGCTGAACTAATTGTTACCACCGATGGTGATTGTCGGATGGGTGAAAATTGGTTGAGTGCTATTGTTTCGTTTTATATTAATAATCCATACAAGTTAATCTCTTCGCCAGTCGCGTTTCATCAAGAAAAAAATTGGTTTGAAAAAATTCAAACTGTAGAATTTCAATATCTAATTGGCGTTGGTGCATCCTGCATGAAAAATGGAATGCCTAGTACTTGTAATGGAGCGAACTTAGCCTATACAAAAGAATTATTTAATGAGATACATGGCTTTGAAGGTATTGATGATATTGCCTTTGGTGATGATGAACTTTTATTACATAAGATTCATAAGATTTATCCGGATGGAGTTGGCTTCAATAAAAACTTAAATGCAACTGTGTTTACTTATGCAAAATCAAGTTTGATTGAATTTATCGAACAACGTAAACGTTGGGCTAAAAAGGATACTAATTATTTTGATGTTCGTCTTTTGTTGATGGTGCTTACTATCTTTATAATGAATGTTTCATTATTACTATCCATTCCTTTATCGTTTTTCTTCAGTGAAATAAAAACGTATCTGTACATTGCTTCTGTTGTGAAATTGTTTTTCGATGGATTGTTTATGTATATTTTACTTAAGTTTTTTAAGAAATCAGCATTTATTTGGTATGCACCGGTAGTATTATTTTTCTATATTTTTTATTTCATTTATCTTGGTATTATAAGCAACTTCGGTTCTACGTATCAGTGGAAAGGCAGAAAAGTAATATGAGGAATTTAAATAAATTACTTAAAAATAAACTTGCAATGTTTGGAGGAATTCTAATTGCCTTAACCATCTTAATTGCAGTTTTAGGTTATTTAATTATGCCAGATAATTCTCCCAATGCAAATGAAATGCATTTGGAAATTAGTACGCTTTCTCCAGGAAGTCGGGTAACTTTTGCAAAAATTGAAAACGGGAAATCGTTAGTTGGAGGAAATGCATTTTCAACATGGGTCAATGGAAGGGAATCTAACTACGATTATATTCCACTAATAGACGACTCAAGTAAATTAATGTATCCTGAAAAAAATATCATACACAGAACATATTGGTTGGGCACCGATCGATATGGAAGAGATGTGTTAAGTAGAATGATACTAGGGACAAGAGTTTCATTGTCGGTAGGCTTAGTTTCTGTAATCATTTCAATGTTTGTCGGAGTGTTTTTAGGTGCTATAGCAGGTTACTACGGCGGGAAATGGGATGCTTTAATTTCTTGGCTAATTAATGTTATATGGTCATTACCATCATTATTATTAGTAATAGCTATTTCATTTGCCCTTGGCAAAGGCTTCTGGCAAGTTTTTATCGCAATTGGACTAAGTATGTGGGTTGAGGTAGCAAGACTCGTTAGAGGGCAGATAATGGGCTTAAAAGAGGTGGAATATGTTGAGGCAGCAAAAGCATTAGGATATCATGAATTTAGAATTATATTCAGACATATATTACCCAATATTTTAGGTCCTTTATTAGTAATGGCTTCTGCAAATTTTGCTTCTGCTATTTTATTAGAAGCAGGATTAAGTTTTTTAGGTTTTGGGGCTCAACCTCCAATACCAACATGGGGAGGTATGGTTAAAGAGCATTATGGTTATATTATTATGGATGCTGCTTATTTAGCAATGATCCCTGGTATTGCAATTATGGTATTGGTGTATGCCTTTAATATTTTCTCTTCAGGTATTAGGGATGCTTTTGATCAGAAGAATTAATAGAAAGTTCAGATTTCACTTTATATTCAGAAGCAATAATAATCGCTACAATTAGTAAAAATATTCCACCATTTTTTTCTACTTCCACCATATCTCCTAAAAATAAATGCACTAGAAAAAGAATTAAAGTAGAGAAACTTGCAACCATTAGTGTTCTAATAAACTTATTATTACTAAGCTCGTAAACTATTTTAGTTTTAAGCATCGCCCAAATATAAAACACAACAAATAAGAGTAATCCGAATATACCTTGATCACAAAATACTAATAGAAAGTAGTTGTGAGTGCTAGAACCTTCAGGGTTATCACTTACCCAGGTAATGAATGCAGGATTTGCGTATTCTTTATAAGTAGGATAAAAGGTATTGTTACCAGTACCTGTCCAAAAATTATGCTGAATTAAATTTGCAGCAGCAACCCAACGATATACACGTTCCATTCCAGAAACATCGCTTAGCTCTACTGTTGCTTTCATATGTTTCCCAAAATCATCTTTATTGAAAACAGTTTGATTGAAATTTGGTGCATATTTCATGTAATTATTATTATCGATTAATTGATAACAAAATAGAAATACGCCAATGATACCTGCCAACACACTTAGTTTTAAATATTTTGATTTGAAAATGATAATGCTAGCGCCAGCAGCAATTACAGCAATCCAAGTAGTCCTCGTGTAAGAAGTAATTATTGCAAAAATCAGTATGACAATACAAAATATCAGTGTGGATTTAATGGCTTTCTTTTCTTTATACCAGCCCAAAGCAGCGATGCTAAATGGCAACGACAATCCTAAAGTACAAGCATAGATAACATGGTTTGCATATAGAGGGCGAGCTGATGGATTAACATCTTCAAAGCTGAATCCCTTCAATGCATGATTTATCACTGTGTAAAAAACGGATATCATTAATGGAATAAAAAAACTCCAAAACGCAATTTTATATGATTTCTCATTTCTTAAAATAAGAAGTGGTAGAAATATAAAACCTCCGAAGAACCATATTTTTGCTAGTAAATATTTTAAAGAAAGGATAGGCTCCTTAGAAATAAATATATTAAATGTAAATAAGATGAGCTGAAGAAATAGTAGAATTACTAAAGGGTTATTTATATACTTTTTTATTTCAGAACGATTATTTAATAACAATACAAACCACAATGCAGTTGATAGTATAAGCAAAGGTTCGGTAGGTGTTGATAAAGATAAAGTCCCAAAAGAAATATCCATAGACATTGCTAAACTAGAAAGCATAGCAAAAAACAGAAATCGATAATTCGATAAACTGAAGTAAGCAAATAATAAAACAAATGGGAATAATCCAAAATAGGGTATATCATTCCATATGCCCCAAATACTAGCACCGATGAATATCAATAATGAACTAAAAAAGAAAAGATATTCATTCTTCCCTATGATCTTAATTTTGTTCAAGATAATTTTCTTCTGATTGTTGGAAACACTTCAATTAGTGTAACAATGATTAAAGCTAGTAAAAATGTAGAAATGCTCACCGCTGCAGATAATAATACTCTTCTTGGTTTTGCAGCTATTTCTGGTCGCTCGGCAGCATTGATTACGAATTTTTGAGGTAGTGCACTTTCGTATTCCATTTTTGCACTTTCGTATCTAGATTTTACACTTGTTAGTTTTCTACGATCGAGCTCTAAGTCGTTTACATTATTAATGTAATCGCCTCCATATTTTTTTAATTTATCTATGTTCGGTTTTAAAGAGTTTATTGCAGCCTTATATCCTTCTACTCTTGCTTTAGTTTTTACTAATAGTGTATCAGGTAAAGAGTTTTTGTTCTGTTCGTACACTTTTAATAAGGCTTCTTCTTGTTGCAAACGAACATTGTTTTGTGTGTATGTTTCACTAAGATCTGCTATCTGCCCGAAATAATCGTAAATCCCGTCTTGTCTTAATCTCATTAAAGTTCTATTCATAGAATCCATATAAGATTTCTGTTTAAGGTATTCACTTTCTATAATCATTAAAGCTTGTTTAGCTTTTATTTTTTGAATAGCATTTTTTTGCAAATCGGCGTAGTTAGCAACGTAGTTTGCAATATCAGCCGCAAGTTGTGGATCTTTGTCGTAAACGGTTACTTCAATAGCTTTATATTCTGTTTGCTTAACTTCTAAGTTTTTGCTCAATAAGTTTCTTAGGCCTAACATTGAAACTATTTTTGTAGTATCTATTCCATAATGGCCAGCTAATTCAAACTTAATGATAACATTGTTTTTCATTTCGTCAGATTTCAGGATTTGCAATAATTGCTCTCCATCTTCATCTGTACCAAATTGTAATAAACCATAGCCTTGTGTGCCTGGTTCTGCTAGAATTGTTGTAGATAAATTAACGTTAGTAGTTGGGTAGAAAATTACATTCGCTTTATATAGTGGGGTTACAAAACTCGGACCCGTGAATAGGTATGTAAGAATACCTGCTAAAATACTAATTGCAATTACGGGAATTTTCCACTTCCACATTAATTTGATAAAATAAAACACGTCAATAGAGTATGCCTGTTCGTTTTCGCTATTCATTTATGTTAGGTTATAATAATCGCAAAGGTAAAATAAATTTGAACTAATTAATTGCCTTTAATAAGTGCACTTAACTCTCTGAATGGTAGTAAACGACAAAACCACAAAATTATTATGCTCGAAAGCATTCCGAAAAGTAGTTTGTAGGCCCAAAAAATATCGATATGATCGAAAAAATAGTAGACTAAGGAAATAAGGCAAAATGCCAATGCACTCATTACTAAACTATTGATATTCAGTTTGAATTTAAAATATTTGAAAGAGTACACCATTTGTGTAGTGGTTACAAATCCGAATGTTAGTATGGAAATATATGCTGAAGCAATAGCTCCGTACATTGGTATATATAAAATATTCAAAATGAAGTTTAAAAGAACACCGATGAAGGCAATTTTATTTAACAATCGAATATTGCCATTTGCGGTCAATAATGTGCCAAAAACATAACCATTACAAATAAACACGAAGCTGAAGATAATTATTCTAAACACATCAGCCGATTCTTCTGCATGGTTATCACTCAGAAATGCTAATATATTATTCGCATTCATTGCTGCGAAAATGGCAAGAATAATGGATGGTAATACAAGAATAGAAAAGGCGGTTTTAACCAATTGTTTAACTTCCTGTTTGTCCTTAATCATTTTAGCAAAAATGGGATATAGTAATCCCGAAAATAACACAGCTATCATGTTTAAGGCATCAATTAAACGGTATGCAGCAGCATAGATGCCTACTTCCTTATTCCCGCTAGGGTAGAATTCTTTTATCAATACAGTATCTGCTTTTGTGTAAATTAGCATCAAACTAGCCAATATTGCATATGGGTAGCTGTTTTTAAGTATTTGAATAATCTCAGGCCTCGTTATATTGAAAGTAAAAAAATGAGTGTGTTTTTTTACAAAATAAAATGAAATAATAGCAGAGCCTGCAAAGGATAGCGTTTGTAACATCACAAACGTTCTAATATCAAAAGCATTCTTAAACAATCCGAACAGCAAAATCGGTGCACATAATGCAATCATTATCAGCTTGTCAAGGATAGATATTAATGTATCTGTTTTAAACAAATGCATCCCTGCCAAATTAGATCTGTTATACAAAGTAAATGAGTTGAATATCTGTCCTAAAACAAGCAAACCGCACAATTGCCACTCATAAGTATTGAACCCTAATAGAATTGCGTAAATGGTTAAGGAAATAATATATAATCCTGAAAGGATAAATTTAGTTACACTGATTTTTGAAAATGAGGCACTTAGCAAATGTTCATTTTGAGCTATATGTCGATTATTGTAATTGGTTATCCCAGGGTCTATGATTATACTGAATATAAAACTTAAGTTAAATAAGGAATAATAAAGGCCATAGCTCTCTGAGCCAAGTAAATTCTGCACATGTAGCTCCACCCCAAAAATATACAGGGGTTTAATCATTAAATTAATAATGATAATGAGGATAAGATTTAATAAGAATTTTCTTTGCATGGCATATTCTACACAAATAAATTAAATTAATTTTGTAATTATACATTTCGAAAGGTTTATTTTAAATGAAGAAGGAAGATTTTATTTATGCCAGTAGTATCATTTGTTCGAAATGGATAAATAAAAACAAAGATCCACGCAAGCTAGATTTCAAGCGTATATTAATAGTAAAGCTCGATGAGATTGGCGATATGGTGAATTCTTTGCATGTTTTTGAATTGCTTAAGGCCGAATATCCTAATGCTGAGCTAACACTATGGTGCAAATCTTTCATCGTACCATTGGTGAATTCTGATCCAAGCTTGAGCACTATTGTAACTAGTAAAGCTGAATTAACAGGTAAATATGATTTAATAGTAGAATTGCGAGGAACATTTGAATCCATAAAATATGCATTATTCTCGGGGGCGAAATATCGAGTAGATAGAGCAGGTATACGTTTGAAAAACAAATTCGCTGGTGGTCAGAAACATGAAGTGATAACCAATTTACAGATCATAGAGCCTGTACTTGAAAAATTACCAACGGAAATTAAAATACATATTTATCATTCTGATGCAGATACTAAATTAGTTGAAGATTTTATTTCAACTAATCAGTTGAAAAAGTTTGCTATTTTTCATTGTGAAGCCAGAAGAGAACTACGTAAATGGAGTCCAGATAAGTTTGCAAATACAGCAAAATATATTCATCAAAAATATGGATTCGATATTGTATTCGCAGGAGATAAAAATGATGTTGAAGACATCCGTAAAATACAAGATAAAATTCCTTTTGCCACTTTAAATGTTGCAGGTAATTTTACATTAAGTGCATTCGCAACTTTAGCTTCAAAAGCAAAATTATTTATTGGCAATGAAAGTGGTCCATTGCATATTGCAACTGCGAGTAAGTGCAAAAGCCTAGGATTATATGGCCCTGGAGTGCCTGTTACATTTTATCCTTGGGGATTAAATGCTTCATATATTCATCATGTATTAGATTGCAATCCTTGTGATCAGATACATTGTGTTCGACGCGGGAACTCTTGTATGGATATGATTACTGAGTTAGAAGTACAAGAAAAAATATCAAAATTACTAAGCACTATTTAGTTACTTTGATAATTAAATTAGGGCTAAATACCATCGCTCTCGTTGTTCTTGCAGTTGAAAAAAGCAACAACTTAATAAATGTTTTCATTACCATCCAAATGGCTTTTCTAAATAATTCTTTAAGAAATCCATTTGCTTCCATTACAGAATCTTTCACAAGAATATTTTTAAATCCCATAGAAAGCATTAGTTGATTTGCAGAAGAATAGTTGATGTAGTTTTCGTGAGTGAAGTCGCCATTAGAAAATAAACTTGCAAATGGTGCATCTAAATTAGGAGTTCTGAAAATAGCAATTCCATTAGGTTTTAGTGCATTTTTCACACAAGTTAAAACTTCTACCAACTCGTCTTTGCTAAAATGTTCGATAATGTCTATACCTGTAATCACATCAAAACTAGAAGTGTGATTTTTTAAATATGGAAGTAAATCTTGTAGTTCAATTTCATTTAAACCAATTTCATGAGCTACTTTAACCTGCCCTTCGCTAAGATCTATTCCTTTTAAATTCTTATATCCATTTTGCTTTAAAGTATAAATTAATGAGCCAAAACCACAGCCCATATCTAATACAGCAGCATTTTTGTCGCTTGGCATTAAGGGCAGAATTTCTTTAGAAAGTGTACGCCCATCTGTAATTAGTTTTTTCTCAATGTTTAATTGAAATGTTCTACCAGATTGACTGTTGAAATAATCGTTATAAAGTAATTCTCTGTATTTAAATTCTTGCGACATAAAGAAATAGTTAATTGACAAAGATAAATTTTAAATTTGAAGCCACTATATGTTACAGATATCTTATCAAAATAAATTAATAGAAGCAGGCTGCGATGAAGCAGGCAGGGGCTGTTTGGCGGGTCCGGTATTTGCAGCAGCAGTTATTTTGCCCAAAAATTTCGAACATGAATTAATGAATGATTCGAAGCAGTTGACCGAGAAAAACAGGTTGTTATTGCGTGAAATAATTGAAAAAGAGTCTCTTGCATACGCAGTTGGTATTTGTTCTCAGTCTGAAATTGATGAAATAAATATTTTAAATGCTTCATTTCTAGCAATGCATAAAGCCATTTCACAGCTAACTACTCAGCCAGAATTATTACTAATAGATGGGAACAGATTTAAGGAATATCCTAAAATTGAGCATCTGTGCATCGTAAAAGGTGATGCGAAATTCATGTCAATTGCTGCAGCTTCAATATTAGCCAAAACCTATCGTGATGAGTATATGGATAAGATCGATAGGGATTTTCCAATGTATAAATGGGCTAAAAACAAAGGCTATCCCACTAAAGATCATAGAGATGCAATTGCGGAACATGGCCCTTGTGAGCATCACCGCAACAGTTTTACTTTGTTACCCAAGCAATTAAGCTTGGGATTGTAGGTAGGTTTTAATTCCCTCTTATTTTCGTACTTTTGGCAATTATTAAAATTTATGAAAGATACAGCACTATCATCACTACATGCTCAATTAGGAGCTAAAATGGTCCCATTTGCAGGATATAACATGCCCGTACAATATGCAGGTATTAATGTTGAACACGAAGCAGTTCGCAAATCTGTGGGTGTATTCGATGTTTCTCATATGGGTGAATTTATTTTGAAAGGTGAACATGCATTAGATTTAATACAACGCGTATGTTCTAATGATGCTTCAAAATTAGTAGATGGTAAAGTACAATACTCTTGTTTGCCAAATGAAGATGGTGGTA
>JACCDN010268062.1_pt1 | contig 10384 bp, 2 predicted proteins | sample 7441691 | NCBI WGS metagenome assembly JACCDN01 (sample SAMN15323439, study PRJNA562643) | freshwater metagenome | isolation source: river surface water | place: USA:Blue River Watershed | collected 2017-08-16
AAGTCAAGATGACAGTCAGACCTGAGGTCGAGGTCGGCGAAACGGTAAGCGAACCGGTGGCCAATAGCTGGTCGGTCGGCTGGTTGTAGGTGATGGTCTGCGGAGTCAACGTGCTGATGTTGAAGCTTCGAGTGACGTCTGTCGCTGCCGAGTAGGTCGAGTTACCAGGTTGGCTTGCGGTGGTGGTACACGGACCCACGGCAACGAACGTAATCACAAAACCAGAAACCGTACACACCGACGGAGTCGACGAGGTTAGAGTGACGGTCAGACCCGATGTAGCAGTAGGCGCAACGGTTAGCGAACCGGTCGAGAGCATCTGGTTGAGCGGCTGATTGTAGACGATGCTCTGAGCGGTAAACACCTGGGCGCCAGGCGTGACGGTAATCGTCTGCGTGTAGGCCGAGACGCTGTCGAGCAGACCATCGCTCACCTTGAAGGTGAAAGAGTCCGAAGTGGTGTTCGCGTTGGCGGTGTAGCGAAGTTTGCTGGCATCGATATCGGCGATGGTCACGACCTGGCCAGCGGTGACGGCAACCCAGGCTGTGCCGTTGTAGTACTCCAGGGTTCCGCCTGCCGGCAGAGTAACGATCTTGACCGAAACCTCAGGGTTTAGGTCTGGGTCGGTGTAAGTACCGAAGTCGGCGCTAGTCAGCAGTTCGGGAACCGAGGCGGTAGCCGACTTGGTGTCGTTGGTCGAGGTCGGTGGTGAGTTGAAGCCGTTGGTGGTCGTGCTGGTCTGGATCGTGGTCGAGCCTTCGGTCCATGGCAGGCCAATGCTGAAGTCGAGGGCGTAGTAGCTTAGGCCACCGCTGCCGGTTGCATCCGTACCAATCTTGACGCTGATTGAGGTCAGGTTGTCGTAGCGAACCTGTACGCGACCCTTGGTATATGAACCACTGCTTGCGCCGTAGTTGGTGCCGGCAGCCGCGGTGCTAACGAACTGCAGGAGGTTGCCGTTAGCCGAAACAGCGAGGGCATTGTTGTTGGCGAGGGTGTAAGCCTGTACGCCGGTGAACTGCGTAAACTGCTGGCTGTCGCCGGGGCTCGAACGGTCGAGGTCGTAGGAGTTGATGTACACGTTCTGCAGGATCACAGGAGTGCCCGAGCCACCACCGGTGTAGGTGCCGCCGACGAAGAATGAGAACTTGAAGACGACATCACCGGCGCCCGAGGTGTTGACGTTGGTCTGGAAGTAGTCGTTGGCCCCGCTAACCGCGCTGGTGCCGTCGTAAGTGCCGATGGTGGCACCAGTCTTGGAGACGGTTTCGATAGCTGCGTCCACGTTCGTGCCACCAATGGTCGCGACGTTGCGGTAGGCGACAATGTCACCCGCAGCAGTTCCGCGGTTCGTGCCGGTGGTGCCGGCAATCACGTCGACTACCTGGTTGTTCTCGTTGAACTTCAAGGCCACGCCATTGGCGTTAAGGATCACCGCAGCACTTGCGGGTGAAGAGGCAATGGTCAGGCCAGCAAAAGCCAGCGCCACTACCGAGATTGCCGAGACGATTCGACGAGCGAATTTGAGCCTTACGCGATTATCCATATATGGATATTAGAAGTTCGTTCAGAAGAACATTCAAAACGTGTGGTTAGCCACACATGTTCGTGTTGACGAATATTTCGAGTGTTTGTGCTTTGGTTGGCGTCGGATCGCTTCGGGCCTAGGAAGATTTCTTTAGCGCCTTAGCTCCGTCAGGCCAGGCCACGATGCACACCTTGTTGCCCGAACGGTCGGCAAGGATCCACCAAGATGGGGCGTGCGACTCGTCGATGATGACGCCGCCGGCTTCGACCGCGGCAGCGAGCCTCGCTTCGATGTGTTCCTTTGCGACGGAGACGTCAATGTGCATCGCGTGCCTGAGTGGTTTCTCGGCGTCGAGGTCTTGCATCCAAACCGTCGAACCGTTGCCAAGCGGGTCTACCGCGTTGTCGTCGAGCATTGGGTCGTATCCCAGAACCGCGCGCCAAAATGGCAAATCGATCGCGTCGGGCTTGGCGGCAATCGCGATCTGGACTTCTTGAACCAGACCGGTGTCGGCCGCGGCACCGTTGGTTGCCGCTACCTTCGAAATCTCTCGCGCTAGATCGATGTGGCTGGTCTCGATGTTCCAGATTTCGCGGGTCAGTCGAACGGTGAGCCGCTTGGCAACGATTGAGATGTGCGCCCAGTCGCCATCCATGCCTGGAAGTTCGGCGATGGCGGCCGCTAGCTTGGCGGCGTGCTTGATGTCGGCAGTCGTGAATACTGCCGTTGGCCCGCCGTGCAGCACGACCCAGTCGTCGAGGCCATCGGCCTTCAAGAATTCGTGCCATCCTGATTCGCTCATGCAGCAATCCTCCCGAGAAAAGAAAAACCCCCGGTAGAAGCCCGAGGGTGTTTCGTGCGCTTGGAGTGACTCGAACTCCCAAGCTTCTGGCCCGCAGTTAGTGACACAGCTTCCGTTGGTTGCAGCACCGCCAGCGCCATACCCTTTGAAAACTAAGGTGTTGACACCTCCTGGCACTGTGAACATCTCAGAAGCGTTAGCTAAGTTGTTTCAGCAGTAGTGTTTGTTTTTCCTGCAGGGGCTATGAGATTTCAGCCGTCGGCACAAACTTGACCTGCTGCCTGCGCAGATTCGGCTGGAGTAAAAGAAGCCTCGAATTCTAAAGCGAATGAAAGCGCCGACAATTGATGCCTTGAACCAATCTGCCAATTGCGCCCCGAATTATGGGTAAACCTGAGTATCAAGCCCATAAACCGCGATTCACAGACATGGTGTATCACTCGGATTAGCGAACTAATCGCGCAAAATTATTGTGATTCGCCTAAATTGCGGTCCAACGGCAGTCAAGTTTCGCCCTGACGTTGTTACAGGCGCTAAATCAGCATCGATTTTGAGTGCAAATGCGCAAGCGTTCTCTGCCCTGGCCCTTGCAAGCGCAGGATCCCCTGCCAGTACGGTTGGGCCTTCGGTGAAGCCTATGCACTGCATGGTGTTGTAATCGCTGTGCAACAAAATGAACTCAGAAATCTTCGTCTTGATAGTTGATGTCAAAGCTGAAGAACCGTCTTTGAAATTGCCAATGGTAATAATTACAGGTCCACGAGCTTTTTTGAGGACTGCGAAATTGCATTGGCTGAATCGCACAGGCAAAGTACTAGCGCTGTACTTAATAAAGACTGTCGCAACGCCTACGAATCCAGTCGCAGGTTCAAATTTCAGTACGCCGCTTTCGTTCAGCGTAAATCGACCGACGCCTGAAATAGAAATAGTGCTCGCACAAGCAGATTCAGCCGAAAGCACCAGGCAACTTGCGCTTGCTATCGGTGCAACAGGGGTAATGCTGACTACATTGTCGGCTGTCGTTGATGCAGCGACCAACTCGACTAGCGCTGTCACCTCAACATTTATAGGTGCAATCGAGCTCGCGCCTGAAGAATCGGTGACTTTAAAATCAACAGTTGCTTTGCCACTAAATGACGCTGCAGGTGTGAACGTCGTTGTTCCATCGGCATTCAATACAAAAGTGCCCACACCTGAAATAGTCACGCTGTTGTCACATGCCAAAGTGCTTGGGTTAACTAGACACTTCTTTGCAGGTGAGTTAGCGCTAAAAGTCGGACTGATCTTGACAGGCACGTTTGACCCAGTGGAAACATTCGTTGAGCTAATCGACGGTCCCGACGGCGCCTCAGGAGCAGGCAAAATTGTGGCTGCGTATGTTGTGACGGCTGATTGTGTATATGCGTCAGTGACTCGCACTGGCACTGCAGGTGCAGTGCCTACAAAACCTGCAGTTGGTGTGAATGTTATGACACCGGTTGCAGGATCGAGAACATAGGTGCCACCGACCACTGTTACTGAATTGACCGGGTTGTTGTTTGTGTCTAGCAGCGTAATCGAACCATTCGCCGGCACTGCAGCGGTCACGTCCTGGCTAGCACCCGCGTATCCGCTCGACGCCAGCGCGCTCATGGCAGGCGCTGCAGGCATGCTGACTGTTGGCGTGTAGGTCGACGTGCCAGTCTGGCCGAAAGCATCGGTAACCCTAAAGCCGGCAGCAGTTGCTACACCCGTAAACGAGGTGTTCGGCGAGAACGAGATCAAACCTGATGCCGAGTCGACCGTATAGAGACCACCGGCGACCGTGAGGCTGGTGACAGGCTGATTCATTGAGTTCAGCAATGTGACAGACCCGCCAGCCGGAACAGAAATGCTTGTCGATTGACTTGCAGAACCAACGCCGGTTGAGGTTCTTGCAGTTGGCGCTGGCGCAGCCGGAAGCGAGGCAGTCACAGACGGCGTGTAGGTCGATGAAACTGTCTGGCCGTATGCATCAGAAATACGAATGCTCGCGGCCGGAGCAGTGCCCGTGAATCCGGCAGAAGGTGTGAAAGTGATGACACCTGTTGCTGGGTTCAACACGTATATTCCACCGGCGACACTGAGAGTTGTCGCCGGGTTGCTATTTGAATCAAGAAGCGTCACACTGCCGCCCGAAGGAATGGTTGCGGTGACTGACTGAACCGCAACACCGACGCCAGCCGAAGTTAGTGTGCTTTGTGTTGGCGCTGCTGGATAAGTTACAACGGGTGCATAAGAACCACTTGCAGACTGCGAGTAACCATCGGTTACTCGGTAATTCACGCCCGGTGGCGTGCCAGCGAATCCTGCTGATGGGGTGAAAGTAATTACGCCGGTAACTGTGTCCAAGCTGTAAGTTCCACCTGACACAGCAACAGTTGTTACAGGTTGGCTAGAAGAATCTAGAAGAGTGACACTTCCGCCAGTGGGAACCATGACTGTTTGCGATTGAGCAGTGCCAGCCACAGCGGAAGACGAAAGAGCGTTTGCCGTTGGGCCTGCAGGCGCAGTCACAGTCGCGATGTAAGTTGCGGTGGAACTCGAGCCGTAAATATCTGTCACCTTGTAAGTAACAGCTGCTGCTGTTCCAACAAAGCCCGCTGTCGGAATGAAAGTAATCAATCCGGATGAGCTATCGATCGAATAGCTTCCGCCCGCGAGAGCGACTGGCCCTAAGGTTGCTGTCTGCCCATTCATCAACGTGACGGTACTCGATCCGACAAGTGTTACCTGAGCAGTTTGCGATTGTCCGGCTACCGCTGTTGACGTTTTGTTCGAAACCGTTGGGGCGGCTGGTGCGACTGCGGTCGGCGTATAGGTCGAAGTTCCACTTTGACCATAGATATCTGTCACCTTGTAGCTCACTGCCGGAGCAACACCCGAGAAGCCGGCGTTTGGAATAAAGACAATTACTCCTGTAGACGGATCTAGCGCGTAGCTTCCACCTGAGACAAGAAGCGAAGTCACCGGGTTGTTGTTGCCATCTAGCAGAGTGACAGAGCCGCCTGGAGGAATCGAAACGGTTGTGTTTTGACCCTGACCTGCCGCAGCACTTGAAGTCTTTACCGTCGGGCTTGGCGCTGCTGGAGCAACGGCGGTTGCAGTGTATGACGCAGTGCTCGACTGTCCATAAGAGTCAATCAGTTTGTAAGTCGCTGCCGGGGCCGTTCCAGAGAATCCCGCGTCAGGGGTAAAGGTGATGACACCGGCGGAGATCGAGTAGGTTCCTCCGGCAACTGCAAGTGAGGTCACTGGGTTTGCGTTGCCATCTACAAGTGTTGCTGAACCACCTGACGGAATCGAAACGGTTGTACTCTGCGATGTTCCTGCAGCGGCAGACGAAGTTATCGCAGTCGCGACGGGAGCAGCGACCACAGTTGGAATGTAAGAAGCTGTCGCCTGACCACCGGCTGAGTCCGTAATTGCATAGTAGACCGTCACGGTGGCTTGGCCACTAAATCCATTCGCTGGCGTGAATGTTATCGAACCCGTGACGACGTTGACTTCGTAGGTTCCGTCTGCTGTGGTCAAAGAATTCAATGAGCAGTTTGCAGCAATGGTTTGGTTGGCCGCACACAGTTTGACAGCGGTTGCTACGGTAGCAACACCGATTGCCGTTGTGTCGTTTGCTAATGGATCAATTGATTGAGCAATACCCTCCGGGCCAACCGTTGTGTCAGCATTTGCCGTCGGCGCAGCTGGTGCATGAATCGTCGCGATCAGTGGTGCGCTTGCACAGGTTGAATAAACCACCGGTGACCAACCAGAAACGACGTTGCAGATTCCATATACCGGTGGTGTTGCGTCTGTTCCGACAAATCCATCTGCGGGTGTAAACGTAACCACACCGGTTGAGGTGTTAACCACATAGGTTCCGGCTGCGGTTGTCACTGAAGTGCCAGTGCAGTTTGTGTCGTTCGAATTAACTCCCGGCGTAATTGCCTGTGCAGCACACAACCGCACCGATGAGTTCACGAGTGATGCAGAGCCGACGGTTGTGTAAGCCGGAAAACTCGCTGGCATTTCAACAGAGTCGTTTGCAAAAGGGTTGAAGACTACCGCGGCGTTATAGGCACCACTCGCCGAGTCGGTTGCAGCTCGAGTTGCCGGTGGTGGAGAAACAATGACTTGAAATTGAGCCGAGGCAACTTGACCCAGGCTGTCTTGAACAATGTACTTGACTGCCGATGCTGCGCCGTAGTAGTTGTTCACTGGCACGAGGGTGATTGTTCCATCGGCGTTGGCAGTGTAGGTTCCCTGACCTGAAACAGTGAAAGTAGTTAAGTTCGCCGTTAGACAGGTTGCGTTTGAGGTAGCCGTTGTCGCACAAAGCCTGACTGTTGAAGGTGCAAGCGGTGCAGAAACAGATCCGGCAACGTCATTTGAAGTCACGGCGATTGTCTGCACGGCATTCATAGCACCGCTTGAACTGTCGTTGCCAGCTGTAGGCGGCGGCGGGACTATGGCGGTCAAGGTGCCTGTTGCCGTTTGGCCAACCGCGTCAGTTACTCGGTATGTGACAGGAGTTACTGATCCAGTTGTCACGCCGGCAAGGGCACTGAAAGTTACGACTCCAGTGGCAGGCACGAGTGTGTATGTGCCGGCCCCGGCAATTGTCACCGTGTTGTTTGAAGAACAGGTGGTCGTCGAGGTGTTGTACAAACAAGTGATTCCGGATCCTGATGTTACGAGTCCGGTTCCGCTAGCTAGACCAGATGCGCCGGTGATTGAAGTGAATGACACCGACGATGAAGGCAAGACTGACTTGCTCTGGTTGCTTGCAGAAATAATTGGTGCCGAGACATTCGGCGTTAGGCTCGCGGCACTGCGCTGCGCGTAGTTGTCAGCAACAACATATTTGATTGCAGTTGTTACAACAGAGCCAAAATTTGCGAACGCGGCAGTGCAAGCCGGAGTCATTGTTGGAGTGTTAGCAGCAGAACAAGGATTGAACGTAACTGTACCGTTTGAGTTGACCGTGTAACTACCCTGGTTTGCAATAACCAATGTCGTTGCGTTGCATGAAGCGGTTGCAGTTGCAGACGTGCAAATCTTCACCGATGTGGTGTCAAGCGTGCCGCCTGAATATGCACTGTCATTCGTCAAGACTGAAATTGTTTGCGAAGCACCGAACGCACCGGTCGACGTGTCGTTCGCCAAGATTGGCAACCCGACCACGGTTGGAGTGTAAGTAGACCAAATTGTTCGACCCAGAGAGTCGTTTATCTGATAGGTGATTGGCGTCGCCGTGCCCACAAAAGTCGCGGTCGGCGTGAAAGCGATGCGCCCATTGCTGAGCGATGACCTCTGATATGAGCCTTGCGCCGCATTGAGGGTAACGATCCCAGATGCCCCAATTGTGCAAGATCCTCCGACTTGCGCACTTGTACAGATTTTCACGGTTGATGGGTCGAGAGTGATACCAGACGGAGTTGTGTCGTTGGTCTGAACAAAGTCCATGTACTGGGCGGTGTTCATTTTGCCGATTGTGGTGTCTGGGTTGGCCACCGACAATCCGGGTTGCGCCACGGTAGCCGTAATTGTGCTGACGCCGTATTGTCCGTTTGAATCTGCAACCGTGTACTTGATTGGCGTTGCGGTGCCATAGAACGTCGACAATGGCGTGAAAAGAACTGCACCGTTTGCCTGAACTGCATAGGTTCCTTGGTTGGCGACGGTAACGGTGCTCAAGGCATAGGTTGACGTGCCTGCAAGGCAGTTGGCATCTGTCGTGGTGTTTAGACAGACTTTGACCGTAGATATATCAATTGCGTTTGATCCAAAAGAAGCGGTTTGACCGTTAGCCGAGTCGTTGCTGAGCGGGGTAATGGTCTGTGCGGTGTTGAAAAGACCACTGGATGTATCGGCAACCAGAGTTGGTGCAGCGAGTCTCGCAAAGGGGTTGCCTCCGGTGCTGCAATTTGCGCCATCGAAAGTGGTAAGCGAGGTTGTGGTTGAGCCCGCGACTTGTTGAACAACTGGTGCGCTTAGGTTGCTTACCTGATAGAGCCTGGCGAGATCGGATGATTGGGCGAAGAGATACGTGCCATCTGTCCAGGTGGCGCCATAACCAGATGAAGTCCATGGGCTTAGAGCCACTCCGGCCGCGTGTGAACCGGTTGCAGTGTCAACTTTGATTAGGTTGCTCGTGGAAGCGTGAATTCCATATCCAAACCCATTGATATACGAAATATCAGTTATGCCAGATTGCAGTGGCGTGATGTTTCCAACCAATGACACCGTCGGCAAAATTGTCGATGTATCAATTTTGAACGTGTATGTGTTTGTAGAACTAGCGCCTTCAAGAAAGAGAAGCCCGTTGCCAAGGTAGGCGGCACTTGAATTCACGTTTGTAAGCAGATAGCTGCTCATCGAAACGCCAAGCGTGTCTACGACATTCTGAGTTCCATCTGAGCCAATTCTCACTAATTGGTTGGTTGCATTGGTTCCGTAAATGTAGTTGTCGGCTTCGTTATAGACGATTGCCGCAATGTTTGAGCTGCCAGCTGCACCGACGTTCGTCCAATTTGCCGTCCAATAAGCCTGTCGCGCTGTTGCCGAGATCGACATTTTCTTAAGGGTTGCGTTTTGCATCGAATAGAAAGTCGAGTCACACGAGAAGGTTGGCTGTGTGGTGGCAGACCATTGAAAGACAACCAGGCCGTGGCCTCCGCTGTTTGCAGTATCACCGCCACCGCCAACACCAACACCAGCAACATACTGACCGCCGCTTGCTGGCAAGGTAGTTACGGCAGGGCGTGCGATTCCGCTCATCACTCCGGCTGCCCCATTGCCGCTATTGATTACCTTTGCGCGACTTGAGAGAACGTAGCCGGAGCCACCGCCGCCGCCACCATTTTGAGAGCCGGTTGTTTGACAGGCACCTCCACCGCCACCGAAATAGCCACCGCCACCGCCACCGCCTGCTTCGCCGGTGCCTGCACCGGTACCACCTACGTATGCCGCACCTGCCGTTGGCGCCGTGCAACTTGCGTAAGTCGCTCTTGCGCCACCTGACGATAGAGTTCCAGGGCCACCCGATTCACTGCTTGCGGCGGCTGGCGCGGCTCCGATTCCGCCTCCGCCACCTGGCACACCCGAAGCATTCGAACCAGGCGAAGCACCGCCACCGCCACCAGCAATAACGACCGGTTGAGTTTTCGCGGCATCCAAGAAAATTCCTGAATAGCCACCACCACCAGATCCTTTAGCGGTAGCTGTAGTTGTGCCGTACTTTCCTCCGCCACCATATGAGTTGGCAGTCGAGCCATTAAAAATGCCACCCTGGCCGACGACGACTGTGAATGTGTCGCCTACTGTCACTCCGGTTAGAACTGTTTTTGAATAGCCGCCGGCAGCACCACCCGCGTTAGGAGTGTATGACCCGTAGTACGTTGAACCACCGCCACCAGCAGCCCAAATTTCAACAATTAGTGGTTTGCCAGCGATGTAACTTGCCGGAACAGTAAAGGTTTGATCTGCACCGCTATATGTAACGCGAATGCAGTCGGTGTAACCGGGCGAAGCGGTGCAAGAAACTTGGGCGGCATTCGATGCAGATATTGGAGAAAGAGTTGCGAACATCATCGCCAAAATGGCAATAATGAACAAACGAACCCCGAGTTTCACTCCCTAATCATCGCAAGAGAGAAATTGCCGGCCGCCTAAATGTTCGCGGTTGCGAATGCTAGAAATTATTGGAATAACCACTGGATTTAGCCCATGAAACCAACTAGTTTCGTTGCGATTTGTCGCTGGCTCGCCCTTTCGTTGCGATTGCTTCAATAGAAACTGGCCAGGTTACCTTGAACGGAAGGCTAACGGAATAACCGGTGGAGCTTATATTCGATAGCCACGAAAAAGTCTCAAAAAAGCAAAAGCCCTGTAACTACAGGGCTTTGACTTTGTGCGCTTGGAGGGACTCGAACCCCCAACCTTCTGATCCGTAGTCAGATGCTCTATCCGTTGAGCTACAAGCGCGGGACTGGCGGAGACCGCCAGACAACCTTGCCAGTCTACCCGACTGCCGGAAT
>JACCDN011053772.1_pt1 | contig 10384 bp, 12 predicted proteins | sample 7441691 | NCBI WGS metagenome assembly JACCDN01 (sample SAMN15323439, study PRJNA562643) | freshwater metagenome | isolation source: river surface water | place: USA:Blue River Watershed | collected 2017-08-16
GCAAACAATCTTTCACGTGGTGCCGCGATTAAGCCGGGTGACGTTCTCCGTATTCCAGCCGCTTCCGGCATCTTGCACACCGTCAAACGAGGAGAAACGGTCGGACAGCTTGCTACTAAATACAAAGTGGACGCCAGCACCATCACTCAAGCAAACAAAGGAAGTACGACTCTCGTTCCAGGAAAAGAAGTGTTGATCCCTGGTGGAAGTCCGCTCAGCGTCGTGGCAATCACCGTTCCAAAACCAGCTACTACGCGCGTAACAACCGCCCAAGGAACTGTCCGTCCCGACATCCCTCTTGCTCGCATCAGAAACAAAGCGGTGGACGTCTATCAGGAACTCGTAAATACCCCTGAAGACCAACGCGCGAAACCAGAAGATAAGGATGAAACGCTCGTTAAGAAGGTTGCAAAACTTCTCTGGCCAACAGACTTACGCGTCATCAACCAGTACTACGGCTGGAACCACACTGGGATCGACGTGGATGGAGATTACGCCAATGCGATCTATGCTTCCGAAGCGGGAGTTGTTCAACAGGCGGGCTGGAACAACGGTGGATACGGTCTTCAGATCTTGATCGATCACAACAGTGGATTCCGCACTCGTTACGCCCACGCCTCGAAGCTCTTCGTCAAAGTCGGTGACACCGTCAAACGCGGTCAAGTCATCGCCATGGTCGGTACGACGGGTCGTTCAACGGGTACGCACTTGCACTACGAAGTCTATCTGAACGGAAAACGAGTCAACCCACTCACCTACGCGCGCTAATGATAAAACCCCGGCTCTGGCCGGGGTTTTATGCATCTACATAAGTTAGCCGACGTACTAGACAATTTTTAACTCAATCAACGGAAAGATCTCCTGGAGTTTTTGGTACCTCTTCACTCTTCCTTCTGCGCCCGGTCTTGAATGAATGATCAGCTTCACGGGTTTTTTCCCCTGAATAATGTCCCGCATCTGGGCCTGTCCCTCTTTACTATATCCGAACATCAGATCAGTTAAGTCCCCCGTTCCACACCCGAATCGTCGCTGCGTTGCCGACTCAAGCTGCACACGCCAATCCCCTTCTTGAAGGTATGCGCGAAAGAGGTCTCGTTCAGAGAATCCAACTTCGAGCTGGAACAGCTGTGTGAGGTAAAGAAATCCATCCAGATACATGTCTGGTCCTTCTCCCACCGCTTGTCGCCGTGCGTTTTTAGGAGAGGTCACCATTTCTCCCATGATCGTGGCCCCTTCGTTCAACCACTGGTTTCCGGCCCCTTCTCGCATTCTTCCTTCTATGACTGGCGTTTTTTGGATAAAACCCACAACCTCCGAACCTGGGACATGCGAGATTGCATGAAAATGCTCGTGGTCTAACACCACTGTTGGATTACTTGCCTCAACACTTATGCTATTTAGATCACTGTCAAACTCAGCCGACCAGGACATAGGAAAATCTTTCCTATTTATCGGTCCGAGGATGTGATCTGTAACAAAGACGGGCACCTTTCTCACGTCTTGAAGAGGCGTTAGGTGCTGTTCTTGCAACCAATGATCCATTCTTTCAAGCATCTGTGGTCGATAGTGACGAAATTTCTCTACTCCTTGTCGATACGTTCCAACGTATACGTCCAGCGCCCTTTTCCATCGCTCGACCGGAGCCGTTGGTGGAAGGCCGAGCGATTTTAGTTTTTGTGCGAGCACATTTGGCTTATCGATCGCTTGGAGATACGCCATCACACTGTCTCGTAACTCATCTGCCGACTTTTTTTCCAAGAACGAGTGGACTCCTGGCAATTGCCAGTACTCTTTTTGTGGCTCAGCTGGTAGCGCTTCAACGCGAGGAAGCGAACGATCAGATTCGGACATAAGGAAAGAAAGAGCGTTGAATGGCTGGTCTGCTTTGATTTTATCACACCGTTCCAACATACTGGCCTGGCCATTCCCCTTCTTCCTATGCCCAGCATGCAATTTCAACCCCAAGCGCTCTTTCAGGAGCAAGCGGAACAGGTCCTTTCGGAAGAAGTACCCCTGCTAAAACTCCTGCTTCCCTGGGCAGACATCCAACATATCGGAAGCACCGCTGTCCCTGGTGCCATCACCAAAGGTGATATGGATCTTGTGGTCCGTGTCCCAAAAGAAAAATTCGCCAAATCCCGTGAACGACTCAATTCGATTTATGAAATCCATCAGCCGGAGAACTGGTCGAGCACCTTTGCAAGCTTCAAAGACGATGGAAAAGCGCTTCCACTTGGAATCCAACTTACGATCTTGCACGGGGAAGATGATGTATTCATCCGTTTCCGAGATCAGCTCAGAGCAGATCCAACGCTACTCGCGGAATACAACGCATTGAAAGAGAGCTGCCAGAACCAATCAGCGGAACTCTACTTAGAAAAGAAGGGTGCGTTCTTTGAGATGTGGATGAAGCGGTAGCTCGCCTAAGAGTAGATAACTGCGCCCAAGGCGATCAGTCCATTGATCAACATCCAAAGAGCGTGGGTAAAAATGATCGACTTCTCTTTATGAATAATCCCGTAGATCAGCCACACGATTGAAAAGAGAAAGTTGGCTAGCCACGTGATGATGGACACTCCCTCCGCTGTTTTTTCTACCCAAATTTTATACACCTGTGCCGATGCGCTAATCGGACCGAGCGCTCCCACCACAAAAATCAACCGGTCGAGCGAGGAGACCCACGGTCCCTGCTTAGACGAAATCTTTCCTTGCTTTCGTTTCAGATAGTGATGATGAACCAGCATGGACATACAGACTAGGCCTCAGTGTACCACGAAACCTTGTCGTTTTAGGGACGATCGGATAGGCTGACCGGTCAGCATTCCGCTGACTCGAACCTTCCAACCTGAGGTATTTTCGTGACGACAAAGACTTCGATCAGAACAACGCTTCGCCCCGACGAGATCCTGGGCAAACGCTACCGCGTGGTGCGTCTGCTCGACAGCGGGAAGTTCGCCCACGTCTATCTCGCACAGGATCAGCAGACCAAGGAGCCTGTCGCCATCAAGATCCTGGGCAAGAAGGCGGCCCGAAACGAGACCTCACGCTTGTTCTTCAAGCGTGAGTGCGTCCTGCTCCACAATCTGCGCCATCCGAACATCGTGCGCTACCTCGACCAGGGGTACGAAGCAGGAACCCTCTTCCTGGTCATGGAGTTCTTCGACGGCCTTCCACTCACCAAGTGGTTGGCAGAGAAAGAGGTCCCCCTGACCGCGTTCAATGAGGTGATGCAGCGGGTGTTCGAAGCTGTCATCTACCTGCATGCTCAAGGGAAGGTCCACCTGGATCTCACACCGAACAACATCCTGGTCCGTGAAATCCTGACCAGTAAAAGGACGACCTACGACGTTCGGATCATCGACTTCGGTATCGCCGACACCATCGGCCCCTCACGACTGCGGAACAGGGGCACACGCCTCTTCGCCTCGCCTGAGCAGATGGCAGAGGACTCTCCAAGGCCAGAGATGGACCAATTCTCTCTCGGCGTCATGCTACACCTGTGCTACACGGGTTACTTCCCTGGGCTCGATCCGCGGGGGTACGGCTATACGCAGCACAGCCTGAGCGTCATCCCCTATCCGCACGAGCTTGCTCCCTGGGTTTCACCCGAGATGAGCGCAGTTCTTCAACAAGCGCTCGCTTACGAACCAGAGAAGCGACACCCGAACATCGAGACGTTCTCCCAGGCCTGGCAAGCTGCGACGGCGATGGCTCCTGTAGATCACCCGCAGGCCCCCGTACTCCCCCGCTTCGACCCGAAGGTCTGGGGAGCTCCGTACTTCTTTAAGTCCAAGCAGATCGGCATCTTCTGCCTCGGAATGGCGGCCCTGTTCTTCCTCGTGATGATCCTGGCGCTCGTCCATCGGTAGCCCTCTTCCACGTCGGGTGTGGCACGCGCGTTCACTCGCGCCCCCTCACCACTCGCTGACCCGACCAGCGACGTTCCTCTGATATTCTCAAAACGAGGATGCAAGAGGAATGCATGACTCTTTCTACGCGTTCGTCGTAACAACTCCGGGTTTCCAAAGTTGGATCCGATATTTAATCGCCAACAGTCGAATTACAAAAGTCGCGAGCAAGAGGCCGTATAAGAAGAGAGGTTGCGCCCGATAGACTCCAGACAGGGCAAATGCGATTCCGAGTAGAAGAGCTGGCGTGGCGTAAAAATCTTGATACAGCACTTCTGGAACTTCTCGAATCAACACATCACGCAGTACACCTCCTCCAACCGCACTCAAGATCGCAAAGATGGTAATTCCAATGACGCCTAAACCCACATCAGCCGCGCGACTAGCACCAAGCAAGGCAAATGTTACTAATCCCAGCGCATCGATAGACAGCATGAAGCGCTGGATTCGATGCGCGTGGCGAAACGACAAAATTCCGAAGATAATCCCAAGCAGCACGATCACCATGTACCAGCCATCAAATAAAAAGCGGGGCAAGGAGTTCAGAAAAATCTCACGCACCGCCCCTCCACCAAAACTACTCACAAGAGCGCAGACCGCGATCCCAAAAATATCAAACTTTTTACGGAGTCCTACGTAGCTTCCATAGACCGCGAACGCGAATGTTCCAATGAGATCGAGAATGAAAAAGATTTCCGTCGTCATGAGGGGATGCTAGTTCGAGCGTAAGAGCTGACCTTCAATCGAGCGAAAATACTCCTTCAAATTTTGATACGATAACATCTCTTCCACATTCGAGATCGGTACCCATTCCAGTTTATCTGTGCCGTATTCTGTCCGCACTTTTTGGTCTGCGTTCGCAGGCGCTCCGAGATACATCACGACTACCACGTCTTCCTGTTTCGAATCTTTGTATTGCATGTCCGGTAAACGCTGGCGCAACTCAACCGTTAAGCCCGTTTCTTCCTGAATTTCGCGCAACGCAGTTTCTTCAAAGGACTCCCCCGCCTCACAGTGACCTTTCGGGAAACTCCAGTCATTGTGCTTACCACGAAATAGAAGGAGCGCTTCTGGCTCCGTTATACCCGGACGAAGAATGATGATGCCGGCTTTGAGGATTGGGTTCATGGAAGTTGGATCTTTTTTGCGGTGATGTGTGGGAAGACTGTACCTGCAAGCTGTGCCTGGAAATCCGTAATCGCGATACCTAAGCCCGTCCCGCTCCCATTCTGTTTAAGATAAAGCGTGACATGCGCTGCTGGACGCCCGAGCTCTAGACCAAGTGTTCGCATCCGTTCGTAGAATTCCGCGAGACCCGGCATGTCGATCCCCAGCACAATCGTGGATTCTGATTCAAACGCAGCGCGTCCCGTCTGTGCAATGACCGCCTCTTGATCGTAGTCGAGGTTCTGAATGAGCGCGACCCCCGTCTGACTGGGAGAAAAACTGAAATCGACGCCGGACAAAATCGCGTTTATCTCTTGCACCAAGTTCTGCCCAGCTTCCGCCTCTTCTTCAATTCTCTTTTTCAAACGTTGGCGTGTCCCAAAGCCCAGAAGCGTTACATGGAACTCCTTTTTTCTTTCAAATACTTCCCCTTCGATCGATATCGTTGGCGGCAAATTGAACAGCTGCTCTACCTGAGTTGTGATTGGCAAAATATAGGTTCCGTCCTTTGCGCTTCCATCCTGAACAAGCTCTCTGCGCGTCTTTGGGACCTGACACAGGAGTTGCTTAGGTTCTGATTCTGCAGTTGCAGGCACGCCTGCGCTCTCTAGATGAGATTTTGAATCGTTCATAGGTTCGACCGATACGATAACACGCGCGCTTCAAGAGCTCTTCTAAAAGGAACATCGCCACGGTCTGTGATTAGACCGTGGCGATGAGGTGGATCGATCTTGCTTCAATCGTCAAAAACGCAATTGAAGCTCGTTCATTCACTATTTCCGCTGCTTCAAAAACCGTGGCGCCATGAGGGGGAGCTGCTCCATCGTTTCGACGAATGCCGTGAGGTCAGTATAGAGATAGGCTTGAATCCCTAAGTCTTTGGCGGCTTTGATATTCGCCTCGGCATCGTCCCAAAAGAGAATTTCTTTTCTTGGAATTTCGCGCTTTGGATCGATACGTTTGAGCAAGCGATCGAAGAATTGAGGATCTGGTTTTTTGCAACCTAAGTCCGCCGATGAGAACAGGCCGTTGAAGACATATTTAAACTTCATCGTCTCGCGCATGTATTCGAGGCGGTACTTTTCTTGGTTGGTCGCGAGATAACACTTAATCCCCTTCGCTCGCAGACCCTCGATTGTTTCGATCACCTCATCATTGACGGCGTCCTCTGCCTTGAACCAATAGGCGAGGAATTCGTCGACACTCTTGGTCCAGTTCCAGTCCTCTAGGTAGGGCTGAACGACTGTTTTTAGGTCCGCTTTTCCAACGAGCGCATCCTGAAAAGGCCCTTTAAAAAAGGGAAGGAGCGCCTCCGGTTTGGTCCCAAAGTCCTTTTCCAAGTTTTCCGCGAACTTTTTGGGCGTGGTCACGACGCCATCCGCATCAAAGATCGCGAGTCGGACGTAGGCTTTCGAGATATTAGGCATAAACGGAACAATAGCAGAAAACGGGAAATATACCACCTCCTTTCGCTATTTGTCCGCTTTAAACCCGATTTCAGGTTTCGGATCATCTTCTGACGTAAATATCCTCCGAAGTGCATCAAAGACAACTTTGAATTGTTCATCGAAGCGTTTCTCAAGAACCTCTAGTTTTAGCAGCAAAGAGTCGTTTTCACTCATCATTTCACGCAGCTTGGTAAACGCACGGATGATCTGGATGTTTACCATAATCGCTTGTTTGCTTTTGAGAACGCTGGAGAGCATTGCCACGCCTTGTTCGGTAAAGGCATATGGCGCGTGACGAATACCTATCTTTTCTGATTTGGAAATCACAATTTGTGATTTCCAAATCGTAGCCTCGCTTTCTGTAAGCTGAAACATGAAGTCCTCAGGAAAACGTTCCTTATTACGACTCACCGCTTGATTCAGCGTTCTCGTTTCTACGCCATACAAAAGAGCTAAATCTTGCGCGAGCATAACTTTAACGCCCCGAAACAAAAATATTTTCGCCTCGATCCGCTCCGTTGGAATGAAAGATTGGTCCATAGTCACTCTCTACTCCGTTCCATGTTTCGGAGGGCCCGTCAACAGAATAGAAGCGGAATTTCATTTGACGTGAATCTCTTTCCGCGTTACTTTTTCTTGTCGCTTCCACGACATTCCCGTCACCGGATCGACAAAGGAGACTAGGCGATGAGTAAACAATTCTCCGTGGCCCTGTTCGGAACCATGCTGACCGGATGGCGCGTCGGCGTTCGTGAGCAGCTGCTGGAGCGTGGGTTCACTCCTATCGACAACACCGATCCACGCTGGGAGGTAGCCGAGACGGCCGAAGACATCCGTCCCCTGCTCGAGCAGGATCACCGCCTGATGGCGGAAGCAGACGCTGTTCTGTGGCACCACGATGCGGGCGCGCCCGGAGCCACTGCACGCTTCGAACCGGGCGCCGCGCAGGTCTTGGGTCGTCCAACGGTCATGCACGTGGAGCCGGGGGTGGTGAAGCGTGAATACATGCGAGCCCTGTGCCTCCAGTACCCCACTCAGTTCTACTGGGCGGAGACCTGGGAAGAGGTCCTCGCGACGCTCGAGCGCATTGCCGCGAGCAGGAGAACAGAGAGCGCTCCTTAGGCACCGTCCGAACACTCAATTCTTAGATGAACTTTTCAGCACTCGCTGACGGCCACGTACTCGCGCTCCCGTCCGGGTGCGTTGCTGTTTTTATAAGGAAAGGATCTTTGCCGCTCCAAATCCGAACGACTATACTCTCTAGGTCATCGTATGAGTCATTCGTATATTCCAAGGCAGGGGTTACGGCGAGATCCGCCTGATAGCCGAGATTTTCTCTATCAAGACTTGTTCGGCGCCGGAGAGGTTTCTCAACCTGATTGGCAAACAGGGTTCTCCCTCTACGATCAACTTGGGATCGCTCCGCTGGCGTACGATCAAGGTCTCTCGTCCTCCTGCGTCGCTCAGGCAACCGCCTCCCATTTACGCGCCTGGCACAAGCAGCTCACGAATGAAGACATCGACTTTTCTCGTCGTTTTATCTACTCGCAAATTAGCGCGGGACTAAATGCAGGCGCCTCGCTCCGAGATGGCGTTCAGCTCGTCGCAACGATCGGCGATTGTCCTGAATCGACTGTCGCATCCTACGAACAAGGCCGTCCCCCGAGCGAGTCATTTATGTATTCGCAGGAGTGGATGTCTGAGGCCGTGTTCGATGAGGCTCGTCGGTTTGATCAGTTCTCCTATCGAGTGATTCCAGGCCAGACAACCGATATCGATCTCTTTGCGCACGCCATCCGAAACAACTGCGGCGCGGTTGGCGGCTTCACCCTCACCGTGCAAGGCTGGTCGCTCCCGCTCGTACGTATCCCTCAGGCGGGCGAGCAGCGCGGGAGTCATGCGGTCTTTTTGTCCGGTTTCGGGATGTACGAAGGCAAGAAATGTCTCTTCACCAAGAACAGCTGGGGTGGTCGCTATACAATCACAGAGGGCCGTTGGCGTGGCTATCAAGCGATCTCCGAAGACTATTTTTTGGCCGCTGAAAATACGGCTGTAGGACCAGTGCTTGGGGCGTATGTATTCAATACGTGGGTGTTGGTGCCAGATCGTGAATTAACTCCTAATCTACGTCTTATGGATTTTCTCAGAAGAAACGAAGGAAAGTTGGTACAGGATTCTCAACAATCGGGAGCAATCGGAGTGGTTGTTGGCGGTAAAATCATGGTTGCGCGCCCTGAACGATTGGCGCAGCTCATTGCGACGTATCTTGTACGCAAAGAAGGTGTAGGGGTACCGCGCGATCTGTGGAATGCCGCGCCTAAGCAGGATGTATAACTAGACCGCTCCCATAGAGACGAGCATGCGCCTTGTGGCCGCATGCTACACTTTTGATACTTCTCATCATATGTTGTTTTCTCTTCGGAAAAAAAGCCCCGTATCACCCTTAAGCCCCTACATCGGCGCATTCGTCTGTTTTTGTTTTAGCGGCTTGTTTTCTTACCTCGCGTTCACACAGGTTTCCCCGACTCACCTTTTTCCATTTACGCAAACAGCCATCGCCCTCTCGTGCTTCGCCTTGGGCGTACTGATCATCGTCCGACCTGAACCCAAACCGTCATTGCGCGCATCTGAGTTTCACGGAAACTTTGTCGGAATCATCGTGGGGGTATTCTCTTGCGTTATTCTCGGAGGCGTTATTCTTGATTCGCACACACAAGCCCTCGGTTGGCAGCACACACCCGCGACGGTCACCGGACTCCCTTTTATCCGCCTACCAAGACAACAACAGCAGTTCACGGTTCAGTATCAATACACCTGGCAGGACACTCTTTTTAACGGAGCGACAACGGTTACCCCAAGTGCACTAGGAGATGAGCCCCGCATCACGATCAGCACACGCCGCTCCCTCTCTAGCCGACCACTCGAGGTAGGCGACCAGATCAAAGTCAAAGTAAATCCAAAGCAACCCGGCCAATCGCTCTACCCTCAAACACCGTCTTTTCTTATCTATCCATTGCTTCTCCTGTTTGCCGGAATAGCCTGGGGCTGCTTCCGTCGTCTGCAGAATCCACCAAAGCTCGGGGAATTTAAGCCGTAAGAGTTGTTACTCACGCAAGCTTCTGAAGCAACTCTTTGATGATCCCGTGGGTAAAGAGGAGGGGGCGCAGCGCGACGACATCTTCTCTGCGGCAACAGAGATTCGTATCGTACATTTTTAGATCACCTTGAGTTGTCACGGCTATGTTTTGGTAGTGTAGGTCCGGAAGAAACCGTTGGTAAAATAGTGAAACATCCTCTTTTTTAATCAACGCTTCGAGCTTGGGTAGAAAGGTTTCAAGCTGTACACGTGCACGCGTCCTTTGCTCAACGCTCAAGCTAGACAGGTCTCGTTGACTCAATTGTGCGATATCTAGGTGTGATGGGATCTTCTCCTGGAGCTCATAGATATTGAACTGACCACTCGCATCTGGCGCCAAGAAAAATTCACTCTTCAGAACAGCGCCCGGCAGCGCAACTTCCAGGTAGCTCATCAGTTCTGCCTGACGACGTTTCAAGATCGTAATCACATCGATCTGCGTCAATGCAGTCCAATCATGCGTAGACAGAGGAAACGTTTTCCCTAAAGACGCTTCCTGTTCGAAGAAGGCAACGTCCGCTTCATCCGCTAATTCCTCCCAAGCCCGAAAATACTCTCCTCCCGGCTGCCATTCAGCCCGTGATCGATAACGCTTCAACACGTAGCCCTCTGGCTTATCCACTAATCCGGGCATGCGCTCCAAAAAGTTTTGTGGAACCGTATCCAGGCTCACAATCTGTACAACGGTTCCTTTTTCCGCCATCTCAGCGCTTTTGTAGGCTTGA
>JACCDN010738495.1_pt1 | contig 10381 bp, 9 predicted proteins | sample 7441691 | NCBI WGS metagenome assembly JACCDN01 (sample SAMN15323439, study PRJNA562643) | freshwater metagenome | isolation source: river surface water | place: USA:Blue River Watershed | collected 2017-08-16
AAACATTAGATTTGTCCGTTAAAGAAGTACTATTCCAAGAAGCCAACATTGAAACAGCCATTATAACAACGTCAGTCGGCTATGATTTATTGCCGGCCAATTTAGATCTAACACTTGCCGAAATACGTTTGCTGCAACAGCCATCGCGGGAATACAGCTTAAAACAAAGCCTTGCTTCTGTACGTGACCGGTATGATTTTATTTTCATCGATTGCCCTCCTGCGTTAAATATCCTGACTGTTAACGCGTTAGTTGCATCAGATGCTGTATTAATTCCGATGCCATGCGAATATTTTGCATTAGAAGGGTTGGCTGGCCTGCTGCAAACGATTAGTGATATCACACAAACAGTCAATGCGGGTTTAAAAATAGAAGGCGTTTTACGCACCATGTATGATGGCCGCAATCGTCTAACGCATGAAGTAACGGCCCAGCTTGCCAATCATTTTAATGAAAAACTGTACACCACGGTTATTCCCCGAAATGTGCGTTTGGCAGAAGCCCCCAGTTTTGGATTGCCCATCATCACCTATGATCCACGCTCCCAAGGCGCTGCAGCGTATATAGCGCTGGCAGGTGAATTTTTACGAAGACAGATAACCTAATGGTGTTTCTATGACAACAACCAAACGTTCTTTAGGCCGTGGACTCAGTGAACTACTCAGCAGCACGCACGCCCCCATCACACCCACTGCCATAGATCTGCCCAAAGAAAAAAATTTCCTGCCTGTGGATTTATTAGAACCGGGCAGATACCAACCCAGACAGGAATTTCACCTAGAAAGCATCCAGGAACTTGCAAACTCTATCCGTGCACAAGGCATCTTGCAGCCAATTCTAGTACGTCCTCTTTCTCAAAATCGTTATGAAATTATTGCGGGTGAGCGTCGGTGGCGCGCAGCGCAAATGGCGGGGTTACAGGAAATCCCTGTTTTTATACGCGACATACCAGACGAAGCAGCTATCGCGATGTCATTGATCGAAAATATCCAACGTGAAGACTTAAATGTACTGGAACAAGCCATGGCATTACAGCGTTTAAGTGACGAATTCAACATGACGCATGAGGCAGTAGCCGATGCTGTTGGCAAATCGCGCGCAACCATTACTAATTTATTGCGCTTGCTGCAGCTACCTCCTATTATCAAAGAAATGCTGGGTAAAAATGAATTAGAAATGGGACATGCGCGCGCCTTGCTGTCTTTAGAAGCAACGCAACAAATTAAAATCGCAAAAGAAATTATTGCAAAGCAGCTATCTGTTCGCAAAACCGAAAGTGCAGTGCGTCAAACTATAGAAAAACAAAACACAAATACTGTAACACACAGAGCAGACCCCGACATTTTACGCTTACAATCTACGTTATCCGATACATTAGGAGTAACCGTAGTAATACAACACACAGCAGATGGGAAAGGTAAATTAATAATGCATTATCACAGTCTAGATGAACTAGAAGGTATTTTGGAGCACATCAAATAGAGGTTTATAGCAACTGTCTTGAGAATAGTCATGCCAGTACCTGCCTTCACAGGCAAAACGAACGGAGAAAAAACACATGGGTCAAAACCCCTCTGAAAAAACGCCTGAAAAAAAGACAGACCCTTGGGGAAGAGAAATTAAAAAAGTCGAAGGTCCACCTGAATTAGACGTCTTAATCGGCAAATTGAAAATAAAATTAATAGAAATTCTTGGCAAAAAAAACAGTTCAAATCCTAATCTGCCCTCACATAATGGGACTAGTCCTCCGGCCGGCTTACTGATCGGGTTTATTACTGGCTTGCTATTATTGATCTGGGCGCTTTCGGGCATTTTTATTGTTTCGCCCGCGGAACGCGCTGTTGTAACTCGTTTTGGCAAATATATTGCAACCGTAGAACCTGGCCCTCATTGGATGCCACGTTTTGTTGACGCCGTTCAAATTGTAGATATACAACGTGTTTCTAACTACACTTACGAGTCAGAAATGTTAACCAAGGACGAAAATATCGTCTCCGTCGCAGTTGCTGTGCAGTATCGCATTAACGATGCTAAAGACTTTTTATTTAACGTCGTTGATCCGGTGCGTGGACTGCAACAAGCTACAGCAAGCGCATTGCGCCAAACCGTTGGACACAATGCATTAGATGAGTTATTGACGACAGGACGCACCGAAGTGCGCGAACAAGCCACAGCACAACTGCAGGAGATCCTTAGTAATTATAAATCAGGCATTGTTGTGACGAATATGACCTTACAATCCATTAAACCGCCTGAAGATGTAGTCGCTGCTTTTGATGATGCAATTAAAGCACGCGAAGATGAACAAGCCTACATTGATAAAGCCAGTGCTTATGCCAATCAGATCATTGCAGATGCAAAGGGACGTATTGCGCGTATTCTGCAGGAAGCAGACGCCTACAAACAAGAAGTTGTCTTAGACGCCCAAGCTTCTGTAGCAGATTATCTGGCTTTACTGCCTGCATACATGCTGTCGCCCCAACTCATGCGCCAACGTCTGTATTTAAGTACGATGGAATCCATATTTAACCAAACACCTAAAGTGTTGTTAAATCAGAAAAATAGTAATCCTTTAATCTATTTGCCATTAGATAAATTAAATACATCAAATACGATTGCTTCAAAAACTGAACCAGACAATGTATTAACGCCAACGGCCATGCCACCTGTCACTGCAAATATAACAAATGAGCCTGCGAAAATGATGAATCTAAACAGCGGCGCTTTTTTAGGCAGACCTACCTACCCCTCTACGACGGAGGATAATAAATGAGAAACTTAAAGTTTATTAATTTAGTTATTCTTCTAGGAATACTCGTTTATCTCTTTAGCAGCGTTTATATGATACGCGAAGGACAGCGTGGGTTATTGCTGCGTTTAGGTGCAATTGTCAATGATAATAAGAGCAACCCCATTGTATTAATGCCAGGCCTTGGCTTTAAAACACCATTTATCAATCAAGTTCGTCTTTTTGATATCCGCTTACAAACATTAGCAGTGCAATCTTCTCGCATTATGACTCAAGAGAAAAAAGATGTACTTGTGGATTATTATATTAAGTGGCGGGTTGAGAATCTGCCTTTATACTATCAGCGTACTGGAGGAGACGAACTACGGGCTCAAACTTTGCTGCAACAACAAGTAAATGATGCCTTACGCGCCGCCTTCGGTCAAAGAACCATTACCGATATGGTCTCGGGAGAGCGGGAAAATGTAATGGAATTATTAACAAAGAGTACTAATGAAACCGCTAAAAACTTAGGTATGGAAGTCATTGATGTGCGCATTAAAAGCATAGATTTACCAGCGGAAGTAAGCGGCAGCGTGTTTGCGCGCATGCGTACCAGACGCGAACAAGTAGCTACTCAGCATCGCGCAGATGGCAAAGCAAAAGCTGAGGGGATTCGGGCTTCTGCTGACGCCAAAGCCTCTGTTGCCACCGCCGAGGCAAAAACTAAAGCAGCTAATATTAGAGCGCAAGGTTCTGCAGAAGCCGCGAAAATCTATTCGCAGGCATACGATAAAAGCCCTGACTTCTTTTTGTTTTATCGCAGTTTAAAAGCCTATGAAATCTCTTTCAAAAACAAAAACGACTTCTTGGTCTTAACCCCGGATAATGAATTTTTCAAGTATTTTAATAACATCACTGATGTACGCACAGCAGCGGTATCAAAAAACTAGGTGTATACCGCTCCTACTTGAATGAGCATAAAGATAGCTAAAATTTGTATGGGAAAAAATATTATTATTGTCGGCGCACAATGGGGAGATGAAGGCAAAGGGAAAATCGTTGATATTTTAACGCCACATGTTTCAGGTGTGGTTCGTTTTCAAGGTGGCCATAATGCAGGCCATACATTGGTCATCAATGGACAAAAAACTGTACTGCGTTTATTACCTTCTGGAATTTTAAGAGAGAAAGTACAATGTTTTATCGGCAATGGTGTTGTCGTGTGCCCCGTATCCCTGCAAACAGAAATACAAGAATTAGAAGCAAAAAATATTCCTATTATCGGTCGCTTATACCTAAGCGAAACCTGCCCACTATTACTGCCACACCATGTTGCCTTAGATCAGGCACGAGAACACAAACGCGGGAAATCTGCCATTGGAACAACCGGTAGAGGCATTGGCCCTGCGTATGAAGACAAAGTGGCACGCCGTGGGTTGCGTTTAGTCGACTTACTAAATTCTGAACAATTTGCTGAAAAACTAGAGGAAATTGTTGATTACCACAACTTTATGTTATCTCATTATTACGGCATATCTATTATTCCTTTTCACAAAGTCTTGGATGAAATGCTGTCCTATGCTCCTAAAATTAAGCCTTTATTAGCCGATGTTTCTGCCATGTTAGGCGATATACGCGTACAAGGCGGCAATTTATTATTCGAAGGTGCTCAAGGCACTTGGTTGGATATTGATCATGGGACTTATCCTTATGTGACTTCCTCGAATACGACAGCAGGGGCAGCCGCAACAGGCAGCGGTTTTGGCCCTCTTTATTTGGACGAAGTGGTGGGGCTACTTAAAGCTTATACTACGCGTGTTGGGGCAGGCCCATTTCCAACAGAATTAAGGAATGAACAAGGTCTTTTACTGGCTGAACGTGGTCATGAATTTGGCTCTAACACGGGTAGGCCTAGACGCTGTGGCTGGCTGGATGCTGTTGCAATGCGGCGATCTGCTCAAATTAATAGTTTCTCTCGTTTATGCTTAACGAAGCTTGATGTGTTGGACGCTTTTGAAACAGTCAGAATTTGTACCGCTTATCGCTGTGAAGGAAAAGTATTGTCTGTCCCTCCATTAGAACTAGAAAAATTTAGCGTATGCGAACCTATTTATGAAGATTTTGAAGGGTGGCAACAGAATACCCAAGGAGTACAACATTGGGAAGACTTGCCTGAAAAAGCACAAGATTATTTAAAACGTATTGAGTCGTTATTGGAAGTGCCTATTGCCATTATTTCAACCGGACCAGGCAGGGAAGAAACAATTATAATGAAAGCGTTGTTTTAGTATGTAACCTCAACTCGACATAAGAACACTGAAGAATGTCCATTCCTTTGGCACAGAAAAATGATCAATCCATAATATTTTCAATAGGTTAGCCCTTAAACTTGCAAAGACATCCTGTTGAGAGCAAGTATGATACGCTAAAAAAGCGGAGCATCCTTGTTTGTCTGTGAGCATTTTTTGGTGATTTTCAACGCAGCAGTTGGCGTATCAGACGATGCTATCACAGGGTTCTTAGGTCGAGTTGAGGTTATATAGATTATTAGAAATGCGAATTACTTTATTTCTATTTAATTATTACCGTTTTAGAAATGTCTATATAACATTATAATAAGTCATACAAACTTATAAAATGTTGAGGAGAAATACTATGGAAATGTTATCTGATAATATAGCTGTATTGCCTAATAATTTAAAAAATCGCTTATGTTGGTCGAGTGTCTTTGCAGGTGTGACAGTTGCGCTACTTCTTGGATGGTTATTTAATTTGTTAGGGGCGGGTATAGGGCTTAGTAATTTTGCCGCTAATAACGACCCGATGCCAAAAATAGGAATGGGTTCTATTATTTGGTTAATTTTAAGTGGCATCATTTCTATATTTATCGGAAGTTTGATAGCAGCAAGATCTGCCGGTGTCACAGCTAAATCGGTAGGTGCATTACAAGGTATATTAACGTGGAGCGTAGCTACTCTCTGCTCCTTTTTATTGGCAGGTATGGCTGCAGGATCCTTGATTGGAGCAACAGGAACTTTAATGGGAAAAAGCGTATCCTTTGCAGCTAAAAGTGTAGGCGCTGTCAGCAAAGCAGCGGCAGAAATCTCGCCACAAATAGCAGAAATGGCACAAGATGCTTTTCCAAATACCCTAAACCAAATCAAGGAACAAATTAGCCAAATCGAGGATAAAATAGAACAAAATAAATCTCAAACAGATACTGCCACAGACACAACCTCTTCCAACGCTAAAGAAGTAATAGAACAGTTAAGTCAAGCAGCAACGACATTTTTAAAAGCTGAAGATGAAGAGGAAATAGCATCTAGCCGTCAAAAATTAACAGGTTTATTAATGAAATACACTAACGTTGATCAAACACAGGCAGAGCAACAAATAAACGAGTGGCAAGAAAAATATCAAAAAGCCAAGGATAAAGCCCTTATAGCTGCCGAAGCCGCCAAGCAAAAAGCAGTTGAGCTTGCCAAACAAGGCAGTAAAACATTAGCACAAGTATCTTTAATTACTTTTTTTGCATTGCTGTTAAGCGGCATTGCTAGCGCTGTAGGTGGTGTAATCGGCGTAGTGGGTTATAAACGAGTAAACAGCAGGTAAGAAAAAAAGTTTCACAGCTCGGAAAATGTTATGGCAAGTTGCGCCAGGGCTTATGTGGAGAGTAGGCTTGCCATACATATCAGTTACTATGAATGAGGAAGTATGGACGTAGCGGAATTCTCAAACCGCTTTTCAATTCTAGGCAGTCAGAAAATTACTAATCCACTTACGCACAATCTCGGTCGAGCAATGTGCTTTATCATAACTCGCCTTCGCTGAAATAATAGCGTTTTTACCAAGCATATCATGATTACAATCCATTAGAGCACACTGATATTCTTTTGAAAATTCAGGATGAAATTGCATGGCTAATATAGTACTGCCTATTTGATACATTTGATGGGCATTAGAAGTGCTTGTTGCTAACAATTCAGAATTGGCTGGCAAACGTTGTACCTCACAGCGATTATTAAAAATAAGATGAAGTTCTTCTTGATAAGGATTCATCCAATGCGTTTTCTTCATAATCATGATTTTATTGAGGCCTAAATTCCACTCAGAAGAAGAAGGACCTACTTGCCCACCCAATGCATGAGCAATTAATTGATGTCCAAAACAGATTCCTATGAGTTTTGGTCCTTTAAATTCCACTACAAATTTTTTTAAACGCTCAATCCATGGTAGCGGCATGTCAACGTCATATTTGCTGCCCGTAATAATAAAAGCAGAAAAACCATCATAGGTATCTGGCCACTGCCCTTGCTGTAAATTAAAAAATTTTAGTTGAAAAGGCAACGATTTAAAAAAATTCCGATAATTTTCTTCGATGCTGTTAGCCTTATTGATTACATATTCCGTTGTAATTTCGGCTTGTAATATTGCTATTTTCATTTTTTTCACGTTAATTTACAAAAGGCATCGATACACTTTGGCGTTTTAGCCAATTTTCTTTATAGCGTCGCACAACGTTTTTATCTTGAATCATCAATAAGTTTTCAGCGTTTTTTTCTTGAGCTGCTTTGGTGAAATTGAAAGAACCCGTAAATACAGTATCATCATCAATAATCACAACTTTATTATGTGCAACGGCAACATTGAAATCTATCCAGATGGGAATATTTTGCCGATTCAAATAATTAGCCTCCGAGTATTTTTCTGTTTCTACCTGACTTTTATCTAAAATAACTTTAACTGCAACACCATTTTTTCTGGCTTTCGCTAACGCCCGTGCAATGGGTCTGCTAGTAAAATTGAATGCTTGCACGTAAACACACTTTTTTGCTTGTTGTATCGCTCTAGTAAGCAAATCGGTGCAATTACCCCCAGGCGTGAAACAAATTTCATACTGCGCATCAGGCAAGAATGGTTGCGCCAATATGTCTTGCGCAATTCCGCTCAAAACCAGGAATAAAAAGCAAAAACAGATGAAATTATTAGCCACTTTTTTTACCCGATAAAATCTCAGAAAGCAAACGATAATTGGTTAACACTTTACTTTGATAACGCCAATTTAAATTCGGAGTGAGGGAATGATAACCGGCAACAGCCGTCCAGTAATCTTTACCCCCATCAATAATATCCGCAATTTTACTGCTTAAAATCCACGCCCCCACCATTACATTGACGCAAGGATCGTATTGAATTTGCTCTTTGGTATAGCCATAAGGCGCTATCTTGGGCAACCAAATTGTATTGATTTGCATAGGACCGTAATCAAACGTACCATTACGATTTGGCGATGCTAACCCAGGCGCCCCACCTTCCACATTTAAGACTGCAATAATAATTTTAGCAGGAACAAAATAAGTCACAGCCGCTTGATTGATGCATTCAATCGGAACGCCGTGTATCAGAAGTTGACTGCTGTCAGTAGCTATCATTCTATCCATAACTCCATAAATTCATGTACCGGCATTTCTGCCAATGAGGTTTGGTCATCATAGAATAAAAATAGTCGATCAGATTTTTCTTTTGAAAAACGGGATCGAAGATTGTTGTAGAATTTTTGCTTTAATAAAGGAATGCCTTCACTGCGACGCTGTTTGTGACCAACTGGATATTCGATTTTAATTTCTTTTGTAAAAGTTCCATCGTTGAAAAAAATCTGCAATGCATTAGAAATAGCCCGTTTTTCAGGATTTAAATAATCGCGCGAAAATTGTAAATCTTCTGAAACCTGCATTTTATCGCGTAATTTATCTATGCGGAAGTCGCTGGCAAATTTATCCTGATAATAGTCTGAGGTTAAAACGCCATGCATTAAGCCCATTGCAATCATATACTGCAAAGAGTGATCTCGGTCTGCCGGATTATGCAAAGGTCCTTTTTTGTTTAGAATACGCATAGCTGCTTCCTGAGTACGTACTATTATTTTATCAATCTGATCCAGGCGCTCTATCGTTTCAGGATGCAAAGCCACCGCGCATTCTATAGCAGTTTGAGCGTGAAATTCGGCAGGATAGGCAATTTTAAACAATATATTCTCCATCACATAACTGCCGTAAGGTCGCTGGCATTTAAATGGCTTGCCCTGAAATAAAACATCATACAACCCCCAACGTTTGGCAGATAACGCGCTGGGATAACCCTCTTCTCCCAACGCAGTAAGCCATGCCAAACGTACACCTCGAGCTGTTGCGTCCCCAGCTGCCCAGGATTTTCGCCACCCTGTGTTGGGTGCATGTCGATACGTACGCAAGCTTTGACCATCTACAAAAGCCTGTGACACAGCCGCGCAAATTTGTTCTTCCGTTAATCCTAAAAGTTCTGCTACAACAGCTGTTGTAGCCACTTTTACTAAGACGACATGGTCTATTCCAATACGATTAAAACTATTTTCTAAAGCGAGTATGCCTTGAATTTCATAGGCTTTTATCATCGCCGTTAGAATATCTTGCATGAAAATAACTCTGTGCTTTTTATGCCCAGCTTGCCGACTTAAGTAATCCGCAACAGCTAAGATTCCCCCTAAATTATCGGAAGGATGTCCCCATTCCTGCGCCAACCATGTATCATTGTAATCCAACCAACGTATCATCGTCCCAATATTAAACGCTGCCTGTACAGGATCTAATTCAAATGAAGTGCCCGGAACTCGCGCACCTAAGGTTAAATTTGCGTTAGGGACTACAGGTCCTAATAATTTGGTGCATTCGGGATAATTTAACGCTAAAAGCGCACAACCTAAGCTATCCAACAAGCAAAGTTTTGCGGTATCATTAGCCAGTGAGCTCTGTATCGTATCATGCTTGACATAATGCGCAATCGCTTGGATTTCGGAATCAAATAGCGGTTTCAAATTTGAATCTGGCTGCATAAAGAACTCTTTAATAGTAAAGTAGCTTTCCCGGTGAGATGATATAGCGCTTTTCTCTAGGAGCGTTATTGAATTATTCAAAATATAAACAATTCTCTCAGTTCACGAGAAGAGGAAACATTGTAAACTAACTTTTAAACAAACATCATGATCATTACTGGACAATTCATATTTCTACTTATCATTGCCATTATTTTAACGATGCTCGCGCTGTTTGCAGATACAAAAATCTGCATTCATCTTGCTGGGAGTTCAACTGCAGCCAAACAATGGCGAAGACTATTTGTCACTCTGCTTGTCCTGACGATTATTGGGTTAGGCCTTATGAACTTTCAAGTTACTTTAACATTATTGATGTTTGGAACGGGCATTGTCGTTGTAATAGACAAGCTTTTTTTCCAACGCGCTCGTGTTATACAAAACAGTGTACAACCATTTATCGTAGAAAATGCGTATTCATTTTTTGGGGTATTATTGTTAGTTTGGGTCATTCGCTCATTTTTAATACAACCCTATCGTGTCCCTACCGGTTCTTTAGAGCCTACTATAGCGCCCGGCGATTTTTTAGTTGTCAATCAATTTGCCTATGGCTTGCGTTTTCCTATTGGCAATAAAGAAATGGTTGCCATTGGCAAGCCTCAAAGAGGCGATATTACGCTTTTTTATTACCCGATTGATCCTAATATCGTTTTTGTAAAACGGGTCATTGGATTACCAGGCGATCATATTCAATACCTTGATAAAGTATTATATATTAATGGCAGAGAAATGAAGCAAACTGA
>JACCDN010270603.1_pt1 | contig 10378 bp, 12 predicted proteins | sample 7441691 | NCBI WGS metagenome assembly JACCDN01 (sample SAMN15323439, study PRJNA562643) | freshwater metagenome | isolation source: river surface water | place: USA:Blue River Watershed | collected 2017-08-16
AAATATGCAACTCGATTTCACATTGAGCATTTTTTTGGAAAGATTAAGGAAAACAAGAGGCTAACATTGCGTTTTGATAAACTTGATACAACCTTCTTTTCTTTCTTTGCTCTGGCCTGCCTTAAAGCACTTCATTTACTTTGTTAACAGTGCCATAAATTCCCCAGCTTTCACCCTAATTTTAACCTTATTAAGCCGATGGTACCGTTAAAATCTTGGAGAATGGTTGACGTGTATCAAAAATTTTGAAACTGCTTGCTCTGAAGTTTGCACACCTAGCTTTTTACGGATATTCATTAAATGAAATGCTATAGAAGGCGGAGAGATATCTAAATTATAACTAATTTGTTTAACTGTTAATCCTTGAGATTTTTGCGCAAGAACTTCCTTTTCTCTTTTCGTTAATTTTTCTAAAAATTTACTTTTCTTTATCCCTATAATTTTTTCAGCACAAACATTTGCCGCTAAAGAAAGAGTATACATTACATCTGGATGCAAGGATGCTTGATTAAATATCGTAAAAAACCCATGAAAAGTAGGACGAGGTAGCAAGGGAATAGTAATACCTGACTTTATCCCAAAATTATTCGCATCTTCCATCAATTCTTGCTGGAAAGGAAAAAGATCTTTGAAACTTTTTATATCCCACTCGAAAGGCATTGCCACTTTTTTCAAAGAATTAAAGATTGGGTCACCCAAATAATACTTGTTTTTTCTATAATGCTCTTCCCATTTTAAAGGACAGGTACTATAGAAGTAAAAAGATTCTGTAATTTCTTTTTTCCCAAAAAATATGGCTAAAGAAAAACGCTTAAGGCAAAAATTAAAACAAATACTTTTTAATGTTTTAAAAACTTGCTCTTCGGAATTCATCTCTTTGTTTATTGCTTGAGTGGCATTTTCTATTTTTTGAGATAACACTTGTTAAATTCTGTTTCTCTTTAGCAATTCACGAAAAGTAGGCTAGAACAGCTGTTAGTTTTTTAATACCTATTGGTTTATATAGGATTAAAATGAGTATAATTTCTCTGTTAAAAATGAATAAGATTTATATATTCAATAAAAAGACTATTATCATTTAAAAAAATATGGAAAGTTAATTATTTTAATTTTTTAATAAAAAACTCAGATTTTTAACGCACTCATCACATGCATAAATTATTTAATAAACTATTTTATTGCATAGGTATTTTTAAAATGTTTTTTGAAGTATTTAAAGATACTAATTAAATCTAAGGTAATGTGATGTTTATCAAGGAAAAACATAACGATATTAACAAGAATGAGAAAAGAAAAAAAATTAACTTGTGCACACTAAACGTTGAAGAATACACAAAAGGCCTTCGTTTCCCTGCAACTAAAAATGATTTATCAGAAAAGATCAAACAACATAACGCTCCCAAAAATGTTATAGAGTTAATGGCTTTATTCCAAGAAAAACTCTATGAATCTTCGGTTGATATAGAAAGGGAAGAGCTTAAATCTAAAAACATTCTCACGAGCCTTAATGGGATTAAATTTAGTCTCGTTGCTCAGAGTGAAAATTGACTTATTTTTTACTCTACCCCCCATTTTAGGGTGTGAACAGTCGTTGCAAATTAGACTAATTTCAGAAGATAGTTTTTATTAGCAAAAAAAGGTGAAGAGGGAAAAATAAATGATTTTTCTCATAAATCAGATTTGATTTTGGATGTGGCATGCAGCGTTTTATGCATACGATCTTTATTGTAAAATCTGTTATATGTAAAAATATTTTTCTTTTTTAAAGAGCGGTCATGGCACGTTATATATTACTATGTGGTCTTATCTTAAATTTTTTCACGCTACTTTCCTCTCAAGAGGAAAACCCCAGTGGTATCGATAACCATTTACATGCAAGGAGGCTCGTTTGTGATGCAGAACACACGGCATTTTTAAAGGAAGTCCTAGCAACTGCAACGCGCACCATCATGATCTCCACCTATAATGTATCTTCGAAGAGACTTTTTGGGAAAGAAAAATTAGGAAAAGTCATTATGGACGCAGCAGCTAGAGGTGTTGCAATCTATATTTACTATGAAAATCGACCTTGGTATTCATCCAAAGACTTTGCTGATTTAGAGTCAGTTGCATCTTGTTGTGCTAAATTTGACGAGAATGCAAATCACTCAAAATGTATTATCAAGGACAACAGCACAGTCGCTATTGGATCTTATAACTGGCTATCTGATTCTAGAGAGGAATCCTCTAATGGCACTATCATTCTTACCGGTGAAATAACATCAGGTATTATTGCTCAGGTTTGGCAAGGCATTCGTTTTTACCAAAGCTTGGAGTATGGTAATGAAACAGGTATCGAAAAATTCTTGGCTAGCAGTGATGCATTCTCTACAGGATGCTCTCAGTTTATCCCTGGACAATTTCTTTACACAGCCAGAACCCCCGAAGCTCATGAACTACTTTTACAAGAAGTTTTTGAAAAGGCAGAAACACGTATTATTCTATTCTCCCCGTTTATAAGGCAGCATAAGCTTCACCGCACTCTTACACATTCTTTGTTCAATAAGCTTGGACGAAGAGACGTAAAAATGAAACTTATCACACTTCCTAATCCGTGCAGTCGTAATCTGGAAGAACAAAGGAGTATTTTTTCTGATTTAGACACTTTATGCCACCGTTATCCCAACTTTTCATATGTCACCTACCCTAACTTTCATGCAAAAACTCTTATCGCTGATCATTTCATCTGTGAAGGATCTTTCAATTGGTTATCCGCCGTATCTCAACTTGATCATGATGCAAATAACTTCGAAATGTCCATAGCACTAAGAGGAGCAGAAGCTCATGCATTAATTCAATCTTTTGAAGAAACAGAAATTGCCAGAATTACATCAACAGCTCCTGAAATGCCTCGTGTTTCTAAAAGAAAATCTGAAACACGAATTGCACCTATTATGAGTGAACAACAGTCTGACTCAAGAAAAAAAACTAAAGCTCTTTTTAATGAAATTCCAGCAGAGTTTGAAAGTCTTGTAAAAGTTTTTTCAGGAAAATCATTTGGTATGGAAGGGTACTGTGTGCGTTTTAATGATGGCGATTACCTCAAAGGAAGCAAGGGAAATATAGTGTATTTTTCAACACAAGCAGAAGCTAAATATGCTGCTTATGATAAATGGAGAAAAACTCAAGACATTTAACTACTGGCACTAAGATAAAGAAAAAATATTATTAATTTTTCCTCAAAAAGACACAACCTTGGCTTTAGTATTATGAGCACACAAGCTTCTAGGATATCTTGGCCTGCACACTGCATGCTAAGCTCTGAAATTTAGCCACTTATATTTTTACTTTTTCTAAGGTTATGTATTGTTTTACATTTTTGGTCACTTTCCAGCCCTTTTTTCTGGAATCATTATACGTATACAAAGTACTTTTTCATCTATCAATTTTATGCACGAGCACTTTAGACTTTTTACTCAGTTAATTTTTCCTGCACCCCAAATTTAAAAAACCCAACTAGTAGATTATACAGGTAACGATAAAATTTTAGGGAATTTACAAGCGAAGCTCTCATCGTAATAAGAATAAACCCTGCAAATTTGCTATAGGTCATAAAGTTTTTACCTTTAGATCAATAATTTTTCCATTTTTCTTGCTATGCGTTTTCTTCAGGTTTTTTAATGTAAGGAAGAAAAGCTTCTGAATAGTCCTCAAAAGGACTGTAAGGGGTAAAGATTTCCACCTTGACCTCATGCATATTTTCAAAAGCACGAATTGAAAAACGCAAGTTATCAGAGGCACGTTGAATCTGTTCTTCTATTGTATACATACCAGCATACCCTTCATCTTCACGCAGTAATCGGGCAAGATCCTCCATATGCCCTATCACTGCCATTACTTTTTCTAAACGAATTCCAATTCTTGGCCACTTATTTAAGCGATCTCTTTCTCGATTGGGAGATGGTTGTCCTGCTCTTTCAATGAATATTCCTTCTTTCATCTTCTTTTCCTTTTCTTTGCTTTTACTGAAAGTAATAACGTTTTTCATAGTTTTTGACCTTTCTTTCAAACACGCACATTTTCCAAGAATTCTGGGTTATAGACGAGTAATCCTTTTTGTGATCCCACAGCTTTTTCGTGATGAAAAAACATAGAATTTTCTGGATAGTCCATCCTTTTCAAGGAAAGATCGTGCTTTTGTGTTTGTAATCTCGGCACAAAGGTGAGAAAAATCGACAATACATTAAGCGCAAAACTTATCATCGTAAGATGAAGAATAAGATTTTTTTGGGACTTCATGATCTTTCCTTTCTAAATTCTAACTCTTTAAAATATGCAAATTTTCATGAGTTAAATCATTTAAGATGATAGATTCTCTCTTAATAAAAAAGGAGATTGCTTCAAATACTGCACGAGCGCGTGTGTATAATCTGGACAATTTCCAGCCCAAATACCTTCTTTTGTAAAAATAATGACTTTTTTTAATCGACACCATTCTTCAACTTTTTGACGAATTTCTTGATCTAAGAGCGCATTTTTTTCTATCGAACCTGCAAGGTGTTCATCTTGAGTTATACGAAGGCATTCTGCTTTTAACACCAAATAATCAATACACCCAAAGCTATGGTTTGCTAACGTCGTTATTTTTTGCAATCCAATCACACATGCTGCCAAGCATATAAAGGGGGTTACGCAAGGTAAAAATTTCAGTTCAATGCTCATGCCATGTAATTTTTCATAAATAATTATGATTAATTACATAATCCCAGAACTTTATGAAGTCAACCTATCTTTTTTTATAGGAGAAGAAAAAACTTAGATATTTTTTTCTGAAGATGCCAGCATTTTACCTAAATACCACGTCACAAAATGCTTATCAATTTTGCGTTCTGGATGTGTCAGAGAAAATTCATACATCTCCACTACATAAGTGATAAATTCATTAAACGCTAAAGCAGAAATTTCATGATGTTGAAGATACCATTTGATGTCATCAATCAATTGTACAAAGAGTTCTTTCTCAAATGTTAGATCGTTTTTGGTTTTTATAGGCGAAGCGATATGCTCCTCTTTAACAAGCTCATCAATTGAACATCCTAAAACATTTGCAATTGAAACAATCGTTTCAAGGGTAGGATTTTTGGTATTACCCAAGAGAATGCGGCGTGCTGCACTTAAGGGTAACTTGGCACGTCTTTCAAGCTCAGAAGCATTAATTTGAGCTTGGTCTAATTTTTTCTGTAAACGTTTTTGCAGGGTACTCATCAATTACTCTAAGATTTTAGTCTTTATATATGTAATTTTTCACATATTAATTGCATAAACTATTTGCCTTGTGTTTGCAAGAATAATATACTCACGATATAAAATTGCTTAATCAGAGCAAATAATGATGTTGAATTACATTGCCAGATGCTTCACTCGACTACGCTACAATATCTACACCAACTACTTTGCCATCTGCATTTTTAATGTCTTATGTTTTGCATTGATCACTGGTGTTTCTAGTTTCTTCTTATACAAATCTTACTTTAAGAACCTTGACCAAAATCTCAAAAGAAATGCTGCTACCATTGAGCAAGGTCTTGGAGAAACTCTAAGCGATATAGAACGATTGGCTTTGTATGCAGGTAAAGGCATCATCAACGCCGATACTGACCTTGAAAAAATCTTTCACCTGCTAAATGGCATTGGAAATGCAAAGTACCGTATCAAAGAATCAATTACTGTTTTTGAATGGTCTAATCATGAAAATCAGTGCATTTTGAACAGTGAAGTCGGCTTATTAAAAGAACCAATTGATGTTACCAACCGCAGTTATGCCCTTCTTTGTCGCGAAAAACCATGGGTTGTCCATCTTGGCCCTCCGGTTTACGGTATCACTACTCAACTATGGATTATTCCTGGAGGTATCGGCATCACTGATGCAAAAGGAAAATATAAGGGCATGATCACTTTTGGGATCAACATCTATCACCTAACTGAAAAGCTTTCCGCTGATCTCCCTGCTTCTACGCGTTTTTTACTCTTAGACCAACACCAAAACCCTGTTTTACGCTCTCAATCGATTCAAGAAAAAAAGCATCATGACGCTTTTCTTAATTTAAAAGAGATTCGTTTGCCAGCAAATGTAGAAAATGGAGAAATTGACCCGATCATAAAAGACAAAAACATCTCTTACGTGCATTTTAGAAATTTACATCCTTATCCATATACGCTGCTTGTCGGATATGATGATGATTTTATAGAAAATGATTTAATCGCAACTATTATCCCTAAAATCCTTCATATCTTTTTGTATTGTTTAGTTTGCATTCTGCTTCTGTATTACTTTCACAAAAGTGTTATTAGAATTTCTCAAAGAGCCAATAAAGCCCATCGTGAATATCTCAAAATCATTCGACAAGATATTCAAGAAACCATCGATAAAATCGCAAACCATTCTTCTAGCCTAATGTCTTTAGAAAAATTAGACTGCAAAAAAAATACGCTGGTTAAAGAAATCTATCAGCTTTCCAGTAAATTAAAATCCTCAAACTTTCACACACCCCACTTTCAACCCATAAACATCAACACACTCATCCAGGATTGCATCTTTATTTATTCTCAAAGTGCGTTGACAGATAAAAAGCAAATTGAATTTTTACCCGTAGATCCTCCTCTTGAGCTAAAGGTAGATGCATTAGGTTTTAAAAGGATGATTCTTGGCTTAATTTCTCTTTCGCTAAAATCTATCTATCAACGAGGAAATCTTATTATTACAGCCCACAAAAATTCAAATGAACACTTAGTTATCACCTTCAAAGATACAGGATTTGCCCTAACTTTCTACGAGATTCAAAAATTATCAAAACGCTTTGGAGAATGGGCCTCAAGCCCTTTGATTGGAACTGATATAGAAATATCTGACATCATAGAAATTGTAGAACACCATCGCGGTTCAATTACAGAAAATACTTTCGATAAAGCAGGCAAAACAATTGTATTAACGTTTCCCCTTTGCCAGAGTTTTGTAAGTAAGACGACCTCTTCTGTTACGCACAAAGCAAAAATCCTACTATTCAAACCTCCATCAGTATGATAAGTATTTCTCAAATGCACTGGTTTCGGGTGTTTGATGAAATTTACCCAATATCTCTTGAGTTACCTCAAGCAGGCAGGAATAACCAAAATCTTTGGGGTTCCCGGACGTGAAGGTGAGTATATACGCTTTAATGAAACACCAGGTATTGAATACATCTCAACGCATTTAGAGTTTAATGGGGGCTTAATTGCTGATTATCTCGCACGCATCACCCAAACAGTACAGGTATGTTTTTGTACACTAGGTCCAGGAGCCACAACTGCTTTTACACCTCTTGCGTCATCCCGGCTTAATTTCTCTCCAACTATTTTTATTTTTGCTCAAGTTGAACACGATAATATCTTTTATAATCTAACGCATCAGTGTGTTGATCAAGTTTCCATGGCCCAACCTCTTGCAAAATGGGCCTATGAACTGAAATCACCTGAAGAACTTATCGATGTTTTAAACAAAGCTTTTGCTATTGCTCTTGAAGAACCTGTTGGTCCTGTAGTATTAAGTATCCCTATCGATTTCTTTTCAGCAGAAATACCTGTTAGCAATATCAATGTTCTATCGCTCAATAAAGCTTTTTTCATTGATCAAGAGGTTAATCAAGAACAGATTATCCGCGCGCACAAGCTTTTATCAGAAGCTCAAGCACCAATTTGTTTGATAGGATATGAGACGATCCGCGCAGAAGCACAAAATGATGTCATCGCATTTTGTGAGCAGTGGAATATCCCCATGATCACTTCTGCTAATGCAAAAGGCATTCTAAAAGAAAGCCATCCTTTGAATTTGGGAGCAGTCAGCCCTTACATGGCTGGTATTTTAGGATCAGAAACGGTATTGGATGACTTATTCGCTAGTAAGGACCTCATTGTTACTGTTGGCTACCAATATGTCGATGATATTTATCCCAGCATGTGGAATAGAGGCACACTCAAAAAACTGATCCATATCTCAGCTTTCTGCCCTACCCCACTAGAGCCCCAATACAAACCAGATGTTTCTTGTCTTGGCAAAATCCAAGAGTCTTTTCATCTATTAAAGCAATTTGTTGCAGAGCCAAAGTCAATACCCAACACCAACGTTTATAAAAATAGAATTAAGGTTATTTATAATGAAAAAACCGCCGATAAAAGCTTAAGTATTTTTCATCTGATAAAAACCATCAACGACAACTTGCAAGAGGGAATATTTGTAACAGATGTAGGGTTTTTTAAGCACTATGCTATTTTATTTGCCCAACCTCAAACGGCAGGTCAATTTATTACAGATGCTGGTCTTTCAAGTTTTGGAACAGGGCTAGGTGCAGCCGCAGCAGCACAGATTGCTCATCCGGATAAAACTATTTTCTTACTTTGTGGAGATGGAGGATTTCAAGCTTCGAGTTGCGATCTTTCAACTTTAGTGCAACAGCAATTACCTCTTATTATCATTATTGCTAACACTAGATCTTATGAGCTTATTCATCGCTACCAGCTTAAAAGAGCCAATAGCAAAAAAGAAGCTAATGAAACTATTACATCATTTGGTCCTGTTGATTACGTTCTACTTGCAAAAGCACATGGATGTAATGCTTTTTATGCAAAAACAGTAGAAGAACTTCATTATCATATAAGCATGCATGACAAGAAGAAACCTCTTGTTATTGAGTGTCCTATTACCTATAAGGAGTTTTTATCCCACTCATAATTTCATAAAGCGTTGCCCTTCTTTAAAGTAACAGCCGGCAGAGCTCACCTAAATGTCTTTTCCTTAGTGAATGTAACTTTTTCTAAAAATACGCTATACAAGACATAATATCTGTCCACCTTGATTAGCGGACTGAAGAGTTTAATTAAAAACAGGAGAAAAATTATGAACAAACAAGATTTGATTGATTTCGTTGCCGATGCAGCAAAATTAACAAAAAAAGATGCTGCTCTGGCCATCGATGCCGTATTTAGCGGAATCGTTTCTGGATTGAAAAAAAATCAAGAAGCTCGATTTGTTGGGTTCGGAAGTTTTAAAGTACAAAAAAGTGCAGCACGCAAAGCTCGTAATCCACGCACTGGAGAAGAGATTAATGTTGCAGCTAGCAATCGACCAACTTTTAAAGCTGGTAAAGAGTTAAAAGAAGCGGTGAACTCTTAAAGAATATACTGTGTTATGAAACAAGATGCTGAACTCTTTGATTTAGAATCGGTTATTGCCCGGCTTAAAACCCAGGACTACAAAGTAGTAGCACCTTTTAGTCCGCGAGTAGCTTATAGCCAAGCGCCCTCTCCTGGTCCTTTGTTGAAAGCAGCCATCTTAGATGTAGAAACAACAGGAATTAACGCACTAACAGATCAAATCATTGAGCTAGGAATTGTAATTGTTGAATACTGCCCAAGCACTGGTCAAGCCTATCGTGTTCTTGAAACTTACAGTGAACTTGCAGATCCCGGTATGCCTATTCCTGCAGCATCAACTAAAATTCATGGCATTACCGATGAAATGGTACGAGGAAAGAGTTTTATCAGCGCTGAAATTGAAGACCTGGTCAGAGATGTTTCACTAATTATCGCGCATAATGCCAAGTTTGATCGTCAATTTGTTGAAGCAAGATTCCCTTTCTTTCAAGAGAAAGCCTGGTCTTGCTCTTTTTCTCAAATTCCTTGGAAGAGTGAAGGTTTTGGTTCTGCGGCTCTTGAGCATCTGCTTTATAGAGCAGGATTTCATTTTAACGGACACCGCGCTGTTGTCGACTGTCACGCCTTACTCACCGTCTTGCAATTAGACTTGCCTAGTTGTGACATAAAAGCTTTTAAAAAGCTCCTTGATACCGCCCAAACAGCAGATCTAAAAATCTGGGCTCTACAGACACCTTTCGAATCAAAAGACAAGCTTAAAAATCGTCACTATCGCTGGCATGCAGAGCAAAGAACATGGTATAAGTCTATATCTCAGAATGAGTTAGATCAAGAAGCTGCCTGGCTACGTCAAGAAGTCTATAATCATCGTCCTTTTCAGCTTAAACAAGAAATTATTGATGCGTATAATAGATTTTCTAACCGAGATGGTATCTCGGAAATTGTCAATTATTAGAAATAATCTCTTAAATAACGGCATGATTATATTTAAGTTAAGAAGTAACCGTTAACTGTGCAAACAAATCACTGAGCTTTGATAGGTTTTTTGATACTTGTATAATTAATGGCTGTGTAAAATCTTTCAAATTTTGCCCGACTTGATTTAATTTTGCTTCATTTTCAGCTTCCTCTTCTTGAACTTCGATAACTCGTGACTTCTTCTCTGGGCTTTGAATTGCCAGCGTTAAAGAAGGTGTCAGATCGATTATTTCAT
>JACCDN010622109.1_pt1 | contig 10376 bp, 9 predicted proteins | sample 7441691 | NCBI WGS metagenome assembly JACCDN01 (sample SAMN15323439, study PRJNA562643) | freshwater metagenome | isolation source: river surface water | place: USA:Blue River Watershed | collected 2017-08-16
CAAATAAGCAACTCCTACATTATTTTTCCCTTGCATTTTTGCCGCGAGACCAGCACCAACTGCAATAGGAACAGTACCCGAAACAATTGGAACAGAACCATGAAATCCAACATCGCCATCCCATAAGTGCATTGACCCCCCCATACCCTTAGAAAGACCAGTACTCCTTCCCAATATTTCAGAAAATAATTTACGTACACTTGCACCCAACGCTAGAACATGACTGTGCGACCTGTGAGCACCAAAAACCATATCAGCAGAATTTAAACAATTAGAAACTCCAACCGCTACTGCTTCCTGCCCAACACCCAAATGCACAGGACCACCAATTACTCCATTCTTTCTTTCAGCAGCCAATTTGAATTCAACAGCCCGTATTAAATGCATTGTTTTCAACATTTCGCAATAGCGAATAGAGAGATCATAATCAAAATTAACACGACTACAATCAAAAGTAGTTTCCTGAGAAAAATTCATCACTTAAAATTAACCTTCACATATTTTTTTCTATTGAATTGAGAATAGAATTTTTGATAAACAATAAATCATGATTAGATATGCTCTTGTTGAATAAATCAACAATTTCTGTCAATTGTTCTTGATTTAAGATACCAACCAAACCGCATGTTAAATTTTTATTTAATAATGCAAGTTTAATTGCTAATTGAGCAGGTGTGATATCAAAACTTTTTGAAAACTCATTAAGCAAATTAGATGCATCAATAAACCGATTAAAATTTTTTGTATCATTTTTTTTCATTTCTGATCTTGTATCACCTTTATTAAATTTAATTGATGAAGAATATTTTCCTGTTAAAAGACCTCTGCCTAGAAGGCCATAACCAACAACGCCCATCTGATGAAAACTAGATGAATTAAAAATCGCCTCATTGAAATTATCTAAAAAATTATAATTTGTTTGAAAACTTTCAATGCGTACTAGACTTTGACATTTATCAATAAAATTTGAATCCACATTACATATTCCAATATGGTCAATTTTTCCATTAATTTTACATTTATCTAAAGCAGTAAGGATTTCATCTATAGGAGTTTTTCCATCAATCCAATGAATTTGAAAAATTGGTATTCTATCAATATTTAAACGACGCAAGCTTGCGTCCAAAGCCTTAACCATGTAATCGGCCGATATATCTTTAAAAGTATTAGAGTTTGAGTCCCAACCAACGCCAAATTTAGTTGCAATAATTACTTCATGCCTAAGATGGCCCAAGGATTTTGCTAAAATTTTTTCAGAATGCCCAAAGCCATAAACATCAGCAGTATCAAAAAAATTAATTCCATAATCGAGCGCCATTTTAATGGTAGCAATAGATGTATTATCATCAACTGCACCATAACCATGACCACCAACACCCCAAGTACCAAATCCAACCTTAGAAACTAAGTAATTAGATTTACCAAAAGAAGAATAATTCAACAACTAACCTTTAGTAGAGATAATAATGTTTTAAATAAAATTAAAATATCAGTAAAAAAACCAGAATTTTCAACATACTTCAATCTAAGCAAATTTTTCTTGGGCTCAATTTCAGAGAAATACTTTTTGTCAACATCAGATTGACCTAAAATTGAATCCATGTCTAAAAAATATAATGTAGAAAAATCCGTTAATCCAGGACGCATAGACAAGATCAATAACTCACGTTCAGAATATAAATTTGTATAAAAAGGAACCTGAGGACGAGGGCCAACAAAACTCATATCACCAATAAGAATGTTATAAAGTTGAGGCAACTCATCAATTTTATATTTTCTAAAAATTCTGCCATATTTTGTTAAACGAAAATCATTAAATGCAGTAGAACAACCCCCTATTTTATCTGCATTTAGTATCATAGTTCGAAATTTATAAAACTTAAAAGGAATATTATCCTTACCAGTTCTATAGGAAACATATAAAACTGGACCATTATCAAAAAATAAAATTAAGAGAGAAATTAATAAAAAAAATGGGGAAAAGAAAATTAGTAAAAAAAATGAAAATAAGACATCAAATAATCTTTTAAAAAATAAGTAAAAAAATCTTTTTCGCATAAATTAATCTTTTAATAAAGATAAAACTATATCTGCATATTTTTTATAAATTATGTTAACTGAAAAATAATCATCATATATTAATGAGATATTATTTTTCATATAAGAAATATGATTAGGATTTAATTCTAAATATAAAATAAATTTAAACAAATCATCTAAAGAATCATAATTATAGCCTATTGAAAATTTATCAATATCCTCCTTAATATCGCCAGAAAACCCATTCAGCAGGGGAAGACCCGCAGACATGTAGGTAAAAGCCTTGTTGGGGAAAAAATCATAATTTAAATTTGATCCCACAGGACAAATGCCAAGATTACAGTAAGTAAGGATAAAATTTAACTCGTCAATATTTAACCAGCCAACAAATGAAACATTATCTAAATTATTTGCTAATTTATTTAATTCATCCTCATAAAATCCCTTTCCAGCAATAATAAAATGGAAATTATTTTTAGAACATTTTTTAGCTAATTCTAAAATAATTTGTGGATTATGATAAAAACCGAAAGTACCAAAGAATAAAATGACTATTTTATTATTTAACTTATTAATTACATTACTAAAATTTTTATTATTTGAAACAGACTTTAATTTTTCAGATCCCAAATATAAGACAGTACAATTTTTATTTATAGGATCTGTTAAAAAACCCTTTGCCCAATTTAATAAACCCGAAGATATTGAAATAATATGATTAGAATGCTTAAAAATATATTTAATCATACGATATTCAAAAAAAAGAAAAATTGTAATAAATTTTTTTAAATATCTGTTAAATGGATCTAAAAAATTGTCAGGCCACTTATCCCTTACATCTACTATGAAAGGAATGGTATTCATAACAGCATACTTGCATGCATAGTAACAAACATCATAATTAGGTAAGGAACATATAATTAGATCAGGCTTGTCAAGTTTTTTAAATAAAAAGTACATTTTCAAAGCTAGAATTCTTGAATCTAAAAATCTTCTTAGTGAGAAATTTTTTGAATAACCAACACCTCTTATGAAATAAAAAGAAGTATTAGAATCATATTTAATAAATTTATCTGAAGGATAAATCCATTTTTTTGTAAAATGATTATGTGCACTTGTAAACCATGTTATGTGGGAATATTTTTTTAACTCTTCTACAAGGTGAAAAGTCCTCATTTTCTTTGCTAGAGAATTTAAATGAGTTGGCTCATGTAATTGTATTATCCAAATATTCATTATCAATTTATTTAATATTAAATTTTAATATTTTAAACTCAAAAATTTTAGAAAAAAAAGAACCCGTAAATAAAGTTAATAAAACTAAACAAATAATTATTAAATCAGGATTAATATAGTTATTAATTTTGAAAAATTTTAGAATATTAGAAAAAAATGGTAGTAAGAATATTTGCAATAAATAAATAGAATAAGAATAAGTGCTAATCTTGAATAAGATTCGTGGTGAAAATTTATTAATAATATTATTAAATCTAATAAATAAAATAATTATTAAAGCTGATGGAATTCCCCAGTAAATTAATCTATTAAAATTAGTAACAATATCAAGAAATGAAGAAGATAATAGGAGGGAAAAAATAATTATAAAAAAGAGAAGGCTAACAGTCAATGAAATTTTTTTTAGATTATCAATGTAAATACCGATAAAAATACCAAATAAAAACTCTATAATGATTGGATTGGTGTACATTCCAAAACTTGTATTAAATTTAAAAAATATTCCTAATATAACAAGAAATAATGGTATGGTGAATAATATTATTAAACCAAATGGCTTTTTGAATAAAAGAGCGAAAGAGAATATTACATAAAAAAATATTTCGTATCTCAATGTCCATGCAGCCCCTAGTATAGGATAAAAACTAAATTCATTATAAATACCCAATGGAATTAAAAAAATATTTCCAATTACCCAGTAAAAATTATAGTTATTATTATGATAAGTAAAAACACTAGGACTTATAGATAGTAATAAAAAAGCTAATAAAGTCAAAAACCAATATACGGGAAGTATCCTGAGTAGTCTTGATTTTAAAAAATTTAAAGATAATTTTTTTTGAAACTTATTCGAATACATTAAATATATTAAAAGTCCACTCAAACAAAAAAAAATATCAACACCAATATAGAATAATGAGTAAAAATTAGGAAAATTAAATACAACACTAGTATCTAATGTTAAATCAAATGTTCTTTGATATCGACTTATAGAGTGAACAATTAGAATTAAAATTACAGAAATAGCTCGTAAGATATCTAGGGATTGAATTCTCATATCTTTCTAATTTAATAAACTTTTGTAAATATTATCCATTTTACTCATTTCTTCATCATATGAATTATTTAATAAAATTTTATTTCTACCGTTAATACCTATAGATTTTTTTAACTCAGAATCGTCAATTATTGTTAAAATTTTATTAGCTAATGTTTGATAGTCACCACAATTAAATAGAAAACCCTCTACTCCGTCATTAATCCATAAAGAATTTTCCCCTGAATTACTAACAATTACTGGTAATTCACACGACATTGCTTCTGCTGTACTTGAGGCAATTCCAGCATCAGAAAGAGATGTCGAAACATAAACATCAGATGAACATAGTAATTCAGGAAGCAAAGCATTATCTACACTTCCTGTAAAAATAAAATTATCTTTAATATTTAATTTAAAAACTAAATTTTTTAACAACATTTCATCTGGCCCACTTCCAACCAAAATAAATTTTACATTTTTATTTTTATTTTTATTTATAATAATATTGGCAGAAAGAATTAAAGTTTTCAAATCATAGATAGGATAAAAATTACGCATACTTAATACATATTTATTTTTATGATCAATAAACTGAAAATTTGAGTGATTATTATAAAAATTATTTTTAAAACGATTAGTATCTATTCCAAATCTAATAATAATAATTTTTGACTTATCTATTCCAAGCTTAACAATCTCATCGATCATATGGTAGGCATCTGTTGTAATTAATGATGCTTTTTTTAATAAAAGTTTTAAAATAATAGATAAAAATAATTTTTTTCCATTAATCAATATATCAGAACCCCAAGCCGTTATTATAATTTTTTTATTAAATATAAATAAAGCAATAAAACCGTATAAGCCAGCAGAGTGAATATGGATTATATCTGGATTAATTTTCTTAATTAAGAAAATAATTTTAAAAACTTCAAATAGTATAAAAAATTTACTGTTCCTAGAGTTTAAGATATAACGATTAATTCCATTAATATTATTATAATCACTTTTTCCTAATGAAACCCAATGGATATCATAATTTCTAAAATAATTAATCCAACGAAAACTGTGAATACTATTAGCAGGTGCAATAAATAAAATTCTCATTAATTAATCCTTGTATTGTAAAAAATTCCAAAGTAAACCACGGGGCATTAATATTAGATATAATAAGATTATATCTAATATATTGGAAATAAAAAACCATATTATTAATAAAATTATTGTAGAAACTACTAGAATAATCTTTCTGATATTTTCATAAATTGCCAAATAAAATAAATTTAAAAAAAATATAATATGAAAAAATATTCCGATCAATCCTGAGTCAAAGAATAGAGCTGGTAAAGAAGTAGTGCGTACAAAACTATCAACTTTAATTTCTATCTGAGATCCATTTTCACCAACCCAAGAATTTAAATTAACAAGATCTAAGTTATTTAATAATATTTTATAATATTCTTCAGCAATTAAATATCTGTGAGTATAAATTCCATTTCCAAATAAGATATTTAGTAATGATTGATTTGTATTCAGCATTGCCTGAAAATGAAAGTTGCGTGTTGCATCACTTTCACTCGGACTTTTAAAAAAATTAAACATCGATAGTATACTTTTTAAAAATTCATCTAAATTTTCAAAAAAATCAGGCATAAAAAAATAAAATAAACTTAAAAATACGACTAATAAAAAAAATAATATTTTAATTTTAATAAAATACAAATGTAAAAATAATGGTACTAAAATTGAAACCCAAACAGATCTTGAGTAAAAATAAAAACCTGTAAAAATTATTATTAATATATTAATTTTTATAAAATGAGGTTTTAAAACATTACATAATGAAGAATAAAAAATCAATGGTAATACTACAGCTAAATGAAATAATGTATAAGAGGAACCTGACCAGAAATAATTTTGGCTATCAAATCTACCATTAATTCCTATATTTAAATAGTTCTCAAAGAAAAAACCTTGAATTATGTATAAAAGTAATAATATTAAACTAGATAATACTAAGTGATAAATTAATTTCTCGACTTTAGGTAATTCAAAAGTATCATTATGGCATTTCAAGATTATGAATAACAAATATAAGTTTAGATAAAAAACTGTAAATCTTATAACTCTAAAATCATCAAGATATACGATTCCAATCAATGATAAAATAATATTGTAAAAACAAAATGATATCCATAAAAATTCAATAAATTTTAAATTATTTATCTTTGGAATTACGATAAAATTTCCTTTTAATATACACATAGATAATATTACTAAGAAACTAATCCCAATTTCATCTAAAATATTATAATTAAATAATTTTGGTCCATTACCAATTACTAATATGTAAATTAAAATTATCCAAAAATTTTTTATATTTATTTTTAGAAAAACGTATATTAGGTAAATTGTTATTATTGGTATTAATATTTGCAAGATATTCATTTATTATTAATTATTGTAATAATATTTCCGTATTTTCCCCATGTTCCTGTTAAATTTTCTATTTTTTTTCTTGAAATTTTAACATCATATTTTTTTAAAAATAATTTATCGTAGTTGTGCACCCAACGGCCACCGACAAATAAACTTGAATCCTCATCACAATTAAAGTCATTTATTATGATAATATTTTTACTTATTCTGTTTATTTCTTTTATAACATTCTCAATGTTATTAATATTGATAAACATTAAAACAGCGTCTAGCAGCACTATATCATACATCTTACTTTCAATTATTGATAGATTTGAAAGGGAAACATTTAAATAATTAATTTTATTCTCATTTTTAGGCACTATATTTGATACTGATTTTAAAGCACTTTTATTAATATCTACTCCTAGTATTATCTTATTTTCAAAAGTATTATTTATATTAATAATATTTGCACCCCACCCACAGCCAATATCAATAAGAGTTTCAAAATTATGACTTTTAATAATTTCAATAATTTCTTTTCTATGATGTTGTTTATAATCTTTTTCAGAAAATCCACTTTTATTCTTGTCATAATAATGTCTGAATTTCCAAATTAATTCTTGAAATTTTTGCCCAAAGATACTTCTTTCAATAACTTCTCGCACCTCATACCATATTACTTTTATATATTTTTTCATATCAATTAATAAAAATTTAAATTTAATTTTTTTAATTCTTTCTTATATACATAATAAAATAATGATAAATTTAAGCTTAAATTAATTATTAAGTATAATGTAATTTCCTTAATTTCAACGCATTTAATGTATATTACATTAGCTATTACTAAAATAATTATCAGTTTAATGAAATTTAATATTGTTATTTTCAAAAAACTAGTAAGTTTGATTTTTAATTTTTTAAATGCAATATATGGAATATACCAGCCGCTTGTTAATAAATAAGATAACAGAGTCCCTATGGGAACTCCTACTAATCCAATTAATTTTAAAAGTAATATTGATAGGACTATATTTAAAATAGCATTAAATATTTCAGAATACATAAATCTTCTTCCAGATGTTAATGCCTGGACAATGACTGATGGAGTAGCACCAATTGCATGGACAAGATTTATTAATAGTAAAATAATTAATATTTTATCTCCAGCGTAATTTCCCTCTCCAACCCATATTTCAATCAACTTTTCTGCATTAAAGAATATAAAAATTGTGATGAAATAGTAAATGGCCATTGTTATCGTTATGTTTTTTATGGCAATATATCTTATTTTGTAAATATAATTTTTTGATTTTTCAACCATTGTTGGGAATAAAATTGTTGAAAATAGTGAAAATGAATATGTTGATAGAAAACATAATTTATAAATTAATTCATATCTTGCAACATCATTTACAGTCCAAAAAAATGCTATTATTAAAGTATCAGAGTAGTTTATTATTTTATTTATTAAACTATTTATAAAACTACTTGAAGATACTTTATATAGTCTTTTAAGTATTTTAAAATTACAATATTTAAAATTTATTCTATAACCTTTTATGTAATGTATTAATATGTTTATGACTAAAATAATTAGTGAATTTATAAGTATTAAATTAATGTAACTTTTTATATTTAGATTATATTGATAAACTATTAATAGTAGTAAAATATTTAAGGTTGTATGGAATATACTTATTGATTTCCATAAGACGAACTCCCCTAGACCAAATAAGTAATTTCCAAAAACACTGATAATTAAGTTTATAATTACATTTATAGTCAATATGTAAATAATATAAATTAAATTTTTATCTAAATTTAGTTTAATTATTATTATTTCTAAATTTAGAATACTAAAAAAAATGCAGATTGTTATTGTCGATAGTATTAATACTAGAAACAATACACTATTGAATAATATATTTTTGTAGTTAAGATTTTTTTTATTTAATGCTGTATATCTAACTAGCCCAAAATTAAATCCTAAATCAATTAACATTAAATATGATAAAGCCGTAGTTATTACTACAAATTTGCCATATGTCTCTGTACCGTATATTTTAATTAAAACGGATGATACTAGTATTAAACTTAATAATGTTACAATTAAGTGTATATAGTTTATTAAAATTTTATTATTAATATTTAAAAATCTTTCTAATTTTTAATTTTAGAAAAAATAACGAGCCGTATATTAATGCAACATAGTACCTTATCCTATACATTGAAAAAATATGAGCGCCATGTTTTTTTGTTGCCTCCATATCCATTTTCCTTGCTCTTATTTTAGTTATTGGATTTCCAGTTTCACTTAATTTGTGTATCCGAAACTTAGATAAGTTTTTATTAATTTCATATATTTGAAATTTTTTTGAAATTCTTATCCAATACTCTAAATCATTACCATATTGATCCAACAGGCCTATTTCGTTTATTAATTTTCTTGTGTAGAAGGTTGATGGACATGCTATTGGATTTCCAATATTTAAAAGATGATTTAAATCTGCATTACCCATCTTGCTATTTCCTAAATGTTGATCGAATTCATCAACATATTCACATAAACCACGAACTATATCTACAAATGTATTTTCTTTAAGAAAATCTGCCACTAGCTGGATTGTTTCACAATCATAAAACTGATCATCCGCTCCTAGCCATCCAAAAATTTCACCTTCGGCCAAAAGAATTCCATGGTTCCATGCATATCCAACCCTCCCCTTTTTTTCCTCCAATCTAATCTTTGCTGGAAATTTTTCTTTGTATTTATTTATTATTTTTATAGTGTTATCGTTTGATCCACCATCCACAAAAATATGTTCTATATTAGAGTATTTTTGCTTAAGAGTACTTTCAATACATTTTTCAATATAACTTTCTCCATTCAATACTGGAGTAATAATGCTAAATTTCATTTACTTTCCGAAATATATTCATTTATAGATTTTACAATCCATTCTACTTCAGATTGTTTTAACTCTGGATATAATGGTAAACATAAACAGTTTTCCTGTAAATCATAAGCATTTGGAAAATCATTTTTTTTATGTTGTCTATTTTTGTAACATGGCAAAAAAGGAAGTGACACTGGGTAGTTTATTGAAGTTTCAATTCCTTTATTATTAAGGTACTTTTTTAATAAATTTCTTTTTTTGTGTTTTATTACATATAAATGCCATGCATGGCTGTAATTAAATTCTGTTTCCGGTTTTTTTATTTCTTTATTTGTTATTAGTTTATTGTATGTATTAGCAATATCTTCTCTTTTTTTACTCCACTCATGAATTTTTTTGAGCTTTACATTTAGTACTGCTGCTTGTATTCCATCCATTCTGCTATTTATTCCTTCTATTTCATGCTCTCCTTTTTGTAATCCCCCATGCCTAGCAAATTTTGTCATTGCTAAATATAAATCATGTTTATTTGTAACAATTGCACCTGCATCTCCCATTGCCCCCAGATTTTTACTCGGATAAAATGAAAAAGTAGCCGCATCACCATATGTTCCAATAAGTCTGTTATTTATTTTTGCAAAATGAGCTTGAGCACAATCCTCAATTAACCATAATTTTTTTTCTTTTGTAATAGATTGAATTGATTCCATATCTGCTGGGTGTCCGTAAAGGTGCAC
>JACCDN011111510.1_pt1 | contig 10373 bp, 12 predicted proteins | sample 7441691 | NCBI WGS metagenome assembly JACCDN01 (sample SAMN15323439, study PRJNA562643) | freshwater metagenome | isolation source: river surface water | place: USA:Blue River Watershed | collected 2017-08-16
CGTATCAAGAGACTAAGCGTGAGAGTTGGAAAATGGGGGATACGGAAATAGAAATTGATACCTGGCCGTGGATACCGTCTTATATAGAAATTGAAGCTGCTAGTGAGAATACATTGTGGGCAGTGGTAGAGAAATTGGGATTACCAAAAGAGCAGGCTCTTTTCGGTAGCGTAGAGATTGTTTATCAACACTATTATGACGTGACCGAGGCTGAGGTAGATAGTTGGAGCGAGATGAAATTGGGTGAAGTACCTGAATGGTTATTAGCTAAGAAAAAATAGGTGGTTGATTGGATATACAAAAAGGTATAAGTTATCATCTCTTGAATTATCTTATGAATGCGCCATCATTGAAATGCCCTGCAGATAGCAATGTTGTTGAGAGAGTCTCTAAAACAGTTGATGCTGATGTACGTAGCTATGTAACTGGTCTCTGGCTTCAAATATTGGCAACACTCTACCGGGATTTAATGAAAAAAGTGCATGCTGTTGTAGGCTATTCTGAATCAACTCTCGATGCGACTAAAAAACAATGTCAAACTGATTTTGCAGCATGTCCTGAATATGGCTATATTCTTGCTTGTGGATCTCCATCGCAGCAAGCTCAGGCTAAAGTATTATTGGATAGCCTCGCAGTTACTCCACAGCGAGTATCTTTCGTTGAACCAGTGGTGCTTAGTTGGCCTTCTGTAAATGAATTGAGAAATAGAGTAATAGCGGCATTAAAGTAAACTTGCGTTGGTTTCTGGGAGTTAGACAAATAAACTTCATGATTGTTGGAGTGGTATTTGGAGCTGATGGCAATTGGGTTGTCTATTAATTCAAGTTTGACTACTCACCATGATGAGTGTGTATGGTAGGAGGGCTTGAGACGGCTGAGCTTAGAGGCCTGTATTTAAAAATCTAAAATTTAGAGTCTAAAATCTAAATTTTTGCTCTGTTCGTCAACTAAAGGCTACTCTTACCTTTTCATTATTATGTCCAATCTCCATCTTCCAGCAAAGCCCACCTTGGCTGAGTACCAACAATATGTTCGAGATTTAGTGAGTGAAAGAGGTTTCAAAAATAGTACATCAGAAACATTTCAGATGTTGATGGAAGAATGTGGTGAGTTAGCCAAGGCGGCTCGTAAGCAAACCAAGATGAAGACTGATGTGAATAATACAGCTGAACAAAACACCGCTTTCGAAGCAGCTGATGTCTTTATCTTTTTATTAGATATTTGTAATCAACTTGGTGTAGATTTGGAACAGGCGTTCAGAGCAAAAGAAGAGATCAATAAAACAAGAACCTGGAAGTAGTTGAAAGTGGAGAGTGGAAAGTTGAGAGTTACTCTGACTGGGGTGTGTAACTTTTCTCAAGGGGATCACTTGGTGGCAATTTTCAACTTTTCTTGCCATACTTACAGTGGCTACAACTTACGAGTTATGAACAATGTTGTTTCAATTTGTTTTGCAATTATTTTGATTGTTGCTAGTGGTGCTTTAGCTGTTCGTTTAGCTGATCAGGTGCCAAATATCGATTCATTTTTAAAGCCACAATCTGTTAACAATCCTAGTTTGATGAAAGACGTGCCAGCAACGGTCAAGCGGGTGATTGATGGTGATACCATTGAGTTGGCTAGCGGTGAGAAGGTGCGATATATTGGAGTGGATACTCCAGAAAAAGTATCACCAACGGTCAGTACGCAATGTTTTGCTGATGAAGCCTCTCGTTATAATCAAAGTCTGGTAGAAGGAAAAAATGTGAGACTAACCCAAGATACTTCAGCGCGTGATCGCTATGGTCGATTATTGGCGTATGTATATTTGGAAGATGGGCGATTGCTCAATGAAGAATTAGTAAAGAATGGCTACGCCTTTTCATCTGTATATCCACCAGATATTGCTAATCAAAGAGTACTTGAGCAAGCACAAGAGTCAGCTCGTTCACAAAGCATGGGCTTGTGGAAACAATGTGAGATTTTGATAGACAAAAGTGGCCGGTATCACACCAATATTTTAGTATCTCACTAATCCAGCAGTTGATGGTGGGCTACACAAACCGCTCGATAAGTGACGCCATCATCACTACCCTCAATGAGGACGGTTGGTTCTTTTCTGGATACTGGGCTTCCATTACGGAGACGTTGACTGCGGTGGGCATTTCGTTTTCCACAGACAGCACAGATAGTTGTATGTTTTACTACGCGCACTTCAGGAATACGCATCAAGTTTGAAGCCATATCAAGAATGTCGCCCCTATAATCAGTATCAATTCCTGCTACAACTATTTGTTTACCGTCTTTGTATAAATTGAAAAGAATATCAATAATCTCATCTCTGAATAAATGGATTTCATCAACGCCAATAAAATCTGCATCACGAAGAAGCTCTACCAAAGAGGCTCTAGTGAAGTTTGGTTCAACTACGGTGGCGGGATGGTTTAAACCTGCACGTGATTTAATCATACCTTCATCTCGAGTATTCAGCGCTGATTGGAGGCATACTACTCGGCGAGATTCTTCAGCTGCCTGGTATGCTTTTACAATTAGTTCAAATGTTTTGCCTGATCCCATCGGTCCAGTTTCAAATACAAATGGCATTTCGTGAATCATACGTGCAAAAAAGTTTAGTGCGCAAATCTAAATAAATAATACTGAGTTGTCCAGCAAACAATGGACGTTGGCCCCTATTTAAAAAGCTGTTTTAACTTTCTGCCAATTCTAGTGATTGGTGATTCAGTTTCCACTTGTTCTTCTAGTGGTGATCGTAGTGTTGTTGCAACATGACTAGGCCATCGTCGTTTTTCGCATATGCTGTCAACATACGATATCCATTCTACTGGATCCTGGCCTATTGGGATGCCTTTATTCTTCAGTGTCTGTGTAGCTATGGCCCTGATTCTCTTGGGTTTTGGATCGGTACTAGCTGTTTGGAACAATGTTCGTATATCATCAAGAGAAAAAGTATGACTTACTACTCGGGTTACTTCACGAGGTACGTTTGGCCACATATTTAATGGGGTGAGCACATGATTCTCTAATAACATCCGTGCTAACACTTCATCAGAAACTCTTGGGTGTTTTTTTCTTCTCGTTGCGCGTAGTGCAGCTGTAGTGCTGTCAACAAATTGGATTGAATTTGGAAAAGAACGTGATAGTGTGAAACCAACTTTATTAAAGCCAAAAAGCATTGGTGAATGCCCCATCCCCAATGACACCGTTACATTGATATTTGTTCGATTGGCTGTTGATGATGCTGTGCGAGTAACACGAGGTAATTCTTCAGTCAAACGCTGCATTATGACTCGTTCGCGTCTTTGATGTACTTCTAGAAATTGGCTAATTAACTTCCTGGACTCTCTTAGTGCAGTGTCAAACTGTCCTTCGAAACTATATACATACAAATTATCAATATCATCTAAATATTGGGCGCTTTTTTGGAGGGCTATACACAGTTTATGATCCTGAGCTGGCACATCAGCGATGAAAATGAGTTTTTTTGATTGAAAGATTTTATCAAGTAAGCATCTTACTATTGTTACATTGCCATTATGATCGAAACCTCCATCCCTAAGCTGTTCAAGCGCTTCTCGAATAGAACAATCACCATCACTCACTGCCTGAAGTATCGCTCTATCACTTTCTTCCCATCCACACATCTCAGTGCTAACTACATCGGCATCAGCTATGCGATCCATAAAGTTCTGAACTGTACTCAGCTTATCATGGCCGGTGAAAGCGAAATGTAAATTGAAATGTTGTTTTACTTTTGGCATAAAACCAGAAAATTTAATATGGTATATTACAATTAATATTTTTCATGTCAATTATCTGCTTTTTTGAAGGACCTGCACATTGATCAAAGTAGCTCTGATGTGTAAGTGGCTATAAATTGCTATTCAATTCACAGCAATCATTTTTTGATTTATGCTTTTTCTTGTTTGTAAATAAGCTTACAATCACTAAAAGATTTAAATTTTTCATCTATGGATTTAGAAATTGAACGAAAGTGGTTTGTGCGTACTTTACCTGACTTTCAAGGTTTAAAACCTTGGCATGATGAACGGTTTTATCTATATAGTGACGATCAGCGCTCGATTCGCTTTCAGAAGCGTGAGCAAATTTTTGAGTTAGAGCGGATGGATAGCATCTCAACTCTTTCTCGCAAACAAGAAAAGATTATAATCTCTGAAGCCGAATTTGAAGCATTACAAAAGATTGCTAAAGGTCCATTAGCGCGTGATAGTTATCTACTACAACAACAACCGCAAGTCACCGTGAAGCTTTATCGTGGCCCTTTTTATGGATTGATTAGAGCCGAAGTAGAATTTATTAGTGAAGAGCAAGCACAAAAATTTATTCCATTACCTTGGTTTGCTCATGAAATAGAAGCCACATGTCCTTTAGGCCGAGATTCAATTTTAGTAAATTTGACCGCAATTGAGTTTGCACAATTAATGGTTCAATACCAAGTACCTAAACTTGAATATTAGATTGTATTCCGCTAACCCATTCTTCAACTCCTTGGGAAGTTTTTAGTATGGGATAGGCTTGAAGTACGAAGAGCTCATAACTATGAAGCTCTTTTACAGTAGCTTCAATCGCTGTGAAATTCTCTAAAATACTTTCCATTGTGAGTAGTACTTCAGATGCTTTTTCAATCTGGCCTTTCCATAAAAAAGTAGATTCAATTGGTGAGGTCTTTGCACAAGCAATGAGCCGTTTTTCTAAGAGGGCATGGCTGATAGTATTCGCTTCTACTAAGTCTTTGCAGCTAAGGGTGAGGGTGACTAGGGCCATAAAAATTAAATCAATTGTTCATTGTTGCCATTGATAATCAGGGCTTGAGTGTTGGTCAATGTGCGCACTTTGGGGAAATTTTGTTCAAGCTCAAGGATTTCATTGGCTTGGGAGTCATCATAATGCACAAATAAAACATCATTGATCAGGCGTAAACCCGTGAGATCTTCTAGGTGTACTTTATTCTCATCATGACCAACGGCTGAAGCAATTGATTGGCCTACTACCAAACTCCCCGCACTCACTCCAATGTAGATACCATCAGTGTGGTGATAAAAATCTTCAATGATTTGATCTGCTCCAGTATCTCTCATTGCTTTGAGCAAACGAAAGGTATTACCGCCACAGACATAGATAATCTTTGCTTGCTTCAGAGTGTTGATGTCATCACTGAGTAAGTCAAAGAAATGGACATCAGTGAATCCCAAATCTACTAGTTTTTGATAACCTGATTGAATATTGGGGTTGCTAGGGCCTTGGCTAGATGCAGTAGTTATGATCAAAACCTTTCCAGTACGATCAATGTTTTTGGTTTCTTGAACGAAAGCTTGATGCACCACTGAAGCCGAAAGACCCGTGCTCGTGAGAAAGAGTGTAGCCATAAGAAAGAGGTTAAGAATGCCTCTAGTATCTGGCTAATAGCAATGTGAGTCAATAACTATCGGGCAAGTGTGCGAGCTTTTATGCCTACTTCATTGATAATTGGATCCACATGAATATATAGCATGATAGTTGCATTCAAATCATCAGGAAGTAATCCTTCACTCTGAGCTTTGATCAATGCTTGTTTTAAATAAGTATTGTTCTTGGCCATTCTCCGCAAAGCTAAGGATGATCCAAGGGTGGTACTGACTATTTTCCTAGCATCATTATCACTGACATTGCCTAATACTTGTGCTATCTGTGCCCAGTCTAAATGACTAAACAATAATATTAATGCTAATAATTCACTATCTAATATGCCCTGGAGAGGCGAGGCGGCAACTTTACTGGCATCAATTCTTTCTCTCAATGATGCTGGCCCAAATGTTCTCAAGGTCGCCCATAGGCTTGGCTGAAGATGATCAATTACCATAGTCTGCACCGAGCGCTCTACTGTCTCTTCAGGTAAATCTGGTCGATAGCAAAGTGTACCGGTAAGCAGCAATCTATTTTGAATTCTTTCACGACCAATTGTGTCACGAAAAAGATCGAACACATGTTGTATTTCAGGCCACGCTGTTACAGCTGGAGCTTCCTGAAACTGTTCTGCTTGGGTGCATTGCTGTTGGGAAATGATTTTTTCAAAATAAGCTCGCCATAGCATAAAGGCTATAGTGATGCCGCTTATGTCGTGCTGAAACCATATTTGTTGCCAAAATCGATACAGTACAGAGAAATCATAGGCATTAATTCGAACATTTTCGGGGGGGACCAGGACGCCTCTATACAGAAGATCAGTATGCTTACCTATGCACTCTCTTAATTCTGGAAGTGTATGCACAGCAGAAAATCGCAATCCTTGTCTGCGAGCAGGGGATTTCTTTTCATCAGCAATTAACGCTTCTATTTGCATAGTCAGTGGAGTTTGTACTCCGTCACTTGGGGGCACCTGAAATTCAGTACAATGCCATTCTTGCTCAATTAAATCTCTTATTGACCAAACAACTTCGTCTGGAAAAGTGTAATGCCTACGAGGTGGTATCTTGTAGCCAGGCACAGCATCTTTGATATCTCGGCATAAAGCATGTAGCCCTAGCCGCATTTCTTCACGAGCTGAGCGAAATAGTTTGCTTACGCCATTAAGCAAATCGTTAATTTCTACTAAGTCATTTACTTCATCCAACCGAATCATGTAATCATAATTGAAGGGCAGATCATAGGACTTTTTGTGGATAAAAACAAGAAACCAATACAGTGCAAAGATCAGAAACCGGTGATCAGTTGGGAAGAGTTTTGCAAACGGAGATGTGGAAACACTTCAGGCTTCAGGCCTCCACTCCCCGGTTTCCAATTTCACCATCTTCTTGAAATATTTCCCTATTCAACTCTGTAATAGTAAAGTAGATCCTACCTGTCCTGCTCTGATGACCAATTCCCTCCCCGATGAAATGTTGTGTGTGCAAGTACAAAAAGGTGACAAAGAAGTCTTTGGCGAATTGGTTGATCGTTACCAAAAGAAATTGATTCGCTATGGTCGCAAGTTTTTGTTCAGCTCAGAAAATATTGAGGATTTGGTGCAGGATGTATTTATCAAGGCGTATCAAAACATGCAGAGCTTTGATACTAAGCAGAAATTTTCTCCGTGGATCTATCGTATCGCTCATAATACTTTTATTAACGAACTTAAAAAACATGCCCGCACTCCATTATCCCTTTTTGATTTTGACACTCTTATCCCTCACTTGGCTTACGATGATCCAGCTACAAAGGAACGTGAGCAAAAAGAAATGCGTTTACTCATTGATCAGAGTCTCCAAAAATTAGCCCCCAAATATCGAGAAATTATAGTACTCTATTTTCTGGAAGAGCTTAATTATAAAGAGATTGCTGATATCCTCCATATCCCAACTGGTACAGTAGGCATTCGCCTCACACGTGCCAAAAAACAATTAAAAAAGTATTTACCAGCTGATGCTCTGTCTCTATGACCACACCCTCTACGCACGACCTCAAGGATGAGGTATTACAAAAAATCCGCACCGGTGATGTCCATATGAAATCAAAATCATATTTTGCCTGGCAAGTGATTGCTCTTGCTTTTGTCGCGGCCTTGATTGTGATCATTGCTGCTTGGATTGTGAGCTTTGTTGTTTTTAGTCTCAATATCAGTGAGCGTGCTTTCTTGTTAGGCTTTGGTTGGCGAGGTATTAGAACTTTTTTATTACTTTTTCCTTGGAAGCTGGCTTTAGTAGAATTGTTACTTATTGTTTTTCTCAATTGGTTGATTCATCGTTTTCGCTTTAGTTATCGAAGTCCTCTTTTGTACTCGCTTCTTGGTGGCTTTGTACTGAGTGGCGTACTGGCCTGGGTGATGCATAGTGGATCTATTCAACAAGTCCTGCTCGACCAACATTATCAAAACAATTTACCTGTGATTGGTTCACTATATGAGCGCTTAGAGCGACCTGACGATCAACCAAATGTAGTTCGTGGCATTGTAGTTGAAATCAAAATGGGAGGCATATTGATGCAAGATATTGATAAAGATGCCTTGATCAATGTCATCTTTCCTGAGGGACTTGTAGTTGGCCATCGGCTCCTGGTAGGTGACGAGATATTTGTGGCTGGCGAAATGACCAATCATGGTTTGGAAGCATATGGGGTTAAGAAAGTGATACATTTTAAAAGAAAACCGATTCAATAAAATTGCGAATGGCGAATTGCGAAGTGCGAATTGTAGCGCACTGAAGTATCTCTGGGCTTTTTTTCTCCCTTTGGCTTCTTCAATGTCGGTCGTATGTGTCCTTCGTTAGGTTAACAACAACTTGGAGAAGTTACATGCAAGCCACACCTTTTCCAAAGTGAAATAAAAATTTTTCCTTGGTGTAGTAACTGATGTCGCGACACTTTATTACTTTTAAGATTTATAGTTTATGTACAAGAAGATATTAGTTACTAGTGGTGTGGTTTCTTCTTTATTATTTACTGGTGCTGCTACCACATTTGCGCAGACTGGCATGATGAATCAGGTGAAAGATACCCGTCCAATGCATCGGATGATTACGGCCGAACGTATTGCAGATATGGCTACCAGACTTGGACTCAACGCTGATGAGATTCAGAAAGAATTAGATGCCGGTAAAAAACTTCCAGAGATTTTGCAGCAACACAATATTACCAAGGAGCAAATGGACAAACTCTTTCCCCGACCAGAGCGACCAAAGCTTTCTGATGAGCAATTAGCTGATATAGCTAGCAAGCTAGGACTCGATCTCGCTACTATTAAGCAAGAGTTGGCATCAGGTAAGAAGCTCCCTGAAATTTTGAAAGCGCATAATATTACTGATGAACAATTGAAGACTATTTTGGGTGAGAGAAAAGGTGAGTTTGGCAAGCGGAAGGGGATGATGATGCTGAAGATGGCCCCAGAAATTCTTCAAGCACAAGCTTCTATCTTGGGTATAAGTACTGAAGAATTGCAAACAGCGTTTAAGAATCGTGAAACATTGAAATCAATTGTTGAAGCAAAAGGACTAACTATGGAGACCTTTCATCAAAAGGTAAATGAGCAGATCAAGCAAATGATTAGTGACGGAAAGATTACTGGCGCCCAAGCAGAACTTTTACAAAAGATGATTGAGCACAAGGGTAAGATGCCTAGATCAGTGAGTGACTCACAATAGGAAATGATGTTAACGGGGAGCTAAGTGCACTTGGGGGTAGAGGAGATATAAGCAGAATAGGACATGCATAGGAGGCTTCTACCCCCACAATTATCTGAAAGAGGACATGAGGAAGTTGAGAGTGTAGAGTTGAAAGTTGTCCCGAAAGGGGGCCCTTTGGGAAGAGTTTTGCGATCATAGGGTGTTGTCATAGACCAGCTATTTAATTCATCCTGAGCGTAGTCGAAGGATCTGGTCCATACTCTGTTTACTGGAGTGAAATGCTCAACTTGTCACTCTCAATGTTTTCACTAACTTTGATTTCGCACCTCTGAACTTTGCTCTCATTAAGGTTTACTTTTCTTTTCATCTGCGCTAAGTTTTGAGCTATTTAATAAAAATTATGAGTGGGTCACTTGTTGCAGATAAAAGTATGGATTTAACCAATGTGCAAAGTTATCAAGCTCGTAAGTTGTTGGTTTGTCACCGAGATGGAGATGTCGATGTTGCCTCCCAAAAGAATGTTACACTAACGAGAGCTGAGATTGGTGAATTGTTAAGAGATGCTGATGGTCCTAAAAAATGGAGCAAGCTAGCTCTTGGTATAGCAGCACCACATCATCAAGTAAGTGCTAGTCCTGACAATGTTTTAGATTATTGGGCTGGATCAGCTATGTTAAAAGCTCCAGGAAATAAGGGGTTTCGTGAAGATTTATGTGCTGCTGCGGTGGAGGTGATTAAACGTAATCCCGGTAAATATACTGCTGATACGACTAACTTGGAGCATGACTATACTGCTGTAGCAAATTTGTTAAGTGCCAATCAAGATTTTCAAAATGAAATGAAAATTGCTCTGGCTAGCAGAAGAGGAAACTCTTATTTGGGAGTGGTTCACTATAGCGGCATTAGTTCCTTAATCACAGTTTCAGAAAAAGACGTGCTCAGGATAATTGAAGCGATTGCTCAAGATTGTGGTACTGGATCCGATGACCTTGGTTATGGTTCAGTCATTGATGCCATCAACACGGTAAAAGATCCTCGGTCATTTGTAGATCTTGTGCAAAAAAAAGCGAGTAGCCTCCAGATCGATCTGACTATCGATGGTGCTTTGAAAATTGCCTATGTGCTTTACTATAAACGTTATGAATATGTCAGTGCAGCTTTAGATTTACGTAAACGAGCGGCTGCCATTCTTGGACTTGAGCCTCAATATACATTAGAGGAGGCAGCAATAGTTGTTGCTGGACTGACGCTTCATGATCGTCATTGTCTGGTGTACGGTAGAGA
>JACCDN010497855.1_pt1 | contig 10372 bp, 7 predicted proteins | sample 7441691 | NCBI WGS metagenome assembly JACCDN01 (sample SAMN15323439, study PRJNA562643) | freshwater metagenome | isolation source: river surface water | place: USA:Blue River Watershed | collected 2017-08-16
CAGATATTTCGGGTCAGCATTTGGTCATGACCAAAAACTACTTGACCAGCCAAAACATCAGCAACGTAGAGTTACTTCATTGGCAAAACCTGCAGCAAGTGCAGCAATTACCGAAGGTTGATGTTGTGTTGTCAGTCATCACGTTGCAGCACAACCCACCGCCCATCATGGCTTGGCTGTTGGCTCAATTGCTTAACAGTTTGAAGCAGGGCGGCGTGGCATTTATTCAGCTACCCACCTATCGCAATGGCTATATGTTTGAGGCTGAGCGATACCTGCACAGCCCACAAGACAACAAAATTGAAATGCACTTTTTGCCGCAATCCGATGTTTTCAAAATCATCGAGGCTGCCAACTGCAGCTGCCTAGAAATACGCGAAGACGGCATGGTGGGTGAAGAAGACAAGATGCTGTCCAACAGCTTTTTGATTCAAAAGAAATAAGCCAAAGCAAAACTGACGTGTTGATGAAGGTTGCCAGTCGCTTCAACGTAGACCTAGCCAAGCAGTTTGCTTGGCTGCTACGCAAAGACTTACGCGACACCTTTGCCAGCAAAGACGATCCAGGCTTTGCTGAGTGGTGGCTCATCAAGGGCAGGCAAGAGTTTCCGGGCTGGGCCGACAGCCTAGATGCCGATCAGCGCAACGCCTTGTTTGCCAGCGCAGGCACAGCCACCATTGCAGGTGTGCAGCTAGACGTGCCCAAGCTAGCCAGCCTGCTGGCCAAATACCGCCCCGACGCCGTGAAAGAGTTTGCCAAAGACGGCAAGCTGCAAAACGAGCTGTTCTTTGCATGGGTGGTGGTGCGCGGCCTAGCCGAGCACCAACTGGCCCAGCACGCCCCCCGCAGCCTAGTGGCGGCCCTTGACCAGCCTGTGCCCGACACCTTGGCCAAAGCGGGCGAAGACGATGCTTCAGCTGCCAATTCAGTACCAGCCGCCACACTGCTGATGTACCTGCTGTGGCGCTTGATGGACGACAAAACCCAACAAGCACTGAACATCAACACTCCACAAGGCCGGCTGGCGTATTTGGGCTGGTTCTTTAATGTGGTGGGCACACTGGGCATAGCCCCCTTGGTGGCTGGCCGCTGGAAAGCGTGGGTGCAAAGCCCCGAAGGCGCAGCCGCACTGGCCACCCAAAAAACCACCGCAGCCAAGCTGCCTTGGCTGGCCCCAAATACCAAACTGCAAGCAGCAGCCCCAAGCACTGCGGCTGACAAACCCTTTGGCCTGAACATTTATGGCTTTGCCTACGGCGAGCTAGGCATTGGCGAAGACCTGCGCATGGCCGTGGAATGCTGCGAAGCCGCAGGCATTGCCTACCATGTGGTGAATGTGGATGCTGGCGACGCCCGCCAAGCTGACCTGCACCTCAAAGGCAAGGTGAGCGACGGCACAGAGCTGCCCCCTTACAACACCAACCTGTTTTGCCTGCCCGCATTTGACACCGTCAGCCGCGTGTTTATGCAAAAAGGCGCAGCCGTGTTTGAAGGCTATCGCAACATTGGCTGGTGGCCGTGGGAGCTGGCGGTGTTTCCCAAAGCTTGGAAGCCCTATGCCTTTGAGCTGGTAGACGAGGTATGGGCCAGCAGCCAGTTTTTGTTTGACATGTACCAGCAGTCCACAGACAAGCCTGTGAAGTTAGTGCCCTTGGCCGTGAGCGTAGCGCGTATGAAGCCCTACCCACGTAAGCACTATGGTCTGCCCGAGAAGAAGTTCTTGTTTCTGTACATCTTTGACTTCAACTCATCCGTGGCCCGCAAAAACCCCATGGCTGCCGTACAAGCGTTTAAACAAGCCTTTAAACCGAATGACAACACTGTGGGCTTGGTGCTGAAAACCATGAACACCAAGCCAAACAACCCTGAATGGCAGGCGTTCTTAAAAGAATGCCAAACCGACCAACGTATACAGCTGATTACCGAAACCCTAGACCGCCCTGAAGTGCTGGGCCTGATCAATGCCTGCGATGCCTATGTGTCGTTGCACAGGGCAGAGGGATTTGGGCGGACTTTGGCGGAAGCGATGCTTCTGGGTAAGCCTGTCATTGCGACAAATTACTCGGGTAATGTTGATTTTATGGAAGGCTATCTTGCTCATTCTGTTAAAGCTATCAATATAAATTTGACAGAATCGTCGTATCAATGGGTTGGGGCAGAGGATGGTGCCACTTGGGCGGATGTCTATATTGAGTCAGCAACTGATGAATTGACAAAAGTAAGTCTTATGAAAAATGACAAAGAAAAGAAATCAAATGCAATTTTCCAATATCAGAAAAAATTCAATCCGATTTCAATTGCTCAAATTTTGAATAAAAATATTTCGAGCAACGCTTTATTGAGTGAAGTATGAAGAAAGAAATTAAATTACTAATTAGTGACTTTTCCAATAAGAGATATAATGCCGCGCTAAGCACTGCTACTCAACTAAAGGAGAGAGGTGCTAAATTAGGTTATTTGGATAATTTAATAAAATTATGTAATATTAGAATAAATAGTACAAATTTTAATGTTGAAAAATATGAACATAGCCTTGTGAAGGCTAATCCTGCAGAAAATAAAGGAATAAGTTTAATAGATATTTCAGAGAAGGTTTCTGGAAATAAATACCAAGAAGTCATTAGAAAGCCAGGAGATCATATTTTATCAGGAATTCTTGGGCGTGTATCTGTTGTGATCCCTGTTTACAATAGAAACAAGATTTTAAGTATGACACTGGCTGCTTTAACGCACCAATCATATCCATTGAATTTGATAGAAGTCATCGTTGTTGATGACGGTAGTTTACCAGGCACAATAGATGTAATTAAAAAATTTGAAACATTACTAGACATTAAATATTTTTGGCATCCCGATAAAGGATATAGACCTGGACAGGCTAGAACCGCAGGAATGAAGCTAGCAAGTTCCGAAAATATAATTACGCTTGATTGCGACATGATGCCTACGAAGCATCTAGTAGCAGAATTTATGTACATTCTGAATCGTCAACGTGATCGAGTATTAATTGGGCCTCGCAGGTATGTTTGTACTGATCATTTAGATGTTGACGACTTAATTGCTAGCCCGTATTGGATTGATACGCTTCCAGATGTCGCAACGAATAATAATGTTGCGACCGGAAACTACATGGGCAAAAAAACTGTAGATTGGCGACACAATTTTTACAGAAGAACAGATTTTTTAAAGCACTCAATTTTCCCCTTTATTGCATTCGCCTCAGGGAATGTAGCCTATCCACGAGAAGCCTTTTTAGCAACAAACGGCTACGATGAAGAGTTTGAAAAGTGGGGAAGTGAAGATACTGAATTTGGTTATCGACTATTTGCCAAAGGCTATTACATGCAACCTGTAATGGGTGCGCTAGCCTTACATCAAGAGCCCCCTGGTGGTGAGAATGAGGTTGATCGAAAATCTGGATATGTAACTACTAAAGATATCTTGAAAGAAAAATGTCCACTCTATAGCCGCGATTATGAGGTGGGTCGACGTTATTCTGTGCCAAAGTTTTCATTTATAAACTCTTCAGACCTTTCATTTAAAGAGTTTACAAATTATGTCAATTCATTTAAATATGCTGACTCTGTGACTTCTGATCAAATGAGTACATTTTTCGATCTGCAAGGTATTCAAGAAATGCTAGAAAATGATAAGGCTTCATTTTTCGTTGTTGTTAATAAAGAAAATAGTCAAAATATTCCAATGCTAATTGATGCTGAGTTAAAAAACTTGGATCAAGATCTGCAAAGTTTGATTAATAAAATAAATCAATACTCCGGTGGTGATTTTAATCTTGTATGGCGCGGACAGCTTGAGAGATACATTAACTTCAAGGGGATCCAATGAGCTGGAGATTTGGTGCTAATCCTAATTGCATTGTTTTTGACGAAGGGTGGCAATACCCGGCTATCACAGAAAAGCATGCATCAATGCAAATGCTTAAAATCGATAATGATTTGCCATATCAATTCATTGGCTTCCCTTGGGCTACGTTAATCGATTTCAAAAATAGAGCAAAAGAGCAAGACGTTGAGGCATACCTTGAAAAGCTTAACACTTGTCCCGCTAATGTATCAACTAGAAAAATAACTGTATCTCAGCATATCAGCACATTAAAAAGATTAGATTTTTTTAAAAGTATAGGTATCACAGACATATTTTGCGCTCATGCGACTGTAGATAAGTACCTAGTGGATGGCATACGAATCCATGCTTTTCCGCTTTACCCGGTTCAAACCCCAAATCTGAATGCATTGAATGAGAAAAGGAGCTTATCGTTAGCTCGGGAATTTTTATTTAGTTTCGTTGGGACTTATCCTGAAAAAGGGTATATTTCTGATATCAGAAAGAAGATATTTGATAATTTTGTAGATGAAGCTGGAAAAATAATTAGACGTAAAGAATGGCATTACGAGCAAATTGTATATAAAAAGCAAATTGGCGGTACTGATCTGGATGAGGCAACGCAAATCGAGAAAAATTCTCAAGAAAAGGAATATAAAGATATCTTGCTGAATAGTACATTCTCTCTGTGTCCATCTGGAAGTGGCCCAAATTCAATAAGACTGTGGGAGTCTTTGGGGGCTCTCTCAATTCCCGTTATTTTTAGCAATAATTTAAGACTACCTGGCGATCAAGCTTTGTGGAATAAGGCTGCGATTATCCTCAGGGAAGATGATGAAAAGCCAGAATTAATCATTGATGAGCTTAAACGAATTGCATATGATTCGTCTCGATTGATAGAGATGAGGAGTGCATGTATGGAGCTATGGACGAGATATGGACATCAAAATTTTATTTATGATATAAAGAAAATCCAGAGATTAATATGAGTGGTATTAGTAAAGAAATAAAAACAATATTTGGTGTTAGTAAAGCATCTGATGCTTTTGATCAGTTTTTTTGCCCTTCGGTTGAGTTGGATGCGCTCCTGAAAAATGGCTATCAATCTGAATTGAAAGTTCTTAAGCGAGCCCTTTATGAGACCAAGCCATCCTTTGCAGAAAATTTAGTTAAACGCCAGATGAGTGATGTGCCTATTTTGAGCATTATTACAAGTTTGTTTAAAGGTGATGAATATATTGAAGGTTTTTTAGAGAATACTTGCAACCAACTCGGATTTGAAAATTTTGAATTAATCATATTAAATTGTAACTCGCCTGGCAATGAAGAGCCTAAAATCTTAAGTTACTGTGAAAAATTCCCTAATATTGTTTATAAAAAATTAGAAAAAGACCCTGGTTTATATGGTGCTTGGAATCTTGGAATTGAAATGTCCAAGGGTAGGTATCTAACAAATGCAAATTTAGATGATAGAAAATCCTATGCCTATTATTTGCTAATATTAGATTGGATGATGTCAAATGACTATGATGTTGGCGCTTCTTTATTTTGGACTTGTTCCAATTTGCCTGAACACGGATTTGATGAGGATGCGTTAGTTTGGTATAAGGATTTTTCAGCTTCCCCAAGTTTTTTTGATTTCTTTAAATCAGATAAATCTTGGACTCAAATACAAGATCAGTGCATCTTAGGTCCAATGCCGATATGGAAAAAATCGGTTCACAATCTATACGGTAAATTTGAAGAGTTTAATTATGGACCTTCTGCTGATTATGCGATGTGGCTAAATCTAATGCGAAACGGGTGTTCATTTGGCCTGTACAGAGTTCCTTTAGTGTATTATTTAAAGCTAGCTAATTCTTATGCGCGGCGAGTTGATACGAGTGCTTTCAATAATAGGATGTTGAAAGAAACATTTAGTGATTTTTTAATTAATCAAAAAAAAGGGCTTGTAATGGATAAAATAGATCTCGGTCAAGTTACTAAAATCAATTTACCAGATCCGTATTCTTCTACGACTGGTGTTTCTCATCAATGTCATCCAGATGTTATAGAGTTGCCCACTAGTTGGAATAAAGGTAGATACATTATGGCCTTTACTCCCTATCCTAAAGGGGACAATAAATGCGAGAATCCATGCCTTGCCGTTTCTGATGATTTGAAGGATTGGACTTTGCCATCAGGTGTAAATAATCCAATTATTAAATATCCTGGCTATCCTGACTACAATGCAGATCCTCATTTGTTTAAAGATGTTAATGACGATCTATATATACTTTATCGGCTTAGATCATGGAGCAAAAAAAAGAACTTCATCAACTGTCATAAATTAAATTCTTCCCTATCTCTCGAGCCTAGTTTTGAGTTGTATTCATCAGACATTGATTCAAAATCATCAGATAGTGCATCACCTAGTATTGTTTATAACAAAAGATCCGGCTTGCATCATATGTTCTTGTGTCATGTGACATCTGATAAAAATGATTGGTCAATAATGCGATTTGATTCAGTCGGGGATTCACTTACTTCTGGATTCAAAAATCCGACTGTTATAAGACTTCCATTGCCCGAAGGTCGTTATCCTTGGCATTCATATTTCAGATTAATTAATGATAGATTGTTTTTTATAGTTCAGGACAGTGACGGTACGCCAGGTAAAACAGGGAAATTGTATTTTGGTGAATTAGCTGATTTTGCAGCAGTCGTTAGATTTTCTGTCTTGGATGATAAAGATGATAATTACAGATCGGCATTCTGTGTCGATGATTTAGATCAATTCAATTTTTTTATCGGAAAAACAACTTTAAACATTTGCGCAGCGCAAAATAAAATTAAACAGGAGTGGTAATGACTATTAATTTAGATTTGGCTAAAAAGTATGGGTTTTATATTTACCCCGATGATGTTAATTCCATTAGAAGAATATATCAAGAAAATGAATTGTCCATATATTTTATGGAGGGTGTTGTTCATAATATTAAATGGCTTAAAGATTTGGTTAATTCAAATTCTTATTTTTATGCAATCATTCCTCATTGTACTTATTCAAAATTTTTCGAAGAAACGGCACATTTCTTGTCAGAATCTTTTCCAGATCAATTAGGCTTGACACAAATTATTTGGATGACAAACACTGAAGAGCAGATGCATCAAGCGCATGCTGCTGGCATGAAGGCCATTTTCTGTAATCATAATTGCTGGCTAGATGATAGCGTATTCAAAATTGAGGAGAGCGATGAGGGGCGCATTTATGACTTGACACTTAATTGTCGTCCTGAAACAATGAAGAATCCGCAGCTTGCTGTGGGTATTGCAAATCTTGCGATTATTAAAGGTATTAATCACAATAAAAATACATATTGGGATTTAATGCAGCTAAATCCATCCTATATTAATGATATTCGATTGTCAGTTCCTCAGGTGGCTGCGGTTTTAAATAAATCAAAGGTTGGTGGTATTTTTAGCGATAAAGAGGGTGCTTGCTATAGCTCAAGTGAGTTTCATTTATGTGGTCTTCCTGTTTTGTCTATTCCGTCTGAAGGTGGTAGAGATGTCTGGTATACAGATGACAATTCAATTGTTTTCGCAAAAAGTCCTGAAGGCTTAAGGTTTGCATTGAATGAGGCACTTCGAAGATTGAGTACGGGTGAATTTGATAGACAGAAAATACGGCTTCAACATATTCATCATGCGAATATTTTCAGGTCTGAATTTAAGAGAAGTTTAGGAAAAACTTTTTCATTGAGTGGTATTTTCATTGATGTTGATAGGTACTTTGAGTCTATATTTTTTCATAAGATGACTAAGTATGGTTCTGCTGTGTATGTAGGTTGACTGAATGACTACTAATATAATTGCCTCATGGTTTTCAGTTCCCTCCGATGGCGCGCATTTTCCTGGTGTTGGCCGATATGGTTCTAGTCGTGGTTATTTATCGACTTACCTAAAATGCTGTGTTGTTTTTTATGCTTCTGTAGTCAAACATAACAAAGATAAAAATCTGCAAATTCATTTCTATATAAATGAATTGTCTGTTTTGCGCGATGCTGAATTTGATTATGGTGAAATATTAGGTCGACTTGGTGTAAAAATTTTCCATTTTGATTCGACTCATAATGTTGATTTGCATCATGAGGGTTTATTTTTTGGTGTATTAAATCAACTTGATGTAATGCAGTGTATTGAAGAAGCTATGGATGGTTCCTATAATTTACTTTTATTAGATAACGATTGTGTTGTTAATGGTTCACTTGCGCCTGTATTTGCTGATATTGAGAATAGTGGCTGCTGTTTTATGAAAATGTCAGCAGGTCGTATTGATGAGGAAATTCAAGGTATATCTGGAGGAGATGTCGTCCAGATGTCTAACCTATATGCATCATTAATGGGTGATGTTCCTGTTAGGAGTGAGTATATTCACGTTGGTGGGGAATTTTTAGCGGTTAATCGGGAGAGCTTAATTAAGCTAAATTCTTTCTCTACTAAGATGCATGAAATTGGATTGGAACTGAAGCGGTCAGGAAAACCTTGTTTTTTTACCGAGGAGCAATATTTTTCTCACCTTTTGCGTGTAGGTGTCGTGCCGGAGAGTTGGATTTGGTATGCAGGCCGTTTGTGGACAGATCCAGCTACTTTTAGAAATTTTCGTGAATCAGATTTTGAATTGCTAATAATGCATTTACCTGGTGAGAAAAAAGTAGGGTTTGAATATTTATTTAATAAGATTAAAATTATCCCGTTGAATGATCTATGCAACTTTGTATGCTCCGCCGATTTCTTGAATTTTGATGATTTGCGTGTTTTATGTCGATATTAATTTAACTTAACTTAAGAGTGGTGTTTAAATGCAGATAATCCCTAGGGTTGCCTTAATTACTGGTATTACTGGGCAAGACGGCTCATACTTAGCCGAGTTTCTTTTAGAAAAAGGGTACATCGTTCACGGCATCAAACGTCGTGCATCGCTGTTCAATACAGACCGTATTGACCATATTTACCAAGATCCGCATGCAAACAACAAAAACTTGCATTTGCATTATGGTGATTTGTCTGACACCAGCAACCTCACGCGCATCATTCAAGAGGTGCAGCCAGACGAAATCTACAACCTAGGCGCACAAAGCCATGTGGCTGTGTCTTTTGAATCACCCGAATACACAGCCGATGTAGACGGTATGGGCACACTGCGCCTGCTAGAGGCCATTCGCATGCTGGGGCTTGAAAAGAAAACCCGTTTCTACCAAGCCTCTACATCCGAGCTATATGGCTTGGTGCAAGAAATACCGCAAAAAGAAACCACTCCTTTTTACCCACGCAGCCCCTATGCCGTGGCCAAGATGTATGCGTATTGGATTACGGTCAACTACCGCGAGGCCTATGGCATTTATGCCTGCAACGGTATTTTGTTTAACCACGAAAGCCCACGCCGTGGCGAAACCTTTGTTACCCGCAAAATCACCCGTGGCATGGCCAACATTGCCCAAGGCTTGGAAGACTGCCTGTACATGGGCAATATGGACGCCCTGCGTGACTGGGGCCATGCCAAAGACTACGTGCGCATGCAGTGGATGATGTTGCAGCAAGACAAGCCACAAGACTATGTGATTGCCACAGGTGTGCAATACAGCGTGCGCGAGTTCATCACCAAAACAGCCAAGCAACTGGGTGTAACGCTGAGCTTTGAAGGCGAGGGTGTGAATGAAGTGGCCAAGGTGGCCAGCATTGAGGGGACAGATGCGCCCGCGCTGAAGGTGGGACAAGTGGTGGTGCGTGTGGACCCACGTTACTTCCGCCCCACCGAAGTGGAAACGCTGTTGGGCGACCCCAGCAAGGCCAAGAAGGACCTCGGTTGGGTGCCCGAAATTACCCTCGACGAGATGGTGCAAGAGATGGTGGCGCACGACCTAGGCAAGGCCAAGCAACACGCGCTGCTGAAGCAGCATGGCTTTGATGTGGCTGTGGGTGTGGAGCGGTAAGCCGTCATGCAACGCGATGCCAAAATATATGTAGCCGGTCACCGTGGCATGGTGGGCTCGGCCATCGTGCGGCGCTTGAAGGCAGATGGCTATCAGCACATCATCACCCGCACGCATGCTGAACTGGACCTGACTCGCCAAGCGGATGTAGAGGCTTTTTTGAAAGCCGAAAAGCCAGACTACTTGTTTATCGCCGCAGCCAAGGTGGGGGGCATACATGCCAACAACACCTACCGGGCTGACTTCATCTACCAAAACCTGATGATGGAGGCGAACCTGATTCAGGGCGCGCATGCTGCGGGCATCAACGACTTGATGTTTTTAGGTTCGAGCTGCATTTATCCACGCGACTGTCCACAACCGATCAAAGAAGAATACTTGCTGACAGGCCCACTGGAGCAGACCAACGAGCCTTATGCCTTGGCCAAGATCGCTGGCATCAAGCTGTGCGAGAGCTTCAATGCCCAATACGGCACGCGCTACACCAGCGTGATGCCCACCAACCTGTATGGCCCAGGCGACAACTACGACCTGCAAAACAGCCACGTGTTGCC
>JACCDN010555379.1_pt1 | contig 10372 bp, 10 predicted proteins | sample 7441691 | NCBI WGS metagenome assembly JACCDN01 (sample SAMN15323439, study PRJNA562643) | freshwater metagenome | isolation source: river surface water | place: USA:Blue River Watershed | collected 2017-08-16
GTCGCGGCACTCGCGACTCGAATCGGGCTCGACGGAATCATCGCGACCAACACGACCTTGTCGAGGTCCGGCCTCACAACGCCATCGGAAGAGGTCGCGGCGATGGGTGCCGGGGGGCTTTCCGGGCCACCGGTTGCCGAGCGCTCCCTGGAGATCCTTCGGCGATTGCGCGACGCTGTCCCTGCGGATTTCTGTCTCATCTCGGTCGGTGGCGTCACCACCGGTGCTGACGCACAGGCTCGACTCGACGCGGGAGCGACCCTCGTTCAGGGGTACACGGCATTCCTCTACGAGGGGCCCTTCTGGGCCGCTCGAGTGGTGCGAGGACTTCGGTAACTAGTCGATCTGTTGACCGCGGGCGACACGCGGCTTCGGAACGCGGAGCGGTCTGAACTGGAATGCGCGAACACCCGCATACCAGCGAACACCCTTTTCGACCTCGCCGAACTTCGCCTGCAATCGCTTGACGATCCGTCTCCCGAGAATATACGCGTCGAGGAATGCGACGAGGAAGAACCCGTACAGGGCGATGAGGACGGTCAACTGCAACGTCGCCGCGATCGAGGTGACCTTGCCGTTTTCGTCGACGGCGTTGTAGTCGGGGATGAACGTCATGATGATGACCGCGAACATCAGGGGGATCATGAACTCGCCGACCGTGAATCGCGCGTCGACGATGTCCCGAACCATGCGCTTCTGCGGGCCCTTGTCGCGAAGCGGAAGGTACCGTTCGTCGCCGGCCTCCATTCCGGCTCGCGCAATCATGCGCTGGTCGGCTCGTTTGCGCCGTTCCTCACGCGTCAACTTTTGGCGCTGAGGCACGAGTGGTCGCTTGCGCGCCGCCTCGCGTTCCTTTCGCGACGGAGTGGCACGGCCCTTACCCGTGTTGGGCGTGTCGGTCGAATCGGTCACGTCGGTCTCTCCTTGAGCTCGGTGTTTATTAGATTACCGTTATGACCGAGCACGACAGATCGACCGACGCCGTCCGCGAGCGGGTAGCGGACCTGCTTCCCTCCGCCCTCGAGTCGCTGAAACAACTCGTGCGTATTCCCTCGGTGTCGTGGGACGGGTTCGACCCCGACCACGTTTCCGCGTCGGCCCACTTTGTCGCTGAGCGGCTGACCGAACTGGAAATTTTCGACGAGGTGACCATCGTGCGAGAACCGCAGGCGACCCTTCCCGGACTCGGCCAACCCGCCGTGCTCGCGCGCCGCGAACCGGCACCCGGCTATCCCACGGTCCTGCTCTACGCCCATCACGACGTCCAGCCGCCCGGCGACGAGAACCTGTGGGACAGCCCGCCCTTCGAACCGGAAGTTCGAGACGGCAGGCTGTACGGGCGTGGTGCCGCCGACGACAAGGCGGGGGTCCTCGTGCACCTGACCGCGCTGACGATTCTCACCGACCTGCTCGGTGACGACCTCAAAATCGGTCTCGCGGTGTTCATCGAGGGGGAGGAGGAGTTCGGGTCACGATCCTTCACGACCATCCTCGACACTCACACGCGTTTGCTGCGGGGTGACGTCATCATCGTCGCCGACAGCGACAACCGCACCGTCGACATTCCCTCGCTCACGGTCAGCCTTCGCGGAAACGTGACCTTCTCGCTGACGGTGTCGACGCTCGCACACGCCTCACACTCGGGAATGCTCGGGGGAGCGGTGCCCGACGCGATGATGGCGGCGATGACACTGGTGTCACGTTTGTACAACGAGGACGGGTCGGTCGCGGTTCCCGATCTCGAGTCGTATTCGGCTCCGGTTCCGGAGTTCGCGCGCGACGAACTCGTCCACGATTCCGGATTGCTTGACGGCGTGGACGACATTGGGACGGGGCCGATTCTGTCTCGGTTGTGGTTTCAACCCGCGATCACCATCACGGGAATCGATGCACCGAGCGTGCAGAACGCGTCGAACACCCTCATCCCGTCCGTCACCCTCAAGGTCTCGGTTCGGGTCGCGCCGGGTCACGATGCCGCTGCAGCGTGGCGCGCGATTCGCGATCATCTCGAAGCAAGCGCTCCGTGGGGCGCCCGGCTCGAGTTCGGAACACCCGACCTTGGGAACCCCTTCCTCGTGGACACCTCCGGTTCTGCGGTCGCCCTCGAGCTGGACGCTCTCCGCGATGCGTGGCACGGCGCTGACCCCGTGCTCGCGGGAGTCGGCGGGTCAATTCCGTTCATCGCCGACCTCGTCACCCGATTCCCTGACGCACAAATCCTTGTCACGGGGGTCGAGGATCCCGCCTCGCGCGCCCACAGCCCCAACGAGTCGCTCTCGCTCGCGGTATTCGAGCGAGCAATCGTCGCGGAAACGCTTTTTCTTATGCGATTGGGCGACGGTCTCGACTGAAAACGGTAGTAAAATCGAGTCATGACCGGAAACACTCTCACCGAATCAACTCACGGGGTCACGCTGACCCCCGCCGCCATTGACAAGGCGAAGGGTCTACTTCAGCGCGAACAGCGCGACGATCTTCGACTGCGACTGGTGGTCAAGGCCGGCGGATGCAGCGGATTCCGCTACGACCTGTTCTTCGACGAGCGCGAGATCGACGGTGACGCCGTGGTCGACTTCGACGGTGTGCAGGTCGTCATCGACAAAAAGAGTGCACCGTACCTCGAGGGTGCAGAGATCGATTACGAAGACACCATCCAGGCGTCCGGCTTCCAAATCAACAACCCCAACGCGCAAAACACGTGTGCGTGCGGTGACAGTTTCAACTAAACGGGACTCCAGCACCGATTTCGGCAAAACCGCGAAAAATCACCGATTTTTCGCGGTTTTTTCGCGTCTAAACGACGAAATCGCCGCTCGCGTTCCCCTAGACTAGGGGCATCACCACACACGGATTGTTGGAGAGGTTTGAGGTGCCGAAGAACCGACTTCGCTGGATTGCCGCAACGGTTGCGATTGCCGCCGCGCTGACACTGTCGGGATGCACCGACCAAGAACTCAAGGGATTCCTCCCGTCCGACGCGGACACGACGAACATGACGTCGCGCGTCATCGGGTTGTGGTCGACGTCGTGGATCGTTCTTCTCGCCGTGGGCGTCATCACGTGGGGGCTCATCATTTGGGCCGCGATTGCGTACCGACGCCGTCAGGGCGACACGGGCCTTCCCGCGCAGCTCCGTTACAACATGCCGATCGAGACGTTCTTCACGATCGTCCCGCTCATTCTCATCATCGGGTTCTTCGCATTCACCGCGCGCGACGACGCCGCAATCGAACAGGTCAATCCCGACCCCGACTACACGATCCAGGTCTTCGGAAAGCGTTGGGCGTGGGACTTCAACTACGTCACCGACGGCGTGTATGAAAGCGGAATACAGGCGCAGGAAAACGACTCGAACGTCGTTGACCCGGAGTCGCTTCCCGTCCTGTACCTTCCTGTCGGCAAGACGATCGAATTCGATTTGCAGTCTCGCGACGTCAACCACTCGTTCTGGATTGTCGACTTCCTCTACAAGAAGGACATGATTGCGGGTCAGACCAACCACTGGTACGTCACTCCCGAAAAGGAAGGGACGTATCGCGGGAAGTGCGCCGAGCTGTGTGGTGAATACCACTCGCTCATGCTGTTCACCGTGAAGGTTGTTTCTCAGCAGGAATATGACGCCTACATCCAGTCACTTCGCGACGCTGGCCAAGTTGGTCAGCTCGGACCAGAACTCAACACCCTCAACGACGGAACCTCGGAAGGATAGGGACGCATCATGACCACGACAGCACCCCGACCGGCTGCATCACTCCCCGCCGGAGCATCGACCACCAAGGCCGCGAAGCAGGGGATGGTATTCCTCGACTACCTGACGACGACCAACCACAAGACGATCGGCTACATGTACTTCGTCACGTCGTTTGCCTACTTCCTCATCGCCGGCGTCATGGCGCTCATCATTCGCGCCCAGTTGTTCCAACCCGGTCTCAGCCTCGTGACGAAGGAACAGTACAACCAGCTGTTCACGATGCACGGAACGATCATGCTTCTCATGTTCGCGACGCCATTGTTTGCGGCGTTCGCTAACGTCCTCATGCCGTTGCAGATCGGCGCACCGGATGTCGCGTTCCCTCGGCTCAACGCGCTCGCGTACTGGTTCTACTTCTTCGGCTCCGCCGTCGCCACCGCGGGCTTCCTCACCCCGCAGGGTGCCGCGTCGTTTGGATGGTTTGCCTACACGCCACTGTCAACGAGCACGTTTACGCCCGGTGTCGGTGCAAACATGTGGGTGTTCGGGCTTGGACTCTCGGGCTTCGGAACCATCATGGGTGCCGTCAACTTCATCACGACTATCATCACGATGCGCGCGCCCGGAATGACCATGTGGCGCATGTCGATCTTCTCGTGGAACACTCTCGTCACCTCCTTGCTCGTTGTCATGGTCTTCCCCGTATTCGCCGCGGCCGCCCTCGCACTTGGTTCTGACCGCGTCTTCGGCTCCCACGTGTATGACGCGGCGACCGGTGGAGCGATTCTGTGGCAACACTTGTTCTGGTTCTTCGGCCATCCCGAGGTGTACATCATCGCGCTACCGTTCTTCGGACTCATCTCAGAAATCCTCCCCGTCTTCGCGCGGAAGCCCATCTTCGGATACAAGACGCTCGTCTTTGCGACGATTGCCATCGCCGCGCTGTCGATGACGGTGTGGGCACACCACATGTACGTCACGGGTAGCGTCCTGCTCCCGTTCTTCGCGCTCATGACGATGCTTATCGCGGTGCCCACGGGTGTGAAGATTTTCAACTGGGTGGGAACAATGTGGCGCGGATCAATCACGTTCGAAACGCCGATTGTGTTCGCGCTCGGATTCCTCGTTTCGTTCGTATTCGGTGGGTTGACGGGTGTCATTCTCGCTTCGCCGACCCTCGACTTCCACCTCTCCGACTCGTACTTTGTCGTCGCCCACTTCCACTACGTCCTCTTCGGAACCGTGGTCTTCGCAATGTTTGCGGGCTTCTACTTCTGGTGGCCCAAGATGACCGGAAAGATGCTCCGCGAAGACCTCGGACACGTCCACTTCTGGTTGCTGTTCATCGGGTTCCACATGACCTTCCTCATCCAGCACTGGGCTGGTGTCATGGGAATGCCGCGTCGCTACGCGACTTACCTCGCCGAGGACGGGTTCACCTGGATGAACCAGCTGTCGACCGTCGGATCGATGATCCTGGCGGTGTCGATGATTCCGTTCCTCTACAACGTGTGGTGGACCAAGCGCAATGCGCCCGATGTCACGGTCAACGACCCGTGGGGCTACGGTCGTTCGCTCGAGTGGGCGACGTCGTGCCCGCCGCCGCGACACAACTTCACATCAATCCCGCGCATCCGTTCGGAGTCGCCGGCGTTCGACCTCAACCACCCCGAAATGGCTCCGGCCGGGTATTTGGACAAGTAAGGGGTTCTCGCAGTGAAAACCAATGTGGTGATGTATTTGCTGCTCGCCGTGTTTTTCGCGGTGTTCGCGGTGATTTATCCGACGTGGAACTACCTCGCCGACGATCGCGTCGAATGGGTCGGAAGCGTCGGCCTCGTCCTCACGATGATTATGTTCGTCTTCCTCGGCGGGTTCCTGTTCCTCAACCTGCGCCGCCAGGGAGGGACTCTTCCGGAGGACTCCAACACGGCGGACATCGACGACGGTGACACGGAGATGGGATACTTCCTTCCGTGGTCGTGGTGGCCCTTCTTCGCGGGCGCCACGGGCGGTGTTCTGATGCTGGCGATGTCCGTCGGCGTGTGGCTCGCCCTTTTCGCTCTCGGACTCGTCCTTATCACGTTCATCGGTTGGTTCTTCGAGCCGTTCCGCAACCAGTACCGCCGCTAAACCATCGTTGAGGGTCCGAGCCGAATGGCTCGGACCCTTTTTCGTGTCTGTGCGCGGCGATAGGGTGGCGACATGAGCGCGAACACTCCGAGAAATCCCGGTGATCCAGCTGGCGACGATTCGTCCCCACCGGAGGAAGTCACACTCCGCGACGGTGACACCGTGTCCTTCACCGCACCGACAGACGGCACCACGCACATTGTCGTCAACGTCGTGCCACCGGAACGTTCCACGGGGTTTTTCGCCTCATGCCTTCAGGGATGCGGGTGCCTCATCGTCATCATCGTCGTCCTGGGAGCGATCGGCTCACTCGGCCGCTGAGCCCGTCAGCGTGAAAGAGTGAAGGGGCCGGACGTTGGTCCGACCCCTTCACTCGTGATGCGTTAGTGCTTTGACGCGATCTCCAGCTCGGTCTTCGTGACCGGCGTGATGCGGTCCTCGAAGTAGAAGCGTGACACGCCAGTGCGGAGACGAGCACCGAGGGTAATCTTGCCGCGCTCGTTCGGGCGAAGCACCTCGGGTTCGTACTCGTCAAACGACACAAGCTTCCAGCGCTCGTATTCGTTGAGCGGGGTGTGGATTTCGCGGTATTCGCCGCCCGGGAGGCGAACGATGCGGCTCGACTCGTAACCGTGAAGTACGAGTTCGCGGTCTTTGCGCTGCAGCGCGAGCGCGACCTTCTTGGTGAGCCAGAACGCGATGACGGGGCCGACAATGAGGAGGACCTGAAGGGTGATGATGACACCCTCGATGGTTGTCCAGAAGTGCGTCGCGATGAGGTCCGACGCGGCGGCCGCCCACAGGACTGCGTAGAACGTCACACCCGCCGCGCCAATCGCGGTGCGGGTCGGGGCGTTGCGGGGACGCTCGGCGATGTGGTGTTCGCGCTTGTCTCCGGTTACCCACGCTTCGATAAAGGGGTACGCGGCGACGACGACCAGGAACAACAGCAACACAACGATCGGGATGATGAGGTTGAGCGACAGTGTGCCGCCAAGAACCACGAACTCCCAGTTCGACGGAATCAGTCGCAGCATTCCGTCGGCGAAGCCGATGTACCAGTCGGGTTGCGTACCCGCCGACACGGGGGACGGGTCGTACGGTCCGTAGTTCCAGATCGGGTTGATGGTGACGAGCGATGCGACGAGCATGATGACACCGAACACGAGGAAGAAGAACCCACCGGCCTTCGCAGCGAAGACGGGGAGGATCGGCGAACCGACGACGTTCTGCTCGGTGCGACCAGGACCCGCAAACTGGGTGTGCTTGTTTACAATGAGCAGCACCATGTGGACAGCGATGAGTGCGATGACGAGCGCAGGCAGCAACATGATGTGCAGCATGTACAAGCGCGGAATGACGTCGTCGCCCGGGAATTCTCCACCGAACAACAGGTACGAAATCCAGAGCCCGATCACGGGGATTCCCTTGATCATGCCGTCGATGATGCGAAGACCGTTTCCGGAGAGCAGGTCGTCGGGGAGCGAGTACCCGGTGAAGCCTTCCGCCATCGCGAGGATGAAGAGCAGGAACCCGATGACCCAGTTGATTTCGCGCGGCTTGCGGAATGCACCGGTGAAGAACACACGGAGCATGTGCAAACCGATGGCTGCGACGAACAACAACGCAGCCCAGTGGTGCACTTGGCGCATGAGCAATCCACCACGAATATCAAAGGTGATGTTGAGCGTTGACGAATACGCCGCCGACATTTCGATTCCCTTGAGCGGGGCGTAGGAACCCTCGTAGTGCACCTCGGTCATGGACGGGTCGAAGAACAGCGTGAGGAACGTCCCCGAAATGAGGATGACAATAAAGGAGTAGAGCGCGATCTCACCGAGCATGAATGACCAGTGGTCGGGGAAGATCTTGCGCCCGAGGGTCTTGACTGCGGTCGAGATGGAGGTGCGCTCGTCAAGGTAATTGGCGACGCCTCCGACGAACTTCATTCCCGCGCCCGAGGATTGACGGGTGGGCTTCGACTTAGTTGCTACGGTCACTGGTTACGCTCCCAAAAGCTCGGTCCAACTGGTTCGAGGAAGTCGCTCTGTGCGACGAGGTATCCCTCAGCGTCCACGGTGATGGGCAACTGGGGGAGGGGACGGGCGGCCGGTCCGAAGATGACGGCGCACTCGTTGGCCACATCGAACTGCGACTGGTGGCAGGGGCACAGCAAGTGGTGCGATTGCTGTTCGTACAGCGCCACCGGGCAGCCGACGTGGGTGCAGATCTTGGAGTAGGCAACGATCCCGTCGTACGACCAGTCCTTGCGCTCCTCGGAAATGTTGAGAGATTCGACCGGGAGGCGCATAAGCAGCACCGCGGCCTTCGCCTTCTCGTTGAGGAAGGTTTCCTCGTATTCGTGCAGGTTTTCGGGGATGACGTGGAAGGCCGATCCGAGGGTGACTTCGCTCGCCTTGATGGGGGTTCCGCTGGGGTCGCGCGCGAGTCGCGTTCCCGCCTTCCAGATGGTGTGCTTGAGTGCCTCGACGGGGTCGGCAGCGGGTGCAAGGTCCCTGAACATCGCGAACGCGGGGATAGGGAACGCGGCGAGCGCGGTGATGAGCGAGTTGCGGAGGAGTCGGCGCCTCGTCCAGCCCGATTCCTTGTTCGCTTCCTGGAAGATTTCGACTGCACGGGCGCGAGTCGCGTCGTCGCCACGAGTTTCGTGACGTTCCTCGACAAGATCGTGACCGTGCATGAGGGTCTTGGCCCAGTGGACGGCGCCCACACCGAGGCACAGGAGTGAGGCGGCAATCCCGACACCGACGAACAGGGTGTTGAGTCGAACCGACAGCAGGTCGCCGGGGACGATGGGGAAGAGGAAGTACAACGTGAATGCGGCCGCGCTGAGGAGTCCCGACATGAGGAACAACAGCGAGATTCCCTTTTCCGCCTTCGTTGCCTTAGCAGGGTCGATGTCGTGGATTCGCTTGTGTTCGGGCTCGAAACCGGGGTTCTCGATGCGATCCGCGCGCTCGACGGCGCTGCCGAACCTGACGATGTCGTTCTTGTCAGACTGTGCCATGAGTAACCTTTCCGAGACCTAGTTCGACTTTGCCGTCAACCACACGGTGATGGCGACCAGGCCGCCCAGTGCAAAAATCCAGACAAAGAGTCCCTCCGAGACGGGACCGAGTGCGCCGAGGTCGAGGCCACCAACGGAACCGTTTTCATCGAGGAACTGCAGGTACGCGATGATGTCTCGCTTGTCTTCCGGGGTGAGGTTCATGTCGGAGAAGACCGGCATGTTCTGAGGACCGGTGACCATCGCCGCGTAAATGTGAACGGGCTCGATGTTGCTGAGGTGCGGAGCGAATTTGCCTTCGGTGAGAGCCCCACCGGCGCCAGCGACGTTGTGGCACATGGCGCAGTTGATGCGGAACAGCTCGCCACCTTGTGAAACGTCACCTCCGGACAGGTAGCGCTCGTCGGGGAGCCCGGGACCGGGTGCGAGGGTCGCGACCCACGCGGCCATGGCGTCGATGTCTGCCTGCGAGAACTGCACGGGCTTCTTTTCGGCCTGCGGGCCGCTTCCCGCCATCGGCATGCGGCCCGTTCCCACCTGAAACTCGACCGCGAGGGCGCCGACTCCGAGGAGCGACGGACCGGCCTTGGTTCCTTCGGCGTTGAGACCGTGGCACGACGCACAGTTGGCGGAGAACAGGGCCTTGCCCGTCTCTACCTGGACCGCGGAGGGGACTTTGTCCGACGCCGTGGCCGCACCCGTGAAGAGCGCGTAGGCGCCGCCGGACACGAAGAGCCCGACGAGCAACAGGGCGATGGAGGCGAGTGGGTGACGACGACCGCGACGAGGAGAGTTAGTCATGATGTCTTTCGATTATTTGAGCACGTAGATAACGAGGAAGAGACCGATCCACACGACGTCGACGAAGTGCCAGTAGTACGACACCGCGACGGCCGAGATAGCGTCGCGGTGGGTGAACACCTTGAGCGCCTGGATGCGGGCGATGATGAGGAGGAACGCGATGAGTCCGACCGTCACGTGGAGTCCGTGGAATCCGGTCGTGAGGTAGAACGCCGAGCCGTACGCGTCGGAGTTGAGGGTCACCCATTCGGAGGTCAAAATCGCGTATTCGTAGACCTGACCGACGATGAAGAACGCGCCCATCGCATAGGTGAGCCAGAACCATTCAATGGCGCCCCACTTGACGGGAGACCAGCCGGTGCGTCGCGCCTGGAGTCGTTCCGCCGCGAACACGCCGAATTGGCACGTGACCGAGGACAGAACCAGGACGGTGGTGTTGACGAGTGCGAACGGGACGCTGAGTTTTTCCGTCTGTTCCGCCCAGATTTCCGGGGCCATCGACCGAAGCGAGAAATAGATCGCGAACAGTCCGGCGAAGAACATCACCTCGCTCGCGAGCCACACGATTGTCCCGACGGCTACCGGATTCGGGCGATTGACGACCGGAGCGGAGCGAAGCGTAGATGCACTAGTCACGGTATCTATTATGGCGAACTTCCGAGGCCCCAATTGCCATTCTGGCGGTGTTTTCCGCCGTTTTTCGCAAATTTTGTGTCCAA
>JACCDN010679002.1_pt1 | contig 10371 bp, 3 predicted proteins | sample 7441691 | NCBI WGS metagenome assembly JACCDN01 (sample SAMN15323439, study PRJNA562643) | freshwater metagenome | isolation source: river surface water | place: USA:Blue River Watershed | collected 2017-08-16
CGAGCCTAGCCACCATCAGCCAGATGGACTACGCCGCGCTCGACCACTTGCAAGGCCTCATCACGCGCACCGTGCGCAAAAAGCTCAACGCCGAAGGCGCACGCAGCTACTTTCGCCAAGTGGATGCAAAGGCCAACGCCTACTTTGAACCTTGGGCCTTGGGCGAAAGCCGCTTCATTGCCAACGCCAACAGCGGCATCACCATGCAACACCGCCGCGCCTACCAAGCCCCACACACCGGCGGCGTGGCCAATGGCCACTTGGTCAAGCGTTGGACCAATGAAGAGCTGCTGCTACCCGGCCAAGTGGTGGACCAAGCCTTGATTGCTGCGCTGTGCAGCGAAGAAGGTGATGAAGTGGATGGGGAGCGGGCTGAGGGGTGTTACCTCGGGGCGCATTGAAGCAAGCCGTTAAGGCTTAACCGCTGGCTGCACCAAACTGTCGCACGATGACTAGTGCTTTCTGAATCTCATCTTCGTATAGTGGGGACTCATTGCCATGGGCTGCAGGGTTCAGGACACGATCAGTCATGCCAAGCAACTGATCTAACAGTTCAAGTTTGTCAATGTATGCCCACGCTTCATCTTCGAACAATTGCCTCAAACGCTTACGTTGCCCCTTCAACACCCCTTTGGATGGAGCGTCAAGCGTTGAATTGGCATCTAAATCAGCATCGCTCTCAGGGAGCAACAACGCACGGTGTTTTTTCGGCGTGCCTTTTAAAGACTTCTCAAAGAGCAAGCGTGGTAATTTTTCTTGCAATTTATTCTTGGAAAATTTGAGATTTTCGGTAAGCGAGAAAAATTCACCCGCGGGCAACTTCTTACCTTCCAAAAATTCACGCACCAGCATTGCTGCTGCCTCGGCAGACTTTCTGAGAAAAAATGCAGCCTCTTCAAGATCGTGCCCCGCCAAATAGTCTTCAGCCTTTTGCAGATCCGTTTTATCGGCCACTAAATTAAGAGCGTCATTCGGCTTGCCCTTAAAGCATTGGAAAGACCAATGCGCATGCATCATGCCAATTCGTCTTTTGAACTCTTGATAGAAACCACGTTCATGAGTGAGGATGATCTTTTGATAGCCTTCAAATGTCTCACCCAAGATGATGTCAACCACCTTCATCCGATTGTCCATGTCAAGGCTGATCAATAAATCATCCAACACCAACAACTTCAAAGGTGCTTCGCGCAAAAGAGCCAATGTTGCTCCAAACCGGACAGACAGAGCTAGCTGCGTCAATTTGGCTTCGTTCAAAAAAGTATGCGGTGCAGACAGCTTCTTGTCACCGATCATGACTTCGAAGCCAATTCGAGGAGGTTCCAATTGGCGAAGCTGGTTATCGTACGATGCAACTTGGGTGACGCCAACCACCAGTGAAATTGGCTCGACATCGCCACCGGAAAAATGCTTGGTGTAAAAAGCTTGAGCCTCATCGGATATGGAAGCAATAGCCTCGGTTAAACCTTGGCTGAAAGTCTCCACCCGAGTTTCAAAATCTGCGATTTTTGCTGCGCGCACTTTGCCTGCTAATTTAAGCTGACTTTGTTCATCCTGTATGGCTTGCCAAGCGTTTCCCAAATGACTTTGTGGATTACTTGGGGCGTAGCAGAATGAAAGCACTTCGCTTTCAAATACGCTCCAAAGATCAATCCGCTCAGAATGGCGAAAGCGGTAGAAGTCTGAAAGGATACGGTACGTAACAAAATCGCTCGCCACATTGGCTTTGGTAATGTCAGGCACCTCAAGGGTTTCGTGAAGCTCCCTGCCAATCGTTAGCGTAGTAAGGCTGCCAAGTTGATCGCGGAGAGTAATGGCCACCGAAGCTTTCGCCTGCTCCTCTGGCGTTGAATGCAGGTTAAGAAGATGCTTCGGGTCATCAGGATCAAAATATCGCGCTACGTCAGCCGTCTTTTTTTGACCACTCTGAAAAAAAGTATACAAAAGCCAATAGAGCGAAGACTTTCCTGCACCGTTACCACCGTATGCCAGTAAGTGACGACCATTCAGTTGGAAATCAAATGACCGAAATGCCTTGAATGACTGGGCCTGAATCCTATCGATCGTTAATTTTTCAAGCCCTCCTATTTGGGCTACATCAGCAGGAGATTCGCCGCGCTTGATCATGGTGCGTTTACCGCGAACAACAACCTCTATATGCTGTCCTTTTTTTTGCTTAATGGCATCAGATCTCCTTACCAATGTAATTTTTTTTCGACCACCAGATGTGCCGTGACTCGCTTGCAAATACGAGAGTAACTTATGCTTGTCAGCCTCAGTCAACAAGTCCTGAGGTGAAGTTTTATCAACACCAGCCGCATGAAGCTGAATGAGCAGGCTATTTGTTGATTTTCCTAGCTCGGAAGCGAACTCTTCAACTGTGGGCGCTCGAGCTCCATCGCTTCGCGCCATTAAGTCAATAATTTTCACACGGCCCCCTCCCGTTGAATCACCGCCAGCAAGTCGGGACTATCTAACGGAACACGCAGCAGTATGTTGCGGATGGGGTGCGCGCTGTCATTGGCTTGCGCATAAAAATCAAGCAAGGCTTTAGTGAGGTCATCAGGCTTTTCTTGGCCTTTTACTGGACGAAGCAGCTTGGTGACTTCGGCGGTGATGCCCAATTTCTTTTCGGCCATGTGCTGCGCAAAGTACAGCTCCATTACACATACATCAATCACCTGCTCTAAGAAGTTGGCGGCATTTTGCAAGCGCGAATCGGGGGCTTGCTGAAGATCCGATCTGGCTGCTTGAACCATGGGGATGAGCGATTCAAAAAACTTGGCCTGATCCTTGTTCGGTTTTTTTATTGGAATTTTGTCGAAAAATATTTTGCTTAGCTCATACGTATTCCCCAAAAGTTCAGGGAAGTTATCTCGAAACGCGCAACGAAACAATGAGGAATTTAAAACTGCTGTTAAGTACAGAAGTGACTCAGTTTCCGATGTGATGACAAAACATTTTTGATTACAGTAAAAGGCATCCGTACCGTCATAGTAGAACGGCAGGTACTTGGTCATATTGGGGTAAATGATCTTTGGCTTTTTGAACTCGTCCAAATAGGCGCAGTTGCGCAAATTCGTCCAATGATCGCCTTGATCTGCCCGTGGCTCTAACTTGTCTCGGTGTTGTTGGAAGTATCGCCACAAAACCGGATAGTCCTGCTGCACATTCACAGGCGGAAGACCTCGGTTTTTGATCCCGTTGTGCGAGTTGATCATCCACTTTTCATCTTCAAGCACGGGCCAGTCAGTGAAGTAACGTTGAACATCACGCCCACGCAATAGCGGTACGATCACATCGTCACATTTCGGATCTTCCGCAATGAAGGCCTCGCGTTGGGCGCTGGTAATGTAAAAAGCCTCGTTGTAGCCCGTCAGAACTCCGCGGTTGATTTGAATATGCCATTTTTCAAGCGGTACGCCCTGCCCTTCAACCAGTTGTTTGATACGGTAACGTTCAGACGACAACAGCACCCAAGGTTCAGCGCCTATGTCAGCCCGATGCACCGAATGCTCTGCAAAATAGCCTCCTGGATCCCTGATCGCTGCAACATCATCCGTCACATAGCAAGCCTGCGTTTTCTTTTCAGGAGGCCGATTGACTGCGTGAACGATGCAGGTGTAAGTGGTGGCAGCACCAAAGTTTTGCGCCATGCCAAAGTCCATTACGGAAACGGTATCCACATCTTTAGCAAGAAAACGCCTTAAAGAATCGCCATAACCAGCCCGCATCCATTTGTTAGATGTGATGTAACTCAGCTGACCACCCTCTTTGAGTAAGCGCACGCCGCGCTCGTAAAATAAGCAGTAAATATCAGCAGTTGCGCCATAGGTTTTGAAGCCCTGCTGCTGCCATGCTTGCTTGACTTCTGCGGGGTACTTTTGAATTTGCACATAGGGCGGGTTGCCTATGACCACGTCAAAACCATGCTCCAACTCAGGGCCAAACATTTTTCCGGGGTCAAAAAAGTCGGCGACCGTGTGGTGGTCATAGGGGTTCCAAGCGATGCGGCGGTACACATCCTCACTGCCGAAGTCATCGGCTTTTAGCAACTTGATGATTTTTTGTGTTAGCTCACGATCACGTTTTTGCAGGTCCCGTTTGGCTTGACGGGTTTGCGCCGAGAAGTAACGGTGGCGCACCGTCTCTAGGTCTTTCTCCAACTGTGTGACCTCGGGGTTTTCAAACAAGCTGCGGTTTTTTGGCAGATTGAGCCCCAGCAAGCTGTTGGCTGCAACAAAGCGTGTTTCCAGGTTGGGCAATGGCCGTATGCCCAAATTGCGCGCTTTGTCGGTGTTGGTCTTTTGGTCGCAAATAAGGGAGATGAAAAAACGCAACTTGGCAATTTGAATAGCAATGGGTTGGATGTCAGAACCGTAAATGCAGTTCTCAATCAAGTACAGCTTTCGACCATAGTCCAATGCATTGTTGGCAAAATCGTTGTCAATGGCCCGAATGGCTGACTCGCGAGCCTCGGGGTCTTCAATTTGTTCGGCCTTGTCAATTTGGCGTTGACGCCATTTTTGGTTGTTAGGGTCCAGCTTGCCCAAAATGAACACCAGCTTATGCAAGATGCCCATGGGATAAGCGCCCGAGCCACAAGCCGGATCGAGGATGTTGCAAGCATCAATGGCAGCAATCAATGCATCACATTCTTTGCTTGTGAACGCATGCTCTTTCTCGGTGTACGCAAACAAAATGTCTAGGCCAGCCTTTGCATCGTCTTTGCTGGTCTTAGGCAATCGCTGACACAAGGCATCGGCCAAATAGGCTTTGAGTGCTTCGTCCACCATGTGGTCAACGATGGGCCGTGGTGTGTAAAACGAGCCTGTTTGACGGCGAGCACTTTCGCCGGTTTCGGGGTTGTAGCTGGCCAGCAGGTTTTCAAACACATTGCCCAGTAGTTCCGGATCCAAGGCAATTTCTTGCTCCACTGGGGTGCTCTCGGCAATGGTGAACTTGTAGCCGTTAAGAATGTGGATCAAGCCCCGCACTGTGGCTTTTTTCTTTTTGGCGTCGTTGAAGGCGTCTTTGCCGCTCAGATCAACTACATGTGGCTCTGCAAAGAACAACTTGTTCGGTACATAGGCCTGCTTCTTAATGTTGCGTGAAAAGCCATCGGCATACTTCACCTTGCCACTGTCGTCTTCAATATCTAGGCAGGCAAATAAGCCACCATTCAGAAACGGTATGTCTTCGAATAGGGCCAGCGCCGATGCGGGTTGCTTGAAGGCGTTTTGATAACGGTAGAGCGTTTTCACGCCATGTTGCGTGCGCTGCTCATGGAATGAGCCCTCGACTGCAAACTGGCGATGCGTTTGATCGCCTGCATTCATGGGCTGGTTCAATGTTGCAAAGAACAAGTTTTGCAAAATCGCCTGGTAATAACTGCTGTTTTCAGCATCTGTGGTGTTCAGCAGGCCGCCTAGAGATTCTTCATCAAAGAGGTTCTGAGGAATCAAGTCCTTTTCTTTGAGGAACCAGCAAAAAATCAGACGAGTCAACAGGCGAATCACGCTTGTGGCATTGCGAGTGTTGTCGTCAGACTCCATGTCATCCGGAAATTCAACCTGTGGCCTTGCCCAGAAGTACCAATTGGACAACTCTTCATAAAACCGCTTGTTGAGCAGCTCGACGTTGAACACATCTTCCCAAGCCGCATGCAACTGATCGAAGTTGTTGATGGGCTTTTTCCGGGCGATGAGCTCTGACGTAGAAAATGATGCCAGGATGTCCACATGTCCTGGGTGAGGCGCTTTGATTTCGATGCTCTGGATCAGCGTTACCTTGCCCAGCACATCCTTGGACTCGTCGCGTTTGTTCAATCGACGGTTGATGACCGCCAGCGACAACTTATCCTCTACCTTGAACAGCACCATGACAGGCATGGGGAAAATTCGATTGATTTGCCGCGAAATGGCAGCCAACTTGCCACGGGCGTAGTCGCCGGCCTTGAGCTCGATTGCCAAAAACACGTAAGACTGAAGAAGTGATGCACGAACGCTTGTGTCTTTGAACAAAGATATCGTGCTGGACAACTCTTCATCGGTCAGCTGAAACAGTAGCTCTGCCTTGAGCCAATTGCTCTTCATGGCTTTAGGGTGAGCAAGCTTGGCATCTGGATCGAACTGTTCACAAAAATCGTTGACAGATACGACACGCATGGTGCGGTCAGATTGGTAGCCCAAAGTGCCAAACATGGCCAAAGCGGCATCCCGCAGATCCCGACCATCAAATTCAACAATGGCTTCGCGAATTTTTGTTTTCAGCTGAATATCATTCATACGTCTTGAATCACCAACCAGGTGATCAGTTCAAAGTCAGATGTGCTATGTACGGTTTTTCCGCTGTCCAACAACTTACCGCCTCGGCCGGCAAATAAATTAGCAGCGTTTTTCTTAGCAAATTGGTCCACGATAGCTTTCACAGTTTTGTCCAGTAGCTTGGTGTATTCGTCCATGTTTTGCCCATGCTGGGTGGTCTCATCGAAGATGCGGCAGAGATCCTCGTAGGGCTCGGTTTTGCCTTGGCAAAGGGCTCTAAAAATATCCAGAACTTGCTTAGGCGCTGTGAAGTTGTAGCGTACCGATCCATCCGATTGCGCATACACCAAGAAATATGGTGACAAGGGGTTGACCGTTTCGGCTTTTTTATCTTTGGATTTTTCAAGGGCTTTGTTTTGTTGCCGCAGGCAATAAATCACCCCGGGCTTCACACTGGCATGCTCAGACTTAGCGGGCACTACGCCATACAAACCATAAGGTGCGTCTTGTAATGCTGTGCGGTTAGCCTCTACATAGTTACTCAAGTCCATGCGGAAGTCATCCAGCGTGAACTCATTGAGCGCCACGCTCTCGTTGAAGTCTTCGAGGTCCAGAACTTCGTCGCGCAAGCGCATGAGCTGCTTGTCACGGTAACGCAGATCGCTGGCAATCAGCTCTTCAATTTCACTGTTACTGAGGATGTTGTCTTCGTTGGTGGCAGCTATGTCCACCAAGGCCATTCGGGCTTCGACCCGATTTTTAAGATTGATGTACTTGTTCAGGTCTGGCGTGGGCCAGAAGTTCACCAACTGAATGCTGTCGTTGGGGCTGCCAATACGGTCCACACGGCCAAAACGCTGAATGATACGCACCGGGTTCCAGTGGATGTCGTAGTTCACCAGCAAGTCGCAATCCTGCAAGTTCTGACCTTCGCTGATGCAGTCAGTCGCAATCAAAATATCGATTTCACCCGTCTGCGGCATGCTGGGCACTTTGTGCCGCTGCTTGGCACGTGGCGCAAAGTTGGTCAGTATTTGATTGAACTCAGGGTTGCCAAATGTGCTCCGGTTGGGTTTCGCGCCACCCGACACCAGTGCTACGTCTGCACCCAATTGGGCTTTGGCCCATGGTTCGATTTGCTCATACAAATACGCAGCGGTGTCTGCAAACGCACAGAACACGATGATTTTTTTATTGGCTTCGCCGTGTTTGTTCGTGGTAGGTTGAGTGGTTTTGCGTTGGATGATCTTTTTCAATTCATCCAGCTTGGCATCACGCTCGGGCTTCACCGACTCGGCCACACTGGCCAATGCCGACAACTGCTGTTTATCTGCGCGCAATGCGGCCAGCCAAGCGTCAACATCCATGTGCTCAAGCCGGTATTTCAGAGTCCCCACCTCAAAAGCGGCGCGTAAGTCGTCGTCCTCTTCTGCCTCGGTAAAAAACAGTTCGGCTTGAAAGTCTGGTTCTTTGCTGTCACGAATTTCTTGGTAAGCCATCAGACGTTTTTCAAGGTCTTCAATTTTTTGGACCGTTCTATCCATGGTCACAGCAAACGAGTAAACCGAGCTTTCCAACCGTTTCAAAAAATTAACCTTCATCATGCCGATCAAAAACTTTTCGCGGTTCTCTTGGCTGAAGTTGTTCACGCCTTGCTGGTTTTTGTATTGCTCCTTGAACCCCGGCAAAACATACACAGAGGGCTTGAACAGGGCCAACTGATAGTTCTCAATGTCCTGATTCAGCTTGTCGTAAGTTGGAAATCGGCCTTTGCTGTCGATGGCTGCGTAAACCGAAATGGGCTTTTCACGCTTAGGAAAATGTCCAATCGCCGCCATGTTGGCTTTGTAATATTTCTGAATGTGTTTGCGCGAACGAGCAATGGTCAAGTCGTCCAGCAAAGTGAAGAAGCTGGCGGGCAGCCGATCCATCAGGTCTTTGGCGTTTCGTTCGCCGCTGCGCTTGGCCCATTCTGTGAATATTTTTTGTGCCAAATCCAACGTTTGCTTGATGCTGGCAATACCAGCTGATTGAAAGAATGCATGATCTTTGCCTTCTGATACCAAGTACAGCTGATTTCGCATGTCCTTCAAGTCGTTGTTGACCGGGGTGGCAGACAAGAGCAGCACCTTGGTTTTGACGCCCGACTGGATCACGTCATGCATCAGGCGCTCATAGCGGCTCTTGGCAATCACGTTGCCTTCTTCGTCTCGCTTGCCTTTGACGTTGTTCCTGAAGTTGTGGGACTCATCAATAACCACTAAATCGAAGTTACCCCAGTGGATGGTGTTGAGGTCAATGTCGCCCGCCTTGCCGCCACTGCGCGAGAGATCAGTATGCGATAGCACGGTGTAGGCGAATTTGTCTTTTACGAATGGGTTCAACCCGCTGGCGTTTTGGGCAAGATAGACCGTCCAATTTTCTCGCAGTTTTTTGGGGCAGAGCACCAATACACTTTTGTTACGCAGCTCAAAGTACTTGATGACGCCCAAAGCCGAATAGGTTTTACCCAAGCCCACACTGTCGGCCAAGATGCAGCCGTTGTGGGCGTTGATTTTTTGAATAGCTGCTTTGACGCCGTCTTTTTGGAAATCAAACAGAGCCTTCCAAATTTCAGTGTCGGTGATGGCGGTATTTTCAAAAAATTGTGCTTGCTCGTCTTGCCCAGATAAGAACTTTTCAAAGACGTGGAACAATGTTTTGAAGTAAATAAACTCGGGCGAATGGTTGACGTACAGCTGCTCCAAATATTCGAGCACTTTGTCTTTGACGTCTTCAACCAGTGCCTTGTCATCCCACAACTCATTAAACCAAGCTTTGAGGTCTTCACGGTCACGGTCGCTATCCACGACCATGTTGAGTTCAATATTGGCTTTACTTGAGAAGCCAAGTCCGCTGCGCGTGAAATTAGAGCTACCCATGATGGCGTGCTCACGTCGTCCATCATCTATGTGATACAGCTTGCCGTGCAAGAGATTGGTTTCGCGGATGGAGCGAATTTCTACCTTCTTTTGAATCCACTCAGCACAACGAATCGCCAATTCTTTTTGTTGCAAGCGATTGGCAAGCTCCAAGCCCTCATCTTCAATCTTGAAGGCCTTTTTGTCGGTTTTTTCGGGATCTAGCGACTGGATAAAGCGTGGTTCGCCGAACAAGAATCTCAAACCGCCAACTGATTCAAGTTCTTTTTGTAAAGCCTCGTAAGCATAAATTGTGAAATATGCTGAAACCACAGACAAATGACTATCTACCGTGATTTTTGAGGCCAGAAAATCAGCGACTCGGCCACGGTTGTGATTGTCTTTGATGCCGTGGTTAGTAGAAGGAGTGGGAGTAGTAGCCATGAATTCTTTAGATTAACTATTCTGTAATTATGACTGCCTGAAAACGATTTTTTGAACCGACTTTCGATGAGTCTTTGTCCATCGCCTGGGCACATCGCACGTGCACGCTGCGCCCGTTTACGGAAAGGCTTGACTTATGAGAAGAAGAACTGCTAATACGAAGCGCCCAGATAACCACAAAGCCTTGCCACATTTCACAGGCAAGCGCCATAGATACACGAGCAAGCAACACCAAGTACTGAAAAAACGCAGAGTATGGCTAGACGCAACTGAGTCAACGCCAGTCTCAGTTAATCGCACCTGGTCTATACGACCAACTATGCATATGCGGTCTACTGGATTTTGGTGCGGTGGCCAGTTGACTTAATTACTGCGCCCAGCAGAGAGTCTTGATCATAAGAAAACCGCCAACCCTTTCAGGTTGGCGGCTTCTTTGTTTGAAGCGCGAAGCGTTTACTTCTTGCTAGGCGGCAAGTCCGTGCAACTACCGTGCGCCACTTCTGCCGCCATGCCGATGCTTTCGCCCAGCGTGGGGTGTGGGTGGATGGTTTTGCCGATGTCCACCGCGTCTGCGCCCATCTCGATGGCCAAAGCGATCTCGCCAATCATGTCGCCCGCGTGCGTGCCCACCATGCCACCGCCCAAGATCTTGCCGTGGCCGTGGGCCTCGGGTGAATCGTCAAACAGCAGTTTGGTCACGCCTTCGTCGCGGCCGTTGGCAATGGCGCGGCCCGAGGCGGTCCAAGGGAACAAGCCCTTTTTCA
>JACCDN010856182.1_pt1 | contig 10371 bp, 7 predicted proteins | sample 7441691 | NCBI WGS metagenome assembly JACCDN01 (sample SAMN15323439, study PRJNA562643) | freshwater metagenome | isolation source: river surface water | place: USA:Blue River Watershed | collected 2017-08-16
AGCTCTAGCCTCAATACGTTTTAGTAGACGCTCTCCATCGCCAGATTCTTGGGCTTGTGGATCTACTGCTAAACAAGAAAGCTCTCCTAATCCATTGGGGTAGGTAAAAAGTGCTGCACATCCGAAAAGAACTCGATCATGCTCAATAACCGAGAAATGAGTGATATCACGCTCAATGACGTCACGACCGCGTGCTACTAGGATACCTTCATCTTCTAGCGGTTCAATTAACTGCAAAATACCACCAACATCATCTAAGTTGGCCTCACGTAAATGTTCAATGTCTGAGGCAGCGATCATGGTGCTAATGCCATCGTGCGTGAAGAGTTCTTCTAGTAAGGCACCATCACGATCATGGGGTAGTAAGTGGACACGGCTGACGCCCGATTTAATTGCTCTGATAGCATTTTGAAGTAATACTTTTAAGTCAGCATCTGCGAGTGTTAAGCCATTGATATGGTCTTCTAGTTGACGTAAGGAGAATTCTTTAATCAATTCACCGGCTTTATCAGTTATGCCGTTGTACTCTGTCAGGAAGATGAGCTTATCTGCTTTAATAGCCATTGCTGTTGCCGTAGCTACATCTTCGTAAGCAATATTAAAAGCTTGACCTGTTGGTGAGAAGCCTAAGGGAGACATCAGTACAATTTTATTGTTAGCTAGTGAATGCTGAATAGACTCAGAGTCAACTTTGCGTACTAAACCTGTATGCATAAAATCTACGCCGTCCACAACTCCAACAGGTCTTGCTGTAATGAAATTACCTGAAATAACGGAAATGCGAGAGCCTGCCATCGGTGTATTAGGTAAACCTTGGCTAAAAGCTGCTTCCATATCTAGGCGTAGCTCGCCAGAAGCCTCTTTAGCGCATTCAAGCGCAGCAGGGTCTGTAATGCGGTAGCCACTCATGGCACCTGTGCCATAACGACTAGTTACTTTTCTTAAGTCTAGTTGTTCTTGAACTTGTGGGCGTGAACCATGCACTAAAACAATGCGCATCCCCATAGCATGTAGCATGGCGACATCCTGAATCAGAGCTTCTAAACCACCTTTTTGTACGAGTTCTCCAGCGAACCCAATCACGAAGGTTTTTCCTCGGAAACTATGGATGTAGGGGGCTACATCGCGCAGCCAAGCAACGAAGGGAAAATTATTTTCGGATGAATTTGTAGGCATAGTGGAAAATTATAGGGTGCAATTACTAAAAAATACCAAACTTTTGAAAATTGAGTTCCCTGAGGCTCTACCCGTGTCGGGGCAGAGGGATAAAATCACCCAAGCTTTAGAGAGTCATCAAGTGATTATTGTCTGTGGGGAGACAGGGTCGGGAAAGACAACTCAGCTACCTAAAATTTGCCTAGCTATGGGGCGAGGGCGTGCCAATGGCACGGGGCAGTTGATTGGTCATACCCAGCCACGACGGATTGCAGCCACCTCAACAGCCAAAAGAATTGCCCAGGAACTGGGTAGTCCCATCGGAGAGGATGTGGGCTACCAGGTGAGGTTTGCAGATAAAACGTCCGCAACCGCCTCTGTCAAGCTGATGACTGACGGCATTTTGTTGGCTGAAACGCAGCGCGACCCACTTTTAAAGGCTTATGACACCATCATCATTGACGAGGCTCATGAGCGTAGCCTGAACATTGATTTTCTTTTGGGCTATTTAAGGCAGTTATTACCCAAGCGCCCAGATTTGAAGGTGATAGTCACTTCTGCAACGATTGATGCCCAGCGTTTTGCAGAGCATTTCGGCTCAAAAGAGCGCCCAGCACCGGTGATTGAGGTCAGTGGTCGTTTGTTCCCGGTGGAGCTTCGCTACAGACCATTGCTAGAAGCAGGCAAGAAAGACCCTAAAGAAATCCCAGAAGCTGTGTTGGATGCTATCTCGGAACTCTGGCGTGATGGACCTCATTCTGCAGGCGATATTTTGGTGTTCCTGCCAGGGGAACGTGAAATCCGTGATTGTGCTGAGGCTATTCGTAAAGATCACGTCCTGAACCAGCGCTTTCGTCCTGATGTTCTTAGCTTATTTGCCAGACAATCGGTGACTGAGCAAGAGAGAGTGTTCCAGGGTGAGGGTGGCCGTCGCATTGTCTTGGCTACCAACGTTGCTGAAACATCTTTGACGGTGCCAGGTATTCGTTTTGTGATTGATGTGGGTTTAGCGAGGGTTAAGCGCTATTCCTACCGCAATAAGGTGGAGCAACTCCAGGTAGAGCCGATTTCTCAGGCAGCAGCCAATCAACGCGCTGGTCGATGCGGACGTGTTTCTGATGGTATTTGTGTTCGTTTGTATGATGAGGCTGATTTCAATGCTCGTCCAAAATTCACCGACCCGGAAATTTTAAGAAGTTCACTGGCTGCTGTGATTCTTCGGATGCGCGCCTTAAAACTTCCAAAAATCCAAGAGTTCCCATTTCTTGAGGCCCCTTTGGGTCGAGCCATTGCCGACGGTGTGCAACTATTAGAAGAGTTGGGTGCCATGGAGTCCGATGGCCCAAGGCAAGGGGCGTTAACACCCATTGGTAAGCAATTAGCGGCCCTACCATTAGATCCAAGAGTGGGACGCATGCTCTTGGCAGCAAAAGAGCATCAAGCACTCAGAGAGGTTTTGATCATTGCCACTGCCATGGCCACACAAGATCCAAGAGATCGACCCATGGAGTATGCCCAAGCAGCTGATACAGCCCACAAGGTCTTTGCTGATGAAAGATCTGAGTTTTTATCATTCGTTAAATTGTGGGATTGGTATCAGCAGGCACTGGTCAATAAGCAAAGCAATCGTCAATTAGAAAACCTGTGCAAGACTCATTTCATCTCCCCTAGAAGAATGCGTGAGTGGCGTGATATCCACGGACAGCTTCACCGTTTATTGATTGAGCAAGGTTGGAAAGAAAATCAAACGCCTGCCACCTTTGAGCAGATTCATCTTTCTTTATTGACAGGTCTTCTTGGCAACATTGCTAAAAAAGCCGACGATGAAAAACATGGGCCAGGTATTTATGAGGGTGCTCGGGGTATCAAACTGAACATTTGGCCAGGTTCAACGATTGGTAAAAAGGCGGGGGCATGGATCCTAGCTTCAGAACTGGTTGAGACAAGTCGACTCTTTGCCAGAACCATTGCCAAGATTGAGCCGCAATGGGTAGAAAAAGTCGCCAGTCATCGCATCATTCGCTCATGGAGTGATCCATTTTGGGATGCTCGCCAAGGTGAAGTCATGGCGCACGAACGAGGCACTCTTTATGGCTTACCAATCTATCACGGTAGAAAGATACGTTTCTCACCAAAGGACCCACTAGAGGCCCGTCATATTTTTATTCAAAGAGCTTTGGTGGAGGCTGATTTATTTGGTCAGGCAGAAGCTGCTCAGGCACAAAAGCAAGGTGGGGCAATTGGAGGATTCTTTTGGCATAACGTAAGCCTTGTCAAACAAATCGAAGCTCTCGAACACCGCTCTCGTCGTCAAGATGTCTTGGTGGATGATCAGTTGCTATTCGCCTTTTATGACCAGCAGCTACCTGATACTGTCTTTTGTAAAGCAAGTCTTGAGGCATGGCTCAAAGAAGATCCTAAAAATAGCGCATCTCTTAAGTTAGATAAATCTGATTTGATGAGGCATGAGGCCGCTGGTGTGACCTTGGATCGTTACCCTAAAACCATCAAGATGGCTGGTACAGAGTTACAGCTCAGTTATCACTTTGAGCCAGGCAGTCCCAAAGATGGCGTGACCATGGTAATTCCATTGACCTTACTCAATCAAATCGACCAACGTCGATGTGAGTGGCTTGTTCCTGGTTTGGCCACAGAGAAAACGCAGCTCTATCTCAAATCATTGCCGCAAAAATTACGCCGTCACTGCGTGCCTTTGCCCGACTATGCCAAAAAATTTGTAGAGCGCACATCTGAGAAAAATACGTTTGGTGATGGTGATTACCTAGATGCTTTGATCGCGGACATCCGTGAGCAAACTCAAGTGCAAGTTCAGCGCGCAGATTTTCGACCAGAGAACCTACCGTTACATTGTTTTATGAACTTCCGTTTGGTGGATGAGTATGGTCGACAAATTGACTTAGAACGCAATCTTGGTAAATTAAGAGCGGAACATTCTCAAGCGGCCAGAGAAGTTTTTCAGGAGGTTGCTGCGAGTGCGGTCCATCAGCTCGTTACACCATCAAAGAGTAATGCTTCTGATGTTTCTGGTTCTGTTGCCTCGGGCGCCAAAGAATCAAATACCAAAGCTTCGATTGCGCACACCGACAACATCAAAGACTGGTCTTTTGGCGTTCTTCCGGAAATGCTGGAAATTAAGCGCGGCAAACAGAATTTATACGGTTACCCAGCATTGGTTGATCAACAGACTCATTGTGACATCGAGGTGTTTGATGACCCAGAAGTCGCGCGGAAAGCTCACCTACAAGGATTGCGTCGATTATTTGCGCTGCCCATGCGAGAAACCATTAAAGCTTTACATAAGCAATTACCTGGTGCCAGAGATTTAGGACTTTTGTTCATGAATATTGGTAATGCCGAAGATCTGATTTCGCAAGTGATTGATCTTGCAATCGAGCGATCTTGTTTGATGGAGCCATTGCCCACCAATGCTGAAGAATTTAAGCAGCGTCTTGATTTATGTAAACCGAAGTTAGCCTTGATTGCCCAAGAGGTCGGTCGACATGCTTTAAGCGCGTTGCAGGCTCATGCCGATTTACAAAAGCGCATGGCTCAATTAAAAGCTTTATCGAGTAATGCGCATGCAGATGTCACAGCTCAAATTCAGTTACTTGTGCACCCTAAGTTTGTGAAGCAAACCCCGTATGAATATCTGGTTCATTTACCAAGATACCTCAAGGCAGCTTCGATGCGTATCGATAAGATCAGGCTCAACCCATCCAGAGATGCTCAACTTCAACAAGAATGGCAGTCACTCCATCAGCCTTGGATGAAGCTCCTAGCTGCGCAAAAGGCTTATGGTGCATCTGTTGATCCACGTTTGAATGATTTCAGGTGGCAATTGGAAGAGTTAAGAGTTGCTTTGTACGCTCAGGAGCTCAAAACACCAACCCCGATGTCCTCAAAACGGCTACAGAAAATCCTGGATAGCCTTAAGAAGTAATCCTCTTTCCTTTTGTGGTTTTGCTCAGCTGTATACTTATAGAAATAATAAGTAAATTGGCATGAAGAAACACTGCAAAGGAGAAGCTTAAACATGATTTATATGGATACTTTAAAGACAATGAGTGAGCTAACTAATTCCGGAATGGATGCAAAGCAGGCAAGAACAATTACCACCTTGTTAAAAGATTTGATTGATGGTCAGTTTGGGCATTTGGCCACAAAACAAGATCTAGAAAAAATATCAAGTGACTGTAAAGCAGAAATATTTGAGGTAAAGACAGAAATAAAGGCCTTGAAGTGGATGATTGGATCTTTCGGGCTAATTGTGATGGTTGCAATCATTCAACATGGCTTTGTGCACTAGGCAAAATAGTACTGATTGATTCCAAGTGCTAATTTTTATAGATTTTGTGGCAAATCAATAAATCTATTAAGGTTTTAGGAATTTTGGCATTTTGGGTCTTAAAATCCCAAGATGCACAATTCATCCAATTTAAAACTCACTATTTCTTGTTTTCTGGCTTTGCTACTGTTGATGTTTGGGCTCACAGTTCAAGCTGTAGAGCCTGTGAAGCGCACAGCCATCGTCCTTAACTCAGGTGAGGCCAGCGTTAGTCTCATCGACATGGATAAAAGGGCTGTTTATAAAACCTTTCCGATTGGAAAAGAACCTCATCATTTGATGATCACCCCAGATCAAAAATCAGTTTTGGTGGCCAATGCGGCTGGCGATGATGTGGTTTTTCTGGATCCCAAGACTGGTGACATCCAATCACGCTTACCGAATATCGTTGATCCGTATCACATCGGTTACTCGCCAAATAAGAAGTGGTTTGTTGCTGCCGGCAACCGCTTAGACAGGGTGGATATCTACGCCGCTAAAAATCAAGAATTGAAATTGGTCAAAATTGTTAAAGCTGCTAAGACTCCGAGTCACATCGCATTTACCAATGACAGCAAACTAACCTTTGTGACCTTGCAAGACTCTAATGAGCTGATTGCGATTGATTTGGCTTCCCAAGAGATTGTTTGGAGAATGCCGATTGGAAAAATGCCTGCTGGTGTTTGGATGACACCTGGTGATAAGCATTTGTTAATTGGTTTGACCGGTTCTGACCTGGTGCAGGTGGTGGATTGGAAGCAGCAGAAGGTTATTAAAGAAATTAAAACTGGCAAAGGTGCTCACAACTTTAGACCTTTGGGTGATAAACGCCATATCTTTTTAACAAACCGTGTTGATTCAACTATCAGCATCATTGACATGGAAAAGTTGGAGAAAGTTGCTGACATCAAAGGTCTGCCGTCTGGCCCAGACTGTATGGATATCACGGCTGATGGCAAAGAGCTTTGGGTTACCTTCAGATTTGCCAAGAAGGTGGGCATCATTGATATTGCGAGCAGAAAATTGGTTGCCACCATCCCTGTAGGTAAAAGTCCTCACGGTATTTTCTTTCACTCGAATGCTGCCTGGGAGTAATGCTTGAAATCTTTCACTAGTCATCGCACTCAGTTGAAAAAAATTGTGGTCGTATTGTTATTTTCAACCAGTGCCCATGCCTCGACTTGTGAAAAACCCATTTATCTAACTTTTGATACTGGCAATATGGATGTTGCTGAATATGTTGCTGGGGTATTAAAGAAGCATGATGTCAAAGCCACATTTTTTTTGGCCAATGAAAAAACCAAGCGTGGTGATTACTCTTTAGATGATTCATGGTCTGAGTTTTGGAAATCACTGAAAAAAGATGGCCATGCTTTTGGTAATCACACGTACCACCATACTTATTTCGTGAAAGATGCAGAAAATAATTCTGCTAAAACCAAGCCTCAATTTGGACCTCACGCTGGTAAAACCATTGCGACCAGTCAAAGCGCTTTGTGCAGTGAATTGCAACTGGTCAATGAGCGTTTTCAAAAAATGACGGGCTCTCCTTTGAATAAAATTTGGCGAGCTCCTGGAGGCAAAGTATCGCCAAATTACATTGAGATGGGCCATATTTGTGGTTACACACATGTTGCTTGGTCAGATGCTGGTTTTTTGGGCGATGAATTAAGTTCTGAGAAATTCTCAAATCAACACCTTTTAGATAAAGCACTGAAATCCTTAAAGCCAGGAGATGTTGCTATGGCTCATTTAGGGATATGGTCTAGGAAAGACCCTTGGGCCCCAGCAGTATTGGAGCCTCTCATCGTCGGCTTGAAGAAAAAAGGCTATTGTTTTGATACCGTTTTAGGGATTCAGCAGCACCGGCAAATTTCTAGAATAATGAGGCCATGAACACCTTATTTACCTGGTATGCCAGCATCCAAGAGTGGTTGATGCAGGAGTTGGTCCTGCCCATCCTCTATGCATTTGGTGGCATGGGGTTTGCTGATGACGCCATCGGTGGTGTTGATTGGTTTATGTTGGGTGTCATTCAGGTCCTATTGATTGCTTTGGTACTTCGTCCCCTTGAGAGTTTTTGGCCTGCTGAAGTCAAAGCTTCTAATCATCAACAAGGGCCATCAACGGCTCTTTGGTCAGATGTTGTGTACACATTGATCCATCGCCTAGGTATTTTTAAATTGGCCTTGTTTTTACTTTTCTCGGGCTTATTTTTTTGGTTTGATGCGCAGTTACATGACCTTCGCTTTATTCAACTCAATGTTGAGACATGGATTCCACAGATCACATCGATTCCTTGGGTCAGCTTCATTATTTATTTGATCATTTTAGATTTTGCTGAGTATGTCTATCACCGTGCATCTCATCGATTCAATTGGTGGTGGCAATTGCATGCTTTGCATCACAGTCAAAAAACCATGACGGTCTGGAGTGATAACCGTAATCATGTCATGGATGATTTGATGCATTCAGCCGTGTTTGCTTTGATGGCTTTGCTGATAGGTGTTGAACCCATTCAGTTCTTGTGGCTAGTGGCCATCAGTCAATTGATTCAGAGCTGGCAACATGGCAACTTAAAATTTGATCATGGATGGTTTAAGTATGTATTGATTTCACCTCAATTCCATCGCTATCACCATGCAATTGGTTTGGGTCATGAGGCACCTGGCAAACCTGGAGTTTTAGGGGGTTGTAATTTCGGGGTTCTATTTCCGTGGTGGGACATGCTGTTCAAAACTGCGATCTTTTCAAAAGAAATTCATCCAACAGGTGTGAGAAATTTAGAGGTGTCTGATAATCTCGTCATTCAACAATGGCAAGGCTTAAAGCACTCATGGCGAGAGCTGAAGAAGATTTTTTGATCATTCATCAGCAAATAAAAAAATAAAGGATTTTGTGTTCAGAGCTCTTGGTTTATCAATGATTGGCCTAATGCACCCAAAAATGCTTTGGTTGAGCTTGCGTCCTTTTTTGTTTGTCAGTATTGCGTGGGGTATTTTGTTTTTCTTTATCTGGGAACCTACGCTAGAAATTATCAGAGTTTTTATCACCACCTCATTTCTAACAGCATGGATTGCTGATGTGATGTCAGCAACTGGATGGGACGAAATCAGAGCAGTCATGGCACCCTTGTTGTTGGTCATGGTTTTGATTCCATTGATCACAATTTCTCTTTTGGTCTTTGTTGCCTTCACGTCCATCCCTGCCGTCGTCAAGCATCTTTCAAAGCAGACGCATTATCAATCTCTGCATCAAGCCAATGCAGGCGGAGTGTGGGGAAGTATTGTGTATGCATTGATATCAATCTTTATTTGTTTTTTCTTTTTATTGGTCACGTTGCCCATTTGGTGGATTCCACCCATGGTGGCCATCTTGCCTCCATTGCTTTGGGGTTGGCTGACCATGAGATTAATGAGCTATGACGTTCTCGCTCTTCATGCAACTGCCGAGGAGAGGGATGCTTTGATTGCTGAGCATCGTTGGCGTCTCTTGGGTATGGGCATTATTTCTGGCATGTTGGGAGCTGTACCAACATTCTTTTGGGCAACATCTGCAATCGCTTTTATATTTTTTCCGATTGTTTCTTTCTTTGCTTTGTGGATTTATTCTTTGGTTTTTATTTTCTCAGCGCTTTGGTTTGCCCACTATTTATTGAATGCTTTGCGCGAACATCGAATGACTAATGGAGTTGTATTAAATGACGCATAAAAAGTTTCGACTCATCGTTGTAGGCGATGAAATTCTCTCTGGCAAGAGACAAGACAAGCACATGTCAAAAATGATTGAGCTCCTCAATGAAAGAGGTCTATCCCTTCATCAAGTCGAATATGTGGGTGATGACCGCGAGGCGATCACAGCAGTATTGAAGAAGAGTTTTGCAACTGATGATGTGGTTTTCAGTACCGGTGGCATTGGATCAACTCCAGATGATCACACCAGGCAGTGTGCAGCAGCAGCTTTGAACGTGCCTTTGGCTTTGCATCCTGAAGCCAAAGAATTGATCACGCAACGAATCAACACCATGGCAGAGGGTGATGCTGATAAAGCCAAGCTCTCTAATCCAGACAATGTTCTACGCATGAAGATGGGTGAGTTTCCCGTCGGCAGTGAAATCATTCCAAATTCATACAACCTGATTCCTGGTTTTAGGATCAAAGAACACCATTTTTTACCAGGCTTTCCAGTCATGGCAGCACCGATGATGGCGTGGGTATTGGATGAACTCTATGCAGATTTGTTTCATTTGACTGATTTTGTAGAGAAGAGCTTCATCATTCCATTGGGCATGGAGGCCAGTTTGACCACCTTGATGGAGCAGATTGAGGCCACCCATACTGGCGTGAAAGTCTTCAGTCTTCCCTCAGTGGGTGACCCTCGTAAGGGCGGGGTTTTTGCCAAACGGCATATTGAGCTGGGGCTCAAGGGCTCTTTGTCTGAAGTTGAGAAAGCTTTTCCCTTTCTGAAGCAAGGTGTTTTAAAATTGGGCTTCGAAATTCATGATTTGCCCCAAGCTGGTGATTAAAGGGGCATTTGCCTAAAATTAGTGCATTTTTGCACCAAAAAAGGGCATTTCAGTAATCTGCAGAGGGTTTATTGACCTAAAATGCTGATAAGTAAATGAGGCATGTCTTTTGGCATGCTTTGTGCATAGTTTTGTAATAAGAGGGTTGCATCTTCCATCTAGGGTGATGTGACTGATTTGAGATCGTACCAACAGGAGATTTGCATGACAACGAAGACCGTCGCTGATGTAATGAAGCTTGCGAAAGAGAAAGAAGTTACTTTTGTTGACTTCCGTTTTACGGATACCAAAGGTAAAGAGCAGCACGTTTCAGTGCCAGTGTCTCACTTTGATGAAGATAAATTTG
>JACCDN010181910.1_pt1 | contig 10368 bp, 1 predicted proteins | sample 7441691 | NCBI WGS metagenome assembly JACCDN01 (sample SAMN15323439, study PRJNA562643) | freshwater metagenome | isolation source: river surface water | place: USA:Blue River Watershed | collected 2017-08-16
CATACTTTACTTCAAGAGTACCCATCATCATTTCAGTTTTCTTCTCTTTAGTTCCTAAGTCTACATCTGGTCGGCTTTTTTGATGTTTTTCTTGTATAAGCCCCTCTCTTTCACCTTTATTCTCATGCATAACATCTTGCTTTATAAAGTTACTTAATTCCTTTGAAAATTTCTCAAGAACTTTTTTATGTACATTTCCACCAACTTCTATAGGTATCTTACCTGATGGATAATTTTTACCTTCTGGCATAATATTTTTATGATTGTCATTATTACCCCCACTCACTAAATTCTGTTTTTGTAATGTTGTACATTTGTTAGTAGGCGTTTCCGGAGTTATTGTATCTTGTGTCAAAGCTTTATCAGTTGCATTAGTAATAGCCTTTGTTTTATCTAAATCTAACTTTTGATGCTGGTTCGTTTCAGAATTAAGCTTTTTATAAGTTTGGTGATTACTTTTAGGCTCTTGTGATCGTTGCAAGTCATCGGATAATTTATACCCTACTGCTTTGTTTATATCAGATTGATTAGCTCTAATTTTCTTATTATTAGGAGAAGAAGATTGGGATTCTAGTCCTTCTGATGTAGCTTCTCTGCTGGAAATGTCACGTTTTTTGCTATCAGCTTGGTTGTTATGTACATTGCTACTTAAAGCATTCGATTCATTTGTTTCAGTTTGATTAGTTTTAGCTTTTTTAAAGGAAGGTGAATCATCTAAATCGTTGGATAGAGCTTCTGTCTCGGATATATTACGTTTCTTGCTATTACTGCTATTAGTTTGGTTACTGTGAGCATTACTACTTAAAGCATTAGTCTCTACATCTGAATGTTGCTTATCTTGAGAAACATTATAATTGTGCTTAGATGGATTTTGCAATGCTTCTCTAGCTTCATTGCGTTGTGTTAAGAACTTATAGGCTTCATTAATCTCTTTAATTCTTTCATCTGATCCACCTGTTTTATCAGGGTGGCATTTTAGAGCTAACTTTCTATAAGCTGTCTTTATATCTTTTTCTGAAGCATTTTCCTCAAGTTCTAGGGCTTGATAAGCTTTTTTTAGCTTTGTTTGATATTCTTCTTGTTCTTTTTTAAGTTTTTCTTTCTGCTTTTCTTTGACTTTGCTTTTTTCTTGTTTCTTATGAGCATTATAAGCTATTGCCGGCAGTGTAGTCGCCATCTTTCCTGTCAGCCCAACAATATTGCTATATACCACTTCAGTTATCTGTTCAGCTATTCTAGCTATAACTTGATCTAGAGAATTATTTGCTTCCCCAGTTAAATCTTTAAGCTTCTCATTTAGCTTACTACATATTTCTTTAGTATAATCGCATATCTTAGCGCCGGACATTATACTATCCATTGCCAAAGCAGCAAGCTGCATTTTCCAGTTATTACTGTGTCTTGCAACCCCTAACGCTATCTCCTTTGCTACTTCTTTTACAATTTCACCTATTTCGCTTGACATTGCTTCTGATAATGCTTTGTCAATATCTCGCTGGTTTATAAGCTTTAATTTTTCTTGACTGACGTGTTTTAATATCTCCTCTTTAACTTGTTTATTAATTCTATCTTTCAGTCCTATCATTACCTCACTTAATCCCGCTGTAACAACCTTTTCCATGAAAATAGAGCCAGCAACTCCTTTAGCGCTATTTAACGCTATGCTTGTTAAAGACTTACTGAAAGTTTGTAGCTTTGATAAGTCCTGTGCATGCTTTAGAACTTGTAACTTTTCAAGCCCTCCTAGATTCTTTAGTTTTTCAAACTCTCCTGCTTTCTTTAAGTTTTCTAAATGCTCTAGCTGGCTCAGCTTATCTAACTTTGTAAATTTATTTAGCTCATTAACTTTCTCCAGCCATTTCCCAATTTTATCAATTTTATCAGCAATTTTAGTACAGAGATCTGTCATGTACTTGCTGCTCTTTAGCAATTTTGATAGGCTCTTGCAGGCTTGGATGGCTTTTTCTAATATTGAGGTACAGGTGATGAGCACAGAAAGTCCCATTGTAGCTATGCTAATGCCATAGCTAATCGCTTTGCTTTTAGCATAGGCTTTAGCATCAAAACCTTCGTTCCCCCTACTAATTAATTCTATTACTATGTCACATATTCCTTCAGATATCATAGTACTAGCCAGAGGAGCTGTAACTATTGCCGAAGGAGGAAAAGCGATACTTGCAGCAAGAAGAGCTAACCCTCCTATTATTTGACCTTGAGCTAGTGCAATAGTTTCTGGAGGAACATCATGTACCTCCCTTAGAGCATAAATAGTATCAAGCCCAATATGCTCTAAATCCGTTAATTCTGAGTTAGTGATAGCTTTTTTGAACTCCATCTCATCTGTTGTTGTGGGCTTAAACTTCTTTAGATAACCAGGGATTCTACTATTAATAGCTAAGCCATTTTGCCTTGGTTTTTGAAGCTCTTCTAATAATGAAGTAACGCTATCACTATATGTATGTAAGCACAGTAATCTTGAATTAAGGTGCTTTATTAGCAGGTTCTCATTAGAGGTAGGCACCAGTATATTTTCTAGGTCAGCAGTAATTCCACTTTGGGTAAAAAAATGTTCTTGTAGGTAGTTTATCTCTTTTTGTAAAGCTTTTTGAGCTTGTTTCAGAGCATTCTCGGCTTCTCCTTTATATTGTTCATTTTTAGCATTGTAAAAGTAGCCAAAAATCGCTACTTTAGCCATAGCATCCTTAAATCTTTGTACTAATACTCTTCCCTCTTCTATAGCTACTTCAAATTGCTTGATGTGAGCCGAATATAATATTTCCGGGGAAGTACCCATACTTAGTGCGTTGCTAAGAGCTTGCTTAGCCTTAGCTGCATATTTATTAGTTATACCATTTATCTTTAAATAGTATTCAGCCAACTGAATATTGTAATATGGATTATGCTTTATATTGCCTTTTATGATTTCTTGCGCGGTTGCATTTGCTTCGAAGGCACTAAATAAAGCTTGAGGAGTTTGTGATTTAGCATTTAGTGTTTGTGATAATACGTTTTTTTCTAGCCAAAATGCCCAAAACTCTTTTAAGTCATTTAATATAAAATTATACTTGGGTTTTGGATCTTCTTCATTATCCACAGTAGAGCTTTTCAACTTACGATAAAGACTAGAAAAACAACTAAAGATCTCATCTTGAAAAGCAATTTCATCTATTTTATTTGCTTTAATTTCATCTATTCTTTTTTTCTCTTGCTTATCTCTTTCTTCTTTAACTGAAGCAATCTCCATATTATCAATTTTTGAGTCTGCTAACTTAATGCCTAATTTTTCTGCCTCGCTACCTCTAATAATTAATTCAGCGCTTCCATCTTTTCCTTGTCTTGATGTTCGTCCAAAAGCTTGATCTTCAACTCTTTTATTGCCGGGTAGAAAACTAACGCATACATGCAAGCCGCCATTCGCTTCAAGTTTTTTAGTTGTCTTAAAATCTGTTCCTCTACCAGCTATGTTAGTAGCTATTACTATATCCCCTGAAGCTAACTCTTCCTCTGTAATATGACTATAGCTCTCGTCTGGGTACTCCTTAATTTTGTAAGTAAGCTTTGTTATCTTTTTTAAAATTTCTAAATTTTCCTTTATACTATTTAAATCTTTAATAGTTTGACAGATTATTAATACTGCTCTACCTAATTCAATCTTCTCTAAAGCATCTAGAGCTACTAATGTAGACCATTCCTGATCTTGTACTATTTTACCATTATGCTCTGTGAATTTTTTCGGTTTAAAAGTAGGTATCTTAGCGTAGTCGATATTATATACTGATGAGAGTAAGTCTTGCTCAGCGGCTGACCCCAAAGTGCCAGTTAAGCCGAATATTTTGTTGCCATACTGTTTGATATAACCAAGATTAGAGATATAGCTACTAGTCAAGCTCTCAGGAGTAATCTCTAAATTATGTTTGAGTTGGACAAATTGATGTAAGCCATAAGACCACACCGTATTTTGCATAGTGACCCCAGTGTTTGCATAGTCTACTGGAATTATTATATCTTCCTGAGTTTCTCCTCTTTCTAAGTCTTTTATTTCTATTTCATTTTTACGAATTACATAATGTTCATTCTCGTGGCACAAATATTTAGCCTGCACCGCGTTATCTATCCACATTTCTAGTTTGTCAGTAGAGTAGGCTTGCACATGCTTAGGCAGTAACTTTATATTTGTAGGGTCACTATTTTTAATTTTTGCTTTAACCTCTCTAATAAAGGAATCAGATAAATTTTGTTGTAATTTACTATATTCCTCTTGGGCTTGCTCTTCTGTTATTTCATGCTTGTTGATACTCTCATTTAGTTGCTCGGCTTTGGTTTTTAGCTGGTTTTCAAGTTCTTGATATAAGTTAGCTTCTGCTTTATGCAGCTCTTGCCATATCTTAATATGTACGTATCTTAAGCTATCCATACCTGGGAATGGAGCAGCTAACTTAGCAATATGTCCCCCATTATCTATTAGCATGCTATCTACCTCATCAAGGATTACAGTAGAAAACTTTCTTTCAGCTCTAGTTTTAAATCCCTCAAAGGTATCTCTTAAGTAATCAAACTGAAAATTAGCAATAGAACCGTATAATACCTCTGCCTTATAGCATTTTCGCGGACCATAAGCATAATTCTTATCCGCGTTATTATGATCAATACTTATGTTAAATAATTGAAAGAAACTTCCCTTATCTCTAATTGCTTCAGCTGCAAGCACTTCATTGCTGGTGATAACATCAACCACTTCACCCTTCAGCACTTGAATAGCAGCTAGCATTGATACTATCGTGGTCTTACCTTCTCCTGTACTAATTTGGCACAATCTACCTTTATCTTTTCCTGCTTGCAAGAAGGTTAGCACTGATAAAATTTGAGTGTCACGAAGATAATGACCTCCAGTTGCTAGCTCGTTAGCTCTATCCATTATCGCTATTGCTTCAAATATCTCCTCATCTGCTAATTTGCCCTTCTTAGTATTTGCCCACTTCTGTATCTCTATAGCAGCCTTGTTTTTCCACTTAGCATAATAATTTTTAACTTCATTGTATTTATTTTTAAGCTGTAGTCTTTCTGTAGTAGACAGAAGTTCTACTTCTTCCAATAACTTGTCTAAGGACTTTACATCTTTCTCAATTGTTTTCTTTTGCTTTTTTGGTTTTGGTAAATGAGGAAGTTGATGCTCTTGCTTATTGTTACTGATTATTTCCTGCTTGAGTTTATTTTGCTCGGCTTGAATGTAATAGAACCATTTTAGATTGTTATAATCTACTTCTAGTATCTTGCTAAGTTCCTCTAGACTTTTATAAAAGTCATTATTAGTTTCATACTGCTTTAGTAAGCTGAAAGTTGTGCTTAGAATTGCTAGTTCTTCTTTAAATTTTTCTGTATATGGTAGATTTTCGTTATTATTGTTTAACTTTAAAGTCTCTGCTATTAATTGGTTGTTTTCAAGATCACGAATATTATTGTTATTAGCTAAACCCATTAACTGCTTTTTTGCTTTATCAATTCTATTATGATCCAGTTGATATTTTGGGTTTTTTTCCTTTTCCTCAATTTCTTCTTTTAAAATCGTTTGGTATTCTTGAGTGATATTAGGATTTACGTTTAAGCATGAATTAATTAATTTCTGCAAATTTCGCTTAAATTCTGTAAATTCATTAGATGTTTGTGATAAGATTTGACCTAACTTAGTTGCTATAAAATGAGAGGGATTACCACTATTTTCTGCTGCTTCATTTATAATTATAAAAGCTTTATTGGCTACCTCATCATTATTGCCTAAGCAACTTATAATATTTTTAACAATATTATTATCCTTAATAAGAAGAGCTTTAGTATATTTATCAGCCCCAAGTATTATATCAAGTAACTTAGATTTTATTTTTGGATCTACTGCTGGGTTATTAAGGTGGTAACTAATATTAGATAATTGACCTACAGAATAAGAAGTTAATGGTCTAATGTTTTCAGCCATTTTAGCAATTACTGCAGCAGCCTTGTGACCTAATGCTTCATTTCCATCTTTTAAGCAAATACATATCTCATTAATAGTGCTGTTAGGAAGAGGTTGTTTGTTCTGTGATACATAGAACAAAATCTTGAGTAACTTGGCTCTTACTTCTACGCTTAAAGCTAGATTATTGAGGTGAGAATCTATGGCAGATAATATATTATCTGCCAATTTCTCACCTTGTTGAATTTTATTTAGAACATTATCAGCAGCGCTAAGGCTAGGAGATTGAGGTCTTTCCATTCTCCTAACCACGCATTCTATCAGCTATGTTATACAAATTATCACTATATCTTCTTAGTAATTCTAGGAAGTTTCTTTGTTGATCAGAAAGCCTATTTTGAGGAGTATTATTTATATGGTCCTGCAGATAATTTATATAATTATAAGTACTAGGAGAGCTTATTTGCTGCTTAATAGGTTGTCTTATACCTTCCCTATTTGTACCACTTTCTGTTGTTCCATTTGGTGCTTTAGCAGGGTTAGGGATAACATAATCTCTGTTTACCCTCTTATTAGTAGGAGTGTATCGACCACCAGTAGTAGTATATTCTACATATATGTTACATTTTATGTGACGTCCGTGTTTACCTCCCTCTCCAGGCTTACCAGATTCTCCATCCTTTCCTTTTTCTCCTTGGCTACCTCTATATTGTCCATATCTATCCGCTAAAGTTGTTATTCCTCTATCATTACTAAGAGATAGAGCTATACCAGACCCTGGTAATCCTCCAAGACCACCCTGTCCTCTTTGTCCACCATTACCTCCTGAAGTACCGTTAGTCGCAGGCAAAAAGCTAAAATCAATCTCGTACCATTTCTGATTTCCTTGAATACTAGATCTAATAATTGTAAATAGTCCTGGGTAAGATGGTTCTGGTAAGAGATCTCTATCTAAAACAATATTATTAATCCATTTCATGCTTGGTGCCCTAATATCATTATCACTTCTTTGCGGAGCATCAATCCCATTTTTCCCCGCTGCTCCATGCCCACCATTTTGTCCTCTTCCTCCCTTTCCTCCATTAACCGAGGCATGAGGGTAAGCAGTTGTATTATATAATATAGCTATAATATTTCCGCCACTATAGCCAGGCAGGCCTGGTTTGCCATTCTTACCCTTTGCGCCAGGACTACTTCCAGCAGGAGCAGATATTTCTTCATGATCTGGACCTTGATTGCCATCTAAGTTTAAGCTTACGCTCTTACAACTTAGGGAAATAATTTCTACATTTCCGCCAGGAAATCTTAAGTCTTGATCACCTATTACTGCCCCAGTAGAATAGATGTTAATCTTCCTGGTTTCCTGAGCGTTATTGTTTAATAACCTAGCAACCTGGCTGGTTAATATATATTTTCCTTTAATAGTTAAAGCTCCATCATCAAAAGAAGAGTCAATATCATCACATACTCGGCGTAAATTTTCTAACCATAGGTTTGCTTGATCTAAGCGCTCATTAGTAATCATATTTAAGAACTCTAAGCGGTTTACAGAATTAGTTATTTGGGTAAAAGCTGGCATATTATCTAATGCTACACCTAAATTTCTAGCGATATCGCCTATCTGTTGATAAAATGCCATTATTTCAGCTACTCTTAGTTCTTGAAGGTTTCTATATAACTCTGGTAGTCTTCTATACGAATCGCTTTCTGCTACTAATTCACGTAGGTCAAAGCCTAGTTCTGTACTTAACTCAGTAATACGATTATTAATTTCAGTTGCCAAGTTTCTTATAGAAGCGCGCATTTCATTAGATATAGGTACCCTTAACTCAGCTCCACGTATAACTTGCCTATGATTTACTTGATTTATTATTGAGTTTCTGTCTCCATGTTCAATAACGCCTTCTTGTTGAGGTTCTCTAAAAAAAGAGATATTGTTTCCTATGAGATGAGTAGCTTCTTGTAGTACTCTATTATCATCTGACACCTCCTGAAGCAAGCCTTGAACTCCCTCTATACTTGTTGTTGCCTCAGCTTTAGTTACTACTAAAGAAATAGAACTACGCGAATCATTTAGTGAGGGAATTAGTTGAACAATTTGCTCTATGCAACTTTGAAAATTTTCGACTCTACCTTCTGTGCTTCTTAAGGAGTCTAATGATACAACTACCACCACCTTTATGCCACTAGCCCTAGCTGCTGCCTCCCTAATTAAACAAGCATTCGCCAGCTTCTGCGCTAGCCCTCTAGTATCATTGAACCCTGGTAGATCACAATATATTCGATTAGTATTTCCGCTAACATCTCTACATAATGTTGGAAGAAAGGTAGCAGCCCTTGTTCCATCGTTACCTATATCTGTTACTGGGTTTTGTACATTAATAACCCAGCTAAGACCATCTTGTCTTGCTGTAAGAGTACACCCACTCAGATAATTAATAAGCGTACTCTTACCTGCCCCAGTATTACCCACAAATAATATTACTTCATCTGTACTTGTTATTTGCTGAAGTTGAGCGCTTATAGCTCTTTTTCCTTCATTGAAAAGGGTAATGGCATTATCAACAATTCTCTCAAAATCCTGTGTTATATTAGCTGCGTGAAGTTGAGCTATATTAGGTTGGTATGCTGCTTCCCCAATTCTAGGTCTTTGAGCAGGATTAATATCTACTATATCATTCGCTTCTTCTCTAGCTCTTCTGACTCCTACCTGATTTTGATTATTATTGACGTTATTTATATTGTGATTATGATGAATAGGTAAATTATTATTAACCTGATTTAAACGAAACATAAATTCCTCCTTAACTGTTGTGTTTATTAAAATTTTATATCTTAAGATATTATGCAAGATGGATCTTTTTTTCCTGATTCTCTATAATATTGTTCTCTTTTTATTTCCTCTTTTTCTTCAGTTTGATTATTTATTTTATAATACTTTGTTTTATAATATGTTACTGAACGTGTAGAGCCATCAGGACAACCCACATCCATGGTATCGCTCTCAGTTTCCTCTTCATAGCGGTAAGTTGGAGCAGATGGGGTACTGGAATATTCATGCTTGTTAAGCTGAGAGTTATTACTACCTGCAGTTTCCCCTACATAAGATCTATAAGTACCTAAGACTCTTGCAGGTTCTAGATCTTTAGCTTTTGTACCAGCTTGCTTATTCTTTTCTTGCTCTTGAGCTGCAGCTGTTTTTAAGTGCTGTAATTTTTGCTTTAGAGTAGTGATCTTATCTTTTATTGCTTTGGGCTTTATTACTTCTGAGGTTTCACTTAGCCATAAATTTGCTTCCTGCTTTACTTGTATAAGCTTTCCTATAAATTGTAAGCTACTATGACAACTTTCGGCTTCTTGTGTAAACTTAGAAATATCTACCTTAACTTTCGTAGAGCTTAACTTAATTTCGTTGATTAGATGTTCAAAACTTAGTTTATTAATATGGCTACTTGTACTATTTGAGGCTAATAACTGTAATTTATTAGCTTCCTCTAGCATTATATTAAGTATTGAAATAGTATTACTAACTGCTTCTTGATCAGGTATGGCTGAGTTACCGATCTTGTCACATTTTTCTTGTATAGCTTTATAAACTTGTTTTATTTTCCCATTTATTTGGCTATTAAGCTCATGAGCTAAGTTTTTAATGTTGGACTTTAATTCTTCGGATATTGGTATATCAAGTTGTGCATTATTAAGTGTACTAACTTTCTGCTGTAGTAAATTTAATATCTGTTCTCTATCAGTTAACTCTATTGCTCCATTTCTGCTGGGTGCATGGGAAACCTCAATATTGTCTCCTATTAATTCAATTATAGGTTTTAATTCACTACTATTCCCTTTTATTTTTTCTAATTCTCTCTTCACACTATTGCGTGAGAATTTAGGATCCAAGTTAGTCACTACTAATGCAACATTATCCTTTAACTGTTCAAGATCATTAAACATAGAACTGACTTGCTCTACCGCCTTTCTTAACCCATCGCCTCTATCATTAGTCAGCCCTGCTTTAGAAGTCACTAACAACACCTTTATCCCCCCTTTGGCTTTATTAGCTACTTCATTAATTAACATTGAATTTGCTATTTTTTGTGCTATACCTCTAGTATCGCCGAAGCCTGGTAAGTCGCAGTACACTAATCCTGCTCTTTCATCTTTATATAGTTCTGGTAGTGTAGTAGCAGAGTTGTTAAGGCTATTACCAATCCTTACTTTGGGATTTGTAGCATTAATATGCCATCTTTCATTTATTTTTTCAGCAGTTAATGAGCATCCACTAAGATAGTTAATTAAAGTACTTTTCCCTGCTCCCGTGTTACCTAAGAATAGAACTACTTGATCGCTAGGAGTTAGTTTTTTTAATCCTTGTTCTATTTGAGACTTTCCTTGTGCAAACAATTCTTCTGCTTCTTTTATTA